>Ga0213825_1001613_pt1 | contig 15223 bp, 12 predicted proteins | sample MC6MC0900MG_FD_179896 | JGI IMG/M metagenome (GOLD analysis project Ga0213825, IMG submission 179896) | Enriched soil aggregate microbial communities from Iowa State University, Ames, United States - MC6-MC0900-MG | ecosystem: Environmental > Terrestrial > Soil > Unclassified | place: USA: Iowa... | reverse complement strand
GGTTAATATTGGCCGAAGTGGAATTTCCGGAAAGAGAAGAAGCAGAAAGATTCAGCCCTCCCTCCTGGTTTGGAGAAGACGTAACGTTTTCAGGAGAATATCAAAACAGCAGGCTGAGCCAGCTTCCATAATCGCTTATGAATAAAACGAGCCGCAGGAGTCCAAGGATACCCCTTATACAGACTCTTACGGCTCACATCTTCATTAAAACATCATTCAGAAAAGGAACCGGAACAAAGGCGGACTTTCTCTTAAGAGTCCGCCGCCCCTGCTCCGATTCCTTTTTTTAAAAACTTCTCAAAGGAATTACTTCTTTGCAATATACTTTCTGATGTCCAGAGCAATCGCTACTACGATAACGATTCCCTGTGCAATATACTGAAAGTTGGTGTCAACACCCAGATACTGCAGACAGGTCTTCAAGATTTCAAATACCAGTACTCCGATTAATACTCCGGATACTTTACCAATACCGCCGTTAACAGATACGCCGCCGATGGTACATGCTGCAATGGCTTCCAGCTCCCAGCCCATTCCCATGTTAACAGAGGAACCGCCGGACTTTGCGCCTACAAGGAAACCTCCAAGTGCATAAAGGGCTGCTGCTGTTACAAAAATGATGATTTTCGTTTTCTTTGTATTAACGCCGGAAACTTCTGCTGCCTGCTCGTTTCCGCCGATAGCGTACATATATTTGCCGTGAGGCGTTTTGTTATAAACAAACCAGATTACAAGCCCGATTGCAAGGGCAATTAAGAATAAGTAAGGGATTACTCCAAAAAGTCTGCCCTTTGCCACCTCTGTATACGCAGGGCGGTAGCCGCCGATGGGGGTTGCATTGGTATAAACAAGGCAGACACCGTAAACGATCAGCTGCATACCCAACGTTCCGATAAAAGCCGGAACCTGAAGAAAGGAAACAACCATACCATTGATCAGACCAAAAATCGCACAAACAGCGATACAGATTAACAGGACTACGAATACCCACCAGATTCCAAAGTCAGGAAGATTCGGGAAAAACTTTCCGCTATATCCTGGCTTCTGAAGCAAAGTACCTGCAATACAGGCGGAGAGTCCTACCATACGTCCGGCGGAAAGGTCTGTACCTCTGGTAATCAGACATCCGGATACGCCGCAGGCAATGATAAAACGTGGCGCTACGTTCAGAGCAATGTTTTTTAAGTTATCAAAGGAACCAAAGGACGGCTGCTTAATTGCGGTAAATATTGCCAGCATGATAAGTACGACGATGATTCCATTATTAATAAGAAAGTCCTTTACATTAACTTTTTTTGTTTGCATAGGTAAATCTTTCGCGTCAACTGTCTTCGATGTCATGATTTAACCTCCTGTGTGAAATTTTCTGTTACTTTATCGTTTAAATCAAATTTAGTGGCAAAAGCCATAATCTTCTCCTGAGTTGCTTCATCATCTTCCAGTTCTCCGGTGATATGGCCGTTGCACATAACGATAATCCGGTTTGACATGCCGATCAGCTCCGGCATTTCGGAAGAAATCATGATAATCGATTTTCCCTGCTTTACCAGATCTATCATGATCTGATAAATCTCATATTTTGCACCAACGTCAATTCCTCTGGTGGGTTCATCCATGATCAGAATATCCGGGTTATTCGCCAGCCATCTGGCGATGATTACCTTTTGCTGGTTTCCTCCTGATAAAGATTGAATCAGGGTCCTGTCATTGGGTGTCTTAATACTTAGCTTTGCGATGCTTTCCTTTACTACCTGCCCCACCTTTTTGCTGTTAATGGTTCCGGCTTTTGTGTAATTCCGGTAAGAAGCAATGGCCGTGTTATCCGCAATGCTTAAGCATCCAATAATACCGGTTCCACGTCTGTCCTCCGTGATCATTCCCACGGAATCATTTATGGCATCCTGGGGACGCTTGATCGTCACCTTTTTACCCAGGATTTCAATTTCACCGCTTGCAATATGACGCATTCCAAAAATAGCTTCCATCAATTCTGTTCTCTGAGCACCAACCAGGCCTCCAAATCCCAGAATCTCTCCCTTCTTTAATTCAAAAGAGCAATCCCGGAAGGAGCGTGCGTGGATGCTGCTTACATGGCTTACTTTTAAAACAGTCTCATCCGTCCGATAATCTTCCTTGGGCGGATAGACGTTGCTCAATTCCCGGCCAACCATCTGCTTTACGATTTCATCATCAGAAATATCCTTTACTTCCCAGGAGCCAACGTACGTTCCATCGCGCATGATTGTGATGTCATCGGCAATCTGCCGGATCTCTGCCATCTTATGGCTGATATATATCATAGAAACACCGCGGGATTTTAAATCCCTGATAATTCGAAACAGCGCTTCCACTTCATTATCAGTCAGTGATGAGGTCGGTTCATCCAGAATCACCAGCCTTGCATTCTGGCTTACTGCCTTTGCAATTTCCACTGACTGCATTTGTCCGATTGATAGTGTCCCAAGCTTTGCCCTGGGATTAAAACTCATTTTTACATCTTTTAACCACTTCTCCGCTTCCTGGTTCATGGTCTTATGGTCAACGATCTTTAACGGACCTATTTTTATTAAAGGATACCTTCCAAGGTACATATTTTCCGCAATGGAACGCGCCGGAACCGGCTGCAGCTCCTGATGCACCATGGCAAGACCTTTGCCAAGCGCTTCATCGGGATTTGCGATGCTCACATCCTTCCCGTCAATAAGAACATTTCCTTCATCCATTTTATAAATGCCGAAAAGGCATTTCATAAGGGTCGATTTACCTGCTCCATTCTCACCCATTAAGGCGTGAACGGTACCGGGACGTACTTTTAAGTTGATTTTATCAAGCGCTTTAACACCAGGGAAGGATTTGCTGACCCCTATCATTTCCAGTCTGTATTCCTCTGCCATCCCGTTTCTCCTTTCCTATTTATTGCCCATGTTTTTTGGGCATCAAGGTATACCTGTAAGGTGTTTCCTATTTATTGCCCATGTTTTTTGGGCATCAAGGTATACCTGTAAGGTGTTTCCTATTTATTGCCCATGTTTTCTGGGCATCAAGGTATACCTGTTACTTCGGATACCTTTAAAAATCGGGTGTGCCTTACCGACACACCCGTTTCTTTTAGCGGCTGCTGGAAATTATTTTAATTTGTCAAGAATTTCCTGAGCATTATCCTTGGTAACCTTGATATAGTCTACCATGTTTACATTATCAACGGATTCACCCTTGATAAACTTAACAGCCATATCGCCTGCTGTACGAGCCTGTGAGAAGTGGTCATTGAATACGGTACCTGTCTGCTTACCATCGATAACGTTCTGAACAGCTTCTGTCAGAGCATCAACACCTACTAAATAGATGTCTTTGTTTACGGTACGTCCTGCTGCCTCGATTGCCTGAAGAGCACCAAGTGCCATAGCATCGTTGTTGCAGAAGATAACTTCAATCTGATCACCATACTGTGTTAAAGCATCCTGAGCGATCTGCTGAGCTTTTGCCTGATCCCAGTCACCACGCATCTTTAACAGTTCTTTTACCTGCATGCCTGAATCGGTAAGAGCCTTAACAGAGAATTCTGTTCTGTACTGAGCATCTACGTTCTCCGGGTCACCCTGGATCATAATATAAGAAACAACGCCGTCACCGTTAATATCGCCCTTGTTGGAAGTTTCAAAAATTTCTTCTCCCTGATAGGTACCGGACTGTCTAGCGTCACAACCTACATAAGTAGCGTTAATCTTGTCATCGCTCCATCTCTGCTCTTCCTGAGTATCTGGCTCACGGTTAATGTAAACAACCGGGATTCCTGCTGCCTTACACATATCTGTGATTTCAGGAGCAGAAGAAGCCTGCACAAGGTTTAAAATCAACACATCATATTTCTGGGTAATGAAGTTCTGGATCTGGTTGGTCTGTTCAGCCTGATCACCCTTACCATCCTGGATTACAACATTTTCTTTCTTAAAGCCTAAGTCCTCTGTCAGATAGCGCTGAAGCTCTGTACGGTAAAGAGTCATAAAGTTATCATCAAATTTGTAAATTGAGATACCGACTTTCTTGTCCGCTACATCTCCGCCAACAGCTTCTTTCACTGCTTCTGCGGTGGTCTCTGCGCTTGTGTCCTCTTTCTTGGTCTCTGCTGCCGTAGTAGCCTCTGGTGCAGCTGTTGTTCCCTTGGAACCTGCTCCACAGCCTGCCATGGAAAATACCATTGCAGATGCAAGGCCTACTGCTAATGCTTTTTTGAGTAATCTCATGATAAATCCTCCCTTATCATTATATTGTTATCGATTGGTGTTTTTACCTTACCGACATGCACATTATAGCTTTCTTTTGTGCACTTTTCCATATAATTTTTTTGGGATATGTATCGATTTTTTTAGATTTCTCCTGTTTCCATCAAATAATTTCGATATTATTACTCACAATGCACAACCAATCCGCCCATTACTGGGCGGTCAGGGCGTTCTGCCTGCATTCATAATACTTTTCCCGGTCCAATTTTACAATTTCCTGTACATTTTGACCAAGAGACTCTGCGGCAGCGATTTTAAAAATAACATTGGCATACTCCTGGCTGTCACATTGAACCGTACCAAACAACTTCCCCGTTCGAAGCCCTTCAAGCCCCTGAGGCGTGCCGTCAATCCCTACAATCTTAACCGGCCTCATGTTCCCTTTCCGTTCCAGAGCATCGGCTGCTCCCAAAGCCATGTCATCATTATTACAGATCACCACTTCCACCTCATCCGGGTACTCCAAAAGCCATTGTTCCATCCATGCGGATGCCTGGCTTCTATCCCAGTTGGCAATTCCTCCGGTGATCTTTTCCAGCGGTACTCCGCCATCCTTTAAGGTCTGTATGGACCATTCCGTACGGATTAAGGAGTCCTGATGGCTGTTTTCTCCTTCCAAGAGGACATAGCTGACCTTTCCGTCCCCGTTTAGGTCAAGGGAAGACGGATCTTTTTTATAGGCATCTACCAGAATGTTTCCCTGCAAAATTGCAGACTCTTTTGCATTTTCTCCCACATAGTAAAGCTTTTCCCAGCGCCGCATATCCTCTTCCACCGGTTCCCGGTTAAAGAACACCACCGGCAGGCTGGCATCCATGGCTCTGCTGATGATGTTGGAAGCCACGGAACGGTCTACAATATTCACGCAGATGGCATCATAGCCCAGGGAAATAAAGCGGTCTACCTGACTGTTCTGGGTATTCTGGTTCCCCTTGGCATCCACAATTTCCATGACCACCTTAATACCTGTTTCCTTTTCATACTCCTTCGCCTGCTCCTCAATATTTCCCCTGAGGGTATTGATAAAGGAATCATCCCCCCGGTACAAGGTCACTCCAATGCGTATAGACTTTTTTTCTTCCTTACCGCCTTCTCTCCGACTCTGATAAAACACTCCCCAAAGTGTCAGCAGCAGGATGACCGCCACTGCCAGAATACCATATCGTTTCTTCATATTCTATTCCCCCATCTCAATCAATTGGATACAAAATCCTTTCAAATTTGCTTTCCCGCAGATTGGCCTTCCGAATATAATAAGAATCCAAAACAATCTGTGTTCTTTGAAGTCCCCCATGAACCGCTTCCACTGCCTTTTGGATGCTCATATAACCGGCATCAAACTGGTCGCTTACAACCAGTCCCTTAATGATTTCATTATCCAGTTCCTTTAAAAGTTTGGTTGTACTGCCGATCCCGTAAAGACCTTCAATGACATTGCCATAAACCGGACTCCCAGAAATGATATCCGCGGTCTCATCAAGACTCCTGACATCGATAGCCGCAACAACCGCTTTTTTGCTGCCGGGATAAACCATGCCCTCAATGGCCTCCCGAAAGGTGTTCTCTGCCTTCTTCTCATAGAGATTCATGGAAAATCCGGCTTCTGAAAGAGCGGATACAAGTCCGTCATATGACTCTCTGTTATACCCAAACTCAAGCCCTTCTGTAAATATCCATACAGGAATATCCGGGGAGTTCTCTGCAGCAATCGCCTGTCCAAGCATTCTTCCCTCTTCTTCATAATCCGGGGATATTCCGCTTCCTACCTGGTCATTGGGAGGCAAGCTTCCCAGCATAACAGCCGGACTGTTTAGAACCATGTCATCCAACCTTTTTACACATTCCACCGACTTGACGGGAATCAGGACCACTGCTGATGCGCCGTCGCCTATTTCCCTTTGAACCAGTTCTATCTGCTGATTTACATCCCCCTTCTCATAGAGTGTAATAAAGCTGACATCTACGTTGTACTCCACAGCCGCCTTATCAGCACCCTTTCTGAAATTTACGTAATAATCATCGGAAGTATCGCCGATGATGACGGAAACCGGATAAATTTCTGTTTTCTTCTCCTTGATGATTAAATCAGTGGAGGATAAAAGAAACAGGATCACAAGCACTCCCGCCAGCAGTGTCCACAATAACTTTTCCTGTTTTGTCATGATTTGCTTTCCTCTTCACCGCCCATTTTTTCTTCGGGTGCAATGGCCGCGTCATAGGGAACCGCAGGAAGGCGGATGGTGATCACCGTTCCTTCGTCAGGCTCTGACTCAATGGTCAGGCCGTACTTTTCCCCAAAATACAGCTTGATCCTCTCATTGACATTTTTTACGCCGATTCCTGAGCCCTTTTTTGAAGTAACTTGGACCTGATCGGAAAATAAGCCAGCCACCTGATCTTCTGTCATTCCCAGGCCATTGTCCTTCACCATAAAGCATAAGTCATCTCCATCTTTCCAGACCTTTAAAATAATTTCTCCCTCCCCGTCCATGAACTCCATTCCATGATAAATGGCATTTTCCACAAGCGGCTGCAAAACCAACTTTAAGCTTGAAAGCTCCATGCATTCCTCGGACGCATCAATCTCATAGGAGAATTTATTCTTAAAACGCATGTGCTGGATCATCAGATAATTGCGAACGTGCTCCAATTCATCCCTGACCGTGATAATGCTTTTTCCTTTGCTTAAGCTGATCCGGAAAAAACGAGCCAGTGCCGTTACTGCTTTGACAGCCTCTGCCTTTTGTTCGTTTTCAATCATCCAGACAATGATGTCAAGGGTATTATAAAGGAAATGAGGATTGATCTGCGACTGCAAGGTATCAAATTCCTGTTTTCTTTTAGCCTCATGCTCCGCTACGATGTCATCCATAAGGACCCGGATCTGCTTTGCCATATTTTTAATGGAATTTCCCAGATGCTGGATTTCATAGGACCCTCCGATTGAAATTGGCGCCTGCAAATTTCCCTCTTCCAGGATTCCCACTGACTTTTCCAGTTCCTGGATAGGGTTGGTAATACGAGATGAGATATAGGAGTTAATCAGTGCAAGGATAAACAGGATTAAAGTTATGAGGAACACGATAAAAAGCCTGGTCTTTATGGAATTTAAGGAAACCACATTTTTAGGTGTGACTCCAATGATCTTCCAACCCGTATAACCTATGGATTTAACCGTAATGATCCGGGTCTCCCCCTGAAATTCCTCCCGGTGATTGCCATCCTTATAGCCGGCAGCCACCAGATTGTTCTCCTCCATCCGGCCGGAGTCGATGAGCTGGATCTTTGGATGGTACAGGATCTGCCCGTCATTGCTGATTAAATATACGTAGCCGCCCTTTCCTGTTGTCACCCCGTCAAAAAGATGTTCCAGGCTGGAATAGCTTAAATCCACTAAAAGCACGCCCTGGGTGGTGGAGGTTCCCTCCGTCAGCTCCACGGCCCTTGATAAAGATATCACCCACCGGTACTGGTTTTCATTGCTGTCAAAAATATACTGGACATGGGGATAAGAAAAATGTTGGTTTTCTGTCTTCTCCAAAGCATTTAAAAACCAATTTTCCCTGGTCACGTCAAGGCCGCTTTTAAGCCTTGCGGCAGGAACCGCTTCCACCATGGTTCCTGATTGGGAAAAGAGAGCGATGTTATCTACATTATCCTTGTTGTTATCATATAAGAGCGTGATCTCGTTATTAATGGATTCCGAAGATAGATCGGCATTTTTTACGGCTCCGTAATACAGGGAATCCGATAGCTTCATGACTGTAAGCAAATAGGATTCCACAGACCTGGCCACCTGATGAATCAGGCTCTGGTTTTCCTCCTGCACCATTTCCCCCACCTGGGTGGAAAGGCGCTGGTATAAGGAAAACGTAATCAAAAGACTGGCTGCCAAAGCAGTCACGGTAAAATATACAAAAATAGTATAACGAATGCTGATATTCTTTCTTTCCATTACCTGGCTCCGCGGAATTTAGTCGGTGATACTCCGAATTTTTTCTTGAATACGTAGCTGAAATAGTTTTGTTCCTGATATCCTACCTTTGCTGCTACCACATAGGTCTTATCATCGGTTTTGTTAAGCAGCTCTACCGCCTTATTCAGACGGACATCGGTTAAGTAGGCGATATATGCCTGTCCGGTTTCTTTTTTAAACATGGTGGAAAAATATGCCGGGCTCATATGAAGGTGGCGGCAAATCATTTCCACAGACAAATCGGGATTCTGGTAGTGGTCCATAATATACTGCTTTGCTTCCTGGATTACCTGGCGCATAGTCATATCACGCTCCTGGTTAATGAACTGGTTCATTTTCCCTGCAATTTTAAAAAGCCACTGGCCAAATTCCTCTTTCTTCTTTATCTTATCAAAGATTTCCATGTCCTTAAGTTCCCCGCCCATAATATCTTCAAGGGCTAAGTCATACTGCTGCATCATCTGGAGGACGCTGTTTAATACGCCGAACATATAAACCTGCTGCTGGCGGTAATGGACTTTCGCGTATTCCATCTTTTCAATGATCCTGGTTACCGCTGCTTCGATCTTTTCGCCGGGGCCGAATTTTATGGCTGAGATTAAGTCCGCCTCTGTTACACTGTCAAATTCCAGTTTTCCTACTCCCACAGGCTCCATATCATTGATGTAAATGGTAGTCCCTCTTCCGGCTATGGCTTTATAGCCCAGGGCATCAATGGAAGATTGGTAGGCTTCCCGGAAACCGGACAATTCCCGGAAGCTTTTGCCGATGCCCATGGTAACCGGAACCTCCAGGATCCGCTTTGTTTCCTTACAGATATCTCCCAGAACATCGATTAAACCTGTGGTGGAGTTGTCATCATCAAGAGCAACGATCACCACCATTTCTGCCTCTGAAACGGACTGAAAAAGTGAAAACCGGCAATATCCCTCTAATTTTTCCCTGACAATCTGCATGACGGATATGGGGATCAGTTCCTCCTCATTGTGAAGGGACAGGGTTTCCTTAACCTCCCCCTTTTCCACGTCAATGGCAACGATGATCCATTTTCTCGCCCCCATAACAGGTACGCCATACTCCCTAAGCTTCTGTTCCACCAGCTCTTCCGGGAGATTTTTATGCACCAGATCATTGAAAAACTGCTCCCTGATGATTGGAAGGCTTTTCCGGTAATTTTCCCGAAGGCGGCTTAAATTCCTTTTTTCTTCTATTTCCTGATCCAGATTCCCCTTAATCCGTTTTAATATGGAGGTCAGTTCTTCTACGTTGACCGGCTTTAAAATGTACTCTGTTACATTCAGTTTGATTGCTCTTTGGGCATATTCAAAATCATCATAGCCGGAAAAGATCACCACCTTCATGGAAGGGTACCGCTGCCGTACCTTTTCTGCAAGCGCCAAGCCGTCCATGTATGGCATACGGATATCCGTTAATACCACATCCGGTTCCAAAATTTCGATCTTTTCCATGGCATCTTCCCCGTTTTCCGCATCACCTACCACACGGAACCCGGCTGCCTGCCATTCTATTTTTTTTATAATGCTTTTACGTACTTCTTCTTCGTCATCTACTAAAATTATGCTGTATAAGTCCATGTGTTCTTCCCCTCTGAAAATCTTGGCGGGTATACCTTAAACCCAAATTATTGGCAATAACCAGGTTATTGCTGTTATTGCTGTTATATCTGATAAAGCAGGGCATTGACGATTGCCGCTGCCACATTGCTTCCGCCTTTTCTTCCCCTTGCTACTATAAAGGGAATATCAGGAAGGGACATGATCATTTCTTTTGACTGGACCACATTAACAAAACCTACCGGAACGCCGATGATCAGCTTGGGATGGATTTTTTCTTCCTTGATTAATTCATAAAGGCGCACTAAGGCTGTGGGGGCGTTTCCTACTGCAAAAATACAATTCTCGGAAAGTCCTGCCGCTTTATCCATGCTGGCACAGGCCCGGGTGATATGGTGGAGCTTTGCATACTCTGCTACATCCTCATCCGCCATAAAGCAGCTGACGCTGCAGGCATTGCGTTTTAGGGCACCCTTGTTAATGCCGGCCATTCCCATGTTTGTATCTGTAATGATATGTGCGCCTTCTTTTAACGCCCTGATTCCTTTTGATACGGCGTGGGGAGAAAAAATTAGATTATCTGCATAGTCAAAATCGGCGGTGGTATGAATCACCCGCTTAATGACTAATTCATATTCTGGATCAAGGATTTTTTCTCCAAGCTCCTTGGTGATCAGTTCAAAACTTCTTTTTTCTATTTCCTCGGGGAGTACCCGGTCTAGTTCTTTAAATTCCATGTGTTCCTCCTCATTGGTCCGCAGTGGAGCTGGCAAAACCTGTGGTTTTGCCAGCTCACGGGCGTTCGCCCTTTGAAATAGGCCATGAGAAGATTTTCTTATGTGCAAGCACAACGAAAATCTTCTCCTGTCCTATTTCACACTGCTCATTGCTTTCGTGAACATTATCTCATAGATCCCTTCCATGTCAAGGCTGGCTCTTAATTGGGCGGCCAGACGGTCATATTGCTCTTCTTTATATTCCTGGTAGTTAAAACCGCCATCTAGATCCAGGGTAATGCCCTTCTTTTTTGCAAGAGCTTCTACAATAGTCATTGCAATCCCTTCCTTATCAAAGAAGCCATGGATATAGGTACCGTATACATTTCCCCTTTGACAGCCGTCCATTTTCGCTAAGTGGGAGCCGGACTGGCATTCCATGACATAGGTAAGGGGCGGTACGGATCTGGTGGTTTCTCCCATGTGGATTTCATACCCTTCCACATCTAAACCTGACAGATCCTCAAATATCCCTCCTACGCTTGTGCAGGATCCTGCCACTCTTGTCCTGGTCTTTTCCTTTCCAAATACGGTGCGGACCGGCAGAAGTCCCATGCCTCGTACCGGCAGGACCGCCCCATCCGTTTCCATCTGGAAGGGATCGGATATGCTTTCTCCAAGCATCTGAAAGCCGCCGCAAATGCCAAATACCGGAACGTCTTTGGCATGAAGCTTAAGGATTGCAGCCTCCAGGCCGTTCTCCCTCATCCAGAGCAGATCCTGGACGGTACTTTTACTGCCAGGCAGTATGACGAAGTCCGGGTTTCCCAGATCAGAAATACGGTCCACGTAGCGCAGGCTTACCCATGGTATCGTAGAAAAGACTTGAAAATCCGTAAAATTAGAGATTCTGGGCATTCGGATCACCACGATTTCCACTGCGGTCCGGTCCGTTCTAACCGTACCAGCCAGATGATTTCCAAGGCTGTCCTCTTCTTCTATGTCCACATCCATATATGGAACCACACCGGCAATCGGGATGGAAAGCTGTTTTTCAATCATTTCTAAGCCCGGGTCCAGAATCGTCTTGTCTCCGCGAAATTTATTGACAATCAGGCCTTTGATCATGGCTTTTTCATCTGGTTCCAAAAGCATTACCGTTCCGTAAAGCTGTGCGAACACACCTCCCCGGTCGATATCTCCTACCAGAAGCACCGGCGCATCGGCCATCTTTGCCATTCCCATATTTACGATATCATCCTGCTTTAAATTAATCTCCGCCGGGCTCCCGGCTCCTTCTATGACAATGATATCGTATTCCTCTGACAGCTTTTGGAATGCCCGTTTGACCTCCGGTACCAGATTCTTTTTGTATGCAAAATACTCCCTGGCAGGCATATTTCCAATGGATATGCCGTTTACAATTACCTGGGACCCAATATCATTGGTGGGCTTTAACAGAATGGGATTCATGGCTGCCTCTGGCTTTACTCCTGCTGCTTCCGCCTGAACCGCCTGGGCCCTGCCCATTTCCAGTCCCTCCTCCGTAATATAGGAATTTAAGGCCATGTTCTGGGATTTAAAAGGGGCCACCCGATATCCATCCTGTTTAAAGATCCGGCATAAGCCGGCTGCAATTAAGCTTTTCCCTGCATTGGACATGGTTCCCTGTATCATGATCGTCTTTGCCATTTGGTTACTTCCCTTCTGTCACTATGGATTTCAATATAGAAAGAAACTCTTCATTTTCCTTCCGCTGCTTTACACAGATCCGATAATAAGTATTGTCAAGTCCTTTGTAATTGGAACAGGAACGTATCAGAACTTTCCGCTCCAGTAGCTGTTTATATAGAAGTTTCTCTTGGGCAAAAGCCTCTGTCCTTAAATCCCGGAAAAAAATATAATTAGCCATGGAATCAAAAACATGAAAGCCAAGGGAAGAAAGGGCTGATTTTAAATGCTCCCTTTCAGAAGTGATCTCCTGCCTTGTTCTCTTTACGTATTCCGTCTCCAAAATGGCTGCCTCTCCTGCCGCCTGGGCAAGGCTTGAAACGCTCCATGGCTGGCGTATGAGGTTCATCTGGTCCAAAAGTTCTTTTCCTGTACATATCCCATAGCCCAGGCGCAGACCGGCCATGGCGTACAGCTTAGTAAATGCCTTTAACAGAAAGACGTTCTCATAACCGCCGTCTCTTATGAGATCAAGGATTGAATATCTCTCAGGCTCCTGTAAAAATTCATTAAAACATTCATCTACCACGCAAAAAATCCCGTGTCTACTGGAATATTCCAGAATTTTCTCCATCGCGTCCTTCTCTACGGCATATCCGGTGGGATTGTTGGGATTGCATAAAAACAGCATCTGAACATCAAGCTTGCTTTTTTCCAGCCAGTCGATCAGCTCCTTTTCAGATAGCCGAAATCCGTTTTCCTCTTTTAAGCAATAGTGCAAGATGCTGCAGGAAGAAGCTTTAAGAGCCTGTTCGTATTCTAAAAAAGAAGGGGCGATCAGCAGGGCTTTGTTCGGTTTTAATGCCTGTACGACCTGAAAGATCAGATCTGCGGCTCCGTTTCCGCAGATGATATGCTCGGTCGAAACACCGTGAAATCCTGCCAGTGCCTTCCGAAGGCTCATGGATTGGCTGTCAGGATAGCAGGAACAATTATCTGCTGCTCTATATAGAGCCTCTTTTACTCCTTGAGGAAGCCCAAGGGGATTTATGTTGGCTGAATAGTCTATTGTCACATTGTTGGTGTATATATCTCCGCCATGCTGGTATTCCATATTATTCTTCTCCTGGTCAAATGTTTGAATGTGCTAAATAATGATAAGGAACAGCAGGAATACAGGGATCAGGGCTAACACGTAGGTAACCGTCATAAGGCAATTAGCTCTGGGGATATCCTCGTATTCCACCGGCCTCACCGGATCTCCAATGGTAGGCTTTTCATATAGCTTTCCAAAATAACAGGCATTTCCCGCCAGCTGAATCTGCAGCGCCCCTGCACAGACCGCCTCTGTCTGGGCTGAATTGGGACTTTTGTGATTGAAGCGGTCCCTCTTAAATATATTTAAGCCGTTCCTGCCGCTGTATGGGTTTCCCTTTTTCCTGATTCCATATAATAGCTGGCACACATATCCTGCCCCTATCATCAGGGCTGCGGATATCCGGGCCGGTATGAAATTGCAGATATCATCAAGCCTGGCCGCTGCACGTCCGAACCAGAGATACCGTTCATTTTTATAGCCCACCATGGAATCCATGGTGTTTACCGCCTTATACAAAAACACTCCCACTCCTCCAAAAAGAGCCATGAAGAGCAGGGGAGCGATAATTCCATCCGAAGTATTTTCCGCCACGGTTTCCACCGCAGCCTTTGTGATTCCTTCTTCCGACAATTCTTTCGTATCCCGGCCTACGATCATTGATACGGCATGCCTGGCTCCTTCCACATCCCCGTTTGAAAAGGCCTTATAGACCTTCATACTCTCTTCCCGCAGGGAACGCCATGCCATCATCTGGCCGCACATGATACTTTCAATAAGAAATCCCGCATAAGGGGAAAAGAAATAGGCTGTCCAGAGAATTGCCCCGGATGCTGCACCCGTGACCAAAAGCACAAGGAACACCAGCCAAAGGCCGGCTCTCCTTTCCCCCTTTTCTCCCTTGGGGAACATGTTCTTAAGCTTTTTCTCCAACCAGCTTATTAGAGATCCTATGCCGCAAACCGGATGCCAAAGCCAGCGGGGATCTCCAAAGCATAAATCCAGAAAGCATCCGGTAAACACCGCTGCTAAATGTAGTCTCATCATCGTTTTGTTTCCTGACCTTTTGTCTATTTAATCTGAGTCGCTATTCCGCATACCATACGGTAAACTTCCCTGGAAATCCGGGCCAATCTTACGGATGCCCTTCCTGACACTTCTCTCCATTCCCTGTCTGTCGGATCAAAGGGCACAATGCCGCAGCCCAGTTCATCAGAGGTAATAATAACATCGGGATTCTGACGCCAAACCGCCTCGAGAAAGGCATCTACGTTTTTCCCTTCTTTTAGAAGCCTTCTTATATACTCATGAAGACCGTGGATAATCGGGCATGTCATGGCGGCTTCGAAGCTGTCTTTGCTGCCTTCTGCAATTTGATACCCGGTGCTTTGCCTGCTTTTGCATACGGATGAAGCAAGGGGATCTGCCTGCATATCCAATTGATGCCCTGTAAAGTGGGTCGCACTGTTTTCAAACAAGAGGGTAACATGCGTTTTCCCGTCGTCTTTCTTCATTTTTCCGGCACTCTTTGCCAGTTCCATGGCAAAGACCAGCTTTCCCTGCCATGCACCGCCTATAATTAATATCATAGTTTCCTCTTTTCTTCTCATGCTTTTGGGCAAAACTCGCCATGCTTTATCATACATAAAGACATACCCGCCGGGTGTCTTCTCTCCGTCGCTTTATAGTGATATTACATGAGAAATCACAGCCAGCCCAGCCACAAGGGCCAGTTCGCATATCTGCAGAAAATACCCTGCAAGATCTCCGGTAATGCCTCCAAATTCCCGCTTGGCCATAGTATAATAATACCAATAAATAAGAAGACAAACAACAAGAACCACTGCCGCAATTGCCGTTCCTCCCAGATACCAGATTCCCCCTCCCGCCGCTGCCAGATACAAGAC
>Ga0213825_1001608_pt1 | contig 15248 bp, 18 predicted proteins | sample MC6MC0900MG_FD_179896 | JGI IMG/M metagenome (GOLD analysis project Ga0213825, IMG submission 179896) | Enriched soil aggregate microbial communities from Iowa State University, Ames, United States - MC6-MC0900-MG | ecosystem: Environmental > Terrestrial > Soil > Unclassified | place: USA: Iowa... | reverse complement strand
AACCGCTGGTGATAAACACCTGATGGGCACCGCAATCGATACCTCGGGACACCTGCAGATACGAAGCAATAGCGCTACGCAACGCTGCCAGGCCGTGGGGTGCCGGATAGTCCAGATCTCCCAGTCGCATCCCACGGAGATACCGAGCACCTAGACGCGCCCATATCTTGCGCGGAAATGCATCCAGCGCCGGTACCCCCATCTGGAACGGCAACAGCTGCGGTGGACGCCAGAGCGAATCAGGCGCGTCTTCGATCACTTGGCTGCTGACTGGTAATGCGGTGGCCGCTGACACAGGCTTCTGCAGTTCAGGATTGATTACGGTGCCTTTCTGCCCGAGCGCCAGGAGGTACCCCTCGCTGGCCAGCAGCGAATAGGCCAGTTCGACGGTGCCACGGGCCACCCCCAGCTCCTTAGCCATGGCGCGCGCCGACGGCAAGCGGTCACCGGGGGACAACGTGCCAGCGGCAACGGCGGCCAGCACGCGGTCGTACAGTTGACGATACAGGGGCAAGGCGGACTGCTCTTCCAAGGGAGCAAAAGGCGGCTTGGGGGAGGTCATCATGGCCTAGTTCATATCCCATTTCTTGGCTCAATCAAGTGGGTCAATGGTAGTCCAATATAGCGCCATCACCTACTCATGAGGGCGACTCCCATGACATTCCCTTTGCACAACTTCATACCCAGCGTGCTCGACCTGGCCGACACGGCCCTGCGTCCCCTGGACAGCACCCATGACCTGTGCAGCGCATTCCCGGTAATGCAGCAATTGCGCCCTCATCTGACGAGCGAAGCCGACTTCGTCAGCCGCATCGAGCGTATGCGCGTTGAAGGCTATCGCCTGATTGGCGCTTATGACTCAGGCGTTCTTGTGGCACTGGCTGGTTACCGCTTACAGGAAAACCTGGTCTACGGCGCATTCCTGTATGTCGATGACCTTGTAACCGCCGAGGCTCAGCGGGGTGGCCAGTGGGGGTCGCGCTTATTGCAAGCCTTGGAACGACTGGCGCGCGCCAGCGGTTGTGCACGCCTGGTGCTCGACACGGGTTTGGCCAACGCCCGCGCGCAACGTTTCTACTTCCGCGAAGGCCTGTTGACGGGTGCACTGCGCTTTCAAAAACAGTTCGATACCCCGTAACCCGCACGCACATCCAAGGAGGCAAACCCCATGACATCGTCCCAACAGCCACTTGCTCCTTTGCGCATTCTTCGCCTGGTAGCCAGCCCCAATGCAGAGGCTTCGGAAAGTCTGAAACTGTCCCAGCAGATCCTGTTTGCCTTAGCCAGTCAGGCCGGCAGAAGGGGTATCCAGTTGACCGATTTAGACCTCAACACCTTGGCCCCAGTCGATGCGCCTTACGCCCAGGCGCTAGCCAATCAGCGCGTAGTCATAGCAAGCGGTCAGGAGGGTACGTTGAGCCGTTCCGACGAGTTGATCGACCAGCTGCAGGCATGCGACGTACTGCTGATTGCCACGCCGATGCACAACTACAGCGTGCCCGCCCCACTCAAGATGTGGATCGACCAGGTGGTACGCGTGGGCAAAACGTTTCTGGGCACCGCCAAAGGTAAAGTCGGAACGCTGACGGATCGTCCGGTTTACGTCGCAATAGCTTGCGGAGGCTACATCAGCGGCCAGCATGCCCGTCAACCCGATTTTCTGCGCCCCTACCTGTCCGCCGTCCTCGCCACCATCGGTCTCAATCACGTGTACTACTTCACCGTTGAAGGTACCGCCAAGGGTGTGGAGTCACTGAATACTGGAAGGGAAACAGGGTACGGTGAGGTGCAGGCGTTCTTTGGTAGGGATAGCCATAGCGTGGATCAAGTCTGCACGCTTTAAGACCATCTTCAAATTCAAGCGTATAGGTTTGCACATCAGCTGGGCGGTGTGCCGTCAAGCGGCAATCCGCATGTCACGCTCTTCATTGCTCAAAGAAAGGAAAAGAAATCATGAGTCGACTCAATTGGTTTGAAGCTTCGCCTAGTGCAGCCAAGGCCCTTGGCGGGCTGCATCATTTCGTGACCACCGCGACAAATTTGCCAGCCCCGTTGATTCACCTTGTGTTTCTCAGGGTGTCTCAAATCAACGGCTGCGCCCATTGCATCGATCTGCACTCACGCGATCTGATCAAAGCAGGTATGTCAGTAGACAAGGTGCTGTTAGTACCGGTATGGCATGAAGCGCACTATTTGTTCTCGGATCAGGAGCGCTCAGCATTGGCCTGGGCAGAAGAAGTCACGCGGGTAAGCGAAACACATGTATCCGACGAAGCTTACGCAGCAGCATCGGCAATGTTTGCCGAAAAGGACCTTGTCGACCTGACAGCGGCCATTGCCGCAATGAACGCTTTTAACCGTATGGGCGTCAGCTTCCGACTCAAACCTGCCGCTAAAACGTGATGACCTATGACTCAGCATGCAAACGCAGTACTTCAGAGACCGCCCTAGTATTGCCTACAGTCTGTTTCAGGCCATTGCGGCCCCTTCTGAACAACGGGTATGAGCCGAAAGCAGTCTATGACGGACGTCCGCAATGGGTCGGTTAGCGCCTCTGGATCGGGCTGACCATCCTTGTCCTCCCTCACATGGAGGACAAGCCATGAACGCCATTACGACCGGCAGCCATCAGCCATGGAACAAAGGAAAATTGGTCGGGCAGAAAGCTCCGCTCCGACTGAAAGATATCTGGGCCATTCGGGTAAGGCTCCAAATCGCGGAGGAAACTCGCGATCTAGCCCTTTTCGACCTGGCCATCGACAGCAAGCTACGAGCCTGCGATCTGACCAAGCTTCGCGTACGCGACGTTGCTCATGGGGAACACGTGTCATCGCGAGCAATAGTGATGCAGCAGAAAACCCAACGTCCCGTGCAGTTTGAAATTACAGAGCAAACGCGGCTGGCCCTACAGCCTTGGTTACATCAAGCCCAACTCCACAGCGAGGATTGTCTTTTTACAAGCCGGCTACACGCCTCAGCGCATCTCTCCACCCGGCAGTACGCCCGAATCGTCAAAGCGTGGATAAAGTCTATTGGGCTAGATCCAGCTATGTACGGCACCCACACGATGAGACGTACGAAGGCATCGCTGATCTATCGCAGGACAAAGAACCTGAGAGCAGTTCAGCTCCTGCCAGGCCATACGAAGCTAGAAAGCACGGTGCGATACCTAGGCATTGAAGTCGATGACGCATTGGAGATGGCAGAGCAGACGGAGGTCTGACAGCGTCCAGCGACGGTCGAGGTATGACCGTCACGATTCGACCCATAGAGGCCATCCGATGTGGGCCGCTAGCGGCCCAAGTCCGCATTAGAGATCGTCATTGTCGGTGAATTTTAATCTTAAGCCCTTCATCCTCATGTGGCGCTCGAAAGTAGCTAGTGATCAGATCGAACTCCGCGTCAGTCGCCGCAAACTCATGCTCACCACGGTGGTTGCGAAGATGCAACCTTTCTCGACAGGTGTCATCGTCCACCTCGATGTAGTGGACGCAATGTGAAACCTCGGCTGCGTCAGCCAGGTTGCGCAGCCATAGTCGATCTTGAGGAGTATTTGCAGGTAAATCCAAAACGACAGTCACTCCAGCCCGAAGAAGATCGATGACGAGCGGGCCCAGCACCTGCCGAATCTGGTGCGCAAGACGCACATAGTCGTTTACTGACTTAATCTGTTCAGGGTATAGCCGTGAGAGCCAATGATCCTCACTCAGCAGAACCGTCGATACTTCAACTGCCAAGCTTTTGGCTAGCGTTGACTTACCGGATGCAATTTTTCCTGAGATGAGATGCAGCACTGGTTTGGGCATAGAGACGTCTCCTTGTCGAACCCCGATGATGCTCATTGAAAAGCACCGAAGCAATCAGCGAGCATTCAAACGTCCGCTCTGGGTCGTAAGCTGCCAGTCGTTAATGGCTGCATCCACCCATAGCAGCCCAGCGATCGGCCATAAGCAGATGCTGGCAAGGCCTTTGGGGCCTCAAGTATTGAATGTTCCCTTGCTGCTGGTGAGCAACAGCTCTACGACTAGCTACCAAGTGGCTGAGTTCGTGCGTAACAAGTCTATTAACTCACGCAGACCTGGAGGCATTTGCCGGCGGCCTGGGTAGTAGATGTGGAATGCTGGCTCAATGGGCGCCCAGTCAGGTAATACGACCTGAAGCTCTCCTCGCGATATGTAATCTGCAATGCGCTCCTCCGGGCAGTACGTAATTCCTCTGTCCAATAGCGCCATCTGAATACCAAGCTCGGTTTCGTTCACACAAAGCTGTCCGGGTACCTCAATCACTCGGTGATCGCCTTCCTTCTCGAAGTCCCAGCGATAGATGACTCCTTGGCCGGTACGAATCTGTATGCAGTTATGGTTCTTCAGATCCTCCGGCACCAGGATCCGCGATGTCCGGTTGAGGTAGCGAGGCGATGCCGCTGCAACCCAGCGCAACTGATCGCTGATAGGCACAGCAATAAAGTCTTCAGCGATCGTCCCGCCATACCTGATACCCGCATCAAACCCGGCAGCCAGGATGTCCACCATCCGATCATCTACTGCGACCTCGACTGACACATCCGGATAGGCCTCCAGGTACTTCGGCAGCCACCGATTGAAGAGCAGTCGTGCGCCGTCACTGAGGACGTTGATACGCAGGCGACCTGCCGGACGGTCGCGATGCCGATCTACTTCCGCTAGCGCCCCTCCAATCTCCTGAAAGCCAACAGCCAGGCGCTTCGCCAAGGTCGCACCGGCGTCTGTCGGAGAGACAGTTCGGCTGGTTCGGTTGAGCAGCCTAACTCCCAGGCGGGACTCCAGATTTCGAATCGAGTGGCTGAGCGCGGACGTGGTGATACCCAGTTCAACGGCTGCCTTGGAGAAGCTGCGATGGCTCTCCACCGCAAGAAAGGAGTTCAGATCGGCTAGGTCGGCTCGTGAAAGTTTTGTGGTTGGAAGTAGCGGCATCTGGACGGTCTCTATGTTGAGCCATTCTCAATGATTCATGGAGAAGGCTTAAACAAAGCTGCTCCCTCTACAGAGTACCATTAAACAAATTCAACGATAGTTGATCTGAGCCCCCCATCCCTAGAAGAGCTGCTCCCGTGTTTCACGTCTATCTTGTCCTTGCTTATCTATACGTCCTGTGGCGTTTCATTATCCCGTTACCGATCTCGAAGGGCGGACGTACTTCCCTGGCTGTCGTCCTGCTACTGGTATCGAAGTACCACCTGATTCAGATCTGGGTGTTCGGAACCATGTTCTCGCCCGAGATGCCGCGGTGGGCAGTGTTGGTCGCCGGTTGGGCTTTCTGCTCGTTCGTTCTGTTGTTCGTCTTTGTGGTGCTGGCAGATTTGGCCAACGGCGTTCTGTCAGTCCTGCGAATACGTGCCGCCAAAAAGCTGGTAGGACGCAGCAGTCGGTACCTAGCCGCATCTGTCGCCCTTCTTCTGTCGGCATTTGGCGTGTACCAAGCGGCGCAGGCGCCAGGTGTTCGCACAGTGGAAGTCAGGATCAAGAATCTGCCACAAGCGATGGATAGCCTACGCGTGGTGCATCTGACAGATCTGCACATCAGCAAACTTTTCCAGGCGCCCTGGGTAGACGCAGTTGTCAGGCGTACCAATGCACTCAATCCCGACCTGATTCTGATCACAGGCGATCTGATTGACGGGACAACCACTGATCGCAAGCTCGATGTAGCTCCCCTGGCAGGGCTGAATGCCCGCCTCGGCATCATCGGCATTCCAGGCAATCACGAGTACTACTTCAACGAGCCCCAGTGGCACGCCGAGTTCGAGCGCCTCGGCATACAAATGCTGCTGAACGAGCACGTAGTGATTGGGGCAGGCAGCGAGTTGCTGGTCATAGCCGGTGTCACCGACGAAGCCGCCGCTCAATTCGGAATGGCTGGGCCGAACCTGAATGCCGCTCTCAAGGGGGGGCCAGCAACAGCCCCTGTCATCCTCCTCAAACATCGACCAGCCGGTGCAGATCGCTCCGCCCAAGCGGGTATAGCACTGCAGCTCTCCGGTCACACCCACGGCGGAATGATCAAGGGACTGGATCAGATAGGCCGCTACGCCAACGACGGTTTCGTCTCCGGTGCATACCAAGTCGGGGCAATGACGCTCTACACGAGCAATGGAGCTGGACTCTGGAATGGATTCCCCATTCGTCTTGGCGTGCCAGCAGAGATCACCGAAATCGTTCTTCGCGTGGACTCGTCCACCTAATCCCAATTCAGGAGATTACCCATGGATCATCCAGCTATTCGCCAAAACAGAGTTGCGGTCATCACCGGCGCTGCAGTCGGGATCGGCTATGCAATCGCTAGTCGCCTATCCCAACTGGGGATGAAGGTCGTTTTGTTCGACAAGGACGAAGCCGCGCTCGATGTTGCAGTACGGTCGCTCTACAACAAAGACCATAGTCCTCAGATAGCTACTGTGACCGGAGATGTGACCTCTCCTACTGCATTGCAGGAGCTGCTTACCGTAGCCCATGAGCTCGGCGAGGTTTCTTTAGTGGTCAACAACGCTGCCATCTCGAAAGGGGCAGGCCCGTGGAACGACCAAGATCAGTGGCGCAAGACGATGGAGATCAACTTCTGGGCCGTATTGGCAGTTCAGCAGTTGTTCGTCGAACATCTGCTCGCTCAAGACTATCCAGCTGCAATAGTGAATGTTGGCTCAAAGGAGGGAATAACTACTCCTCCAGGAAATACCGCCTACTCCGTCTCGAAGATCGCCGTGAAAGTGCTGACCGAGCACCTTGAGCACGAGCTCCGCGAGCGTACCCATGGCCGTGTATCTGCCCATCTACTGATTCCCGGCTACACGTTCACACCGATGAACTTTCCAGGCATGGCTGCCGACTCCGCAAAGCCCAGCGCTCCATGGTCGGCCGATCAGGTTGTCGCTCGCCTGCTGGAGGGATTGATTCGTAGCGATTTCTACATCTTCTGCGAGGACAACGAAGTCAGTCACGAGCTGGATCAGCGACGCATGCAGTGGGCCGCAGACGACCTTATCCACAACCGCCCCGCTTTATCTCGATGGCATCCCGAATATCGCGATCAGTTCAACGCGTACATCTCTGATGTAGCCCCACCGCGCCAAGTCCAAGCGTAGTGAACTGAAGCGCAACACCTTTTTACTGCTCCTTTCCACTGCCCACCCTTTGCAGGTGTGGGCATCTTTTTTCCGAGAACTTTCGATGAACACAATATCCAGCGCTTCACCGAGCCCCTCTGGCAGCTCAGAAATTCACGCTCCGCATGGCGTAGCAACCGCAATCGTTGCCCTCGGGCTTGGAGGCCTTTTCATCGGTACCGGTGAGTTCGCTTCGATGAGTCTCTTGCCTGATCTCGCCGAAAGCACCGGAGTGTCTATACCAACGGCAGGCAGCTACATCAGCGCGTATGCGCTGGGTGTGGTGGTCGGCGCTCCGCTGATCGCGATCCTGGCCGCACGCTCGTCTCGGAAAGCGCTTCTGATCGCCCTCATCGCATTGTTTGCCATTGGCTACGCCGCCAGTGCCGTGGCATGGGATCACTTCAGTCTGCTGGGGGCCCGGTTTCTGGCTGGCTTACCTCATGGTGCTTACTACGGGGTTGCCTGCCTGGTGGCCGCTGCCATGGTGGGCGACGGGCGAAAGGCACAAGCGGCGGGATATGTAATGGCCGGTCTGGCGGCTGCCAACGTGATCGGTGTGCCCGCGGCGACCTGGATAGGCCAGACCTTCGGCTGGAGAGCAGCGTTTGGATCTCTCGCTGTAGCCGGTATCGCCACAGTGTTCTTGTTCTGGCTGTACGTTCCGTCGGTACCTCGTGATCCAAACGCCAGCCCTAAGGCCGAGCTGAGCGGACTCAAGCGGCCATTGATATGGCTGACGCTAGCAACTGCCTCGATCGGCTTCGGCGGCATGTTCGCGGTGTATAGCTACATCACTCCAACGCTCACAGAGGTGACAGGCTTCTCGATCAGCCAAGTACCAATGGTGTTGGCCTTCTGGGGTGTTGGCATGATCGCCGGCAACCTGATCGGCGGCTGGTTAGCGGACCGCGGGCTGATCCGAGCCATCTTCGCCATCATGCTCTGGAACGTGGTTTTCCTAGCTTTGTTCTCTTTGTTCGCTCCGTCGAAAGTCGGGACGCTCGCGATCCTGTTCCTGGTCGGCTGCGGCTTCGCTCTGGTACCCGCTCTACAGGTGCGTTTGATGAATGTCGCCGGAGACGCACAGACACTTGCTGCCGCCCTCAATCACAGCGCCTTCAATATCTCGAACGCGGTGGGGGCGAGCCTCGGAGGGATCTCTATCGCTATGGGGCTAAGCTGGTCATCAACAGGGTGGGTAGGTGCCCTGCTTGCGCTCCTGGGCATCGTTGCGATGGCCATTTCCGTGATGGTGGAGAGCGACAAGAACCACATCGCAGCCAAAGTAATCCCATGATCAATCCGAATTGTCTGCCGATGAGATTCTGGCCATTGCTGCCCTCGACAAAGACCTCCGCTTGGGGCCAGATCCTGTCTTACTCGACTAAGGCTGGGCTTGGCAGTCTCCTTCCGACCGAAAGCCTTCCTCCGCAAATGGCCGCTATGGGTCGTTTACAGCCACCGCTAACGACCTGAATCTGCCCTCTGCGGAGGAAAACTTCGGCAAGCAAAGGATCCGGTCATGCCGCGTCTATCAGACCCGGATCCGTGACATCCGAAGTGAGTTCCAACGCGTCAGAAGACGTTGATGACTACTTTGCCCGATGCATCTCGTGCCAGATGTTCGAACGCCTTGAGTACGTCGTTGAACGAGTAGGTCTGATCGATAACGTGACGGATCTGGTGTTTATCCAAGAATGCATTAATGCGATCAAAAGACGAACGTGGCGCCACGGCGATGCCACGAATCGGGGTTTGGCGGAACAACGCAATCGACCCGAAGCTGTGGTGGGTCGATGGCGAGCGAAATGGTCAAAGCTGGCGTTCACCTACCTAGCTCCCAGATTCATTGTTAAAACCGGGCGCCTCTTATCCGTCTGACCTTTCACTCGATATCAGTACGATTGCCAAGATCGAGGCTGTGCCGCTTATTCTCAATATGGTGAAGCATATTACCGGCATGCGCTTTGCGGCGATTGCGCGTGTTACCGAGACGAAATGGGTGGCTTGCGCCGTCGACGACTCCATTGATTTTGGGCTGCTACCTGGCGGCGAGTTAGTGCTGGAAACGACGATTTGCCATGAAATTCGTCAGCATCGCCAACCCGTTCTATTCAAATATGCCAGTGACCATCCGGTGTACTCCACCCCCCACACCCCTCAGACCTACGGCCTGGAAAGCTACGTCTCCATTCCGATCACCCGGACAAACGGAGATTTCCTCGGAACGCTCTGTGCTATCGATGAGGTTCCGGCCCATTTTGTTGAAGATGCGGTGTGCAAAACGCTAACGCTCTTTGCCCAGTTAATAGCCGTTCAACTAGACGTTGTGGCGGAGCTAGAGACCAAAGCCATCGAACTGGCCGATGCAGCTGAGACGGGCATCGTCCGCGAGCAATTCATTGCCGTACTGGGACATGACCTCCGCTCGCCACTGAGCGCTATCAGAATGAGCGCCGATCTGTTGGAGGCTAAGCTTCCCGCCGGTCGCGAGCAGAAACTGGCCACGGCTATACGACAAAGCGCGCAGCGGATGAATAACTTGATTGAAGTGTCCTGGATTTCTCCCGAGGAAAGTTGGGGGGAGGTATTCCGGTCAAGCGGACGTTGGTGGACAACCTGGGTGACGTCTTTATTGCCGTCATCAATGAAATCATGACGAGTCATCCCACCGTCAAAATCCATCAACAGGTGATGATTTCACCTGGGGTCTTCTGTGATGCCGGGAGAATGGGGCAGTTGCTCTCAAACCTGTTGGGCAATGCAGTTGCTCACGGTGCGCGTGATCAGCCGATAGAAGTCATCGCAAGCATGCAAGAAAATCATATAGTCCTGTCAGTGATGAACCATGGCCCAGAAATCCCCGACATTTCATTACCGCTACTGCTCCAGCCGTTCAAGAGGTCAGCTGGTGGTGGTCGCGGAGAGGGCCTGGGGCTTGGTTTGTATATCGCCTCTCAGATTGTGACGGGGCACAACGGGACGCTATCAGTCACCTCTACGTCTGCGTCTGGCACGCGCTTCGTAGCGAGGTTTCCTGGCACCTTGGAGTGGATGAACGCGGACTAGATGTTGAGTTCCTCCATGAGGTTAAGCCAAGCTCCTGCGGCTGTTGGGCGCCAGACCACGATGGTTACCCTGCAAACAACCTTCGCTCCCGAGCCCAGACTATCGCCTCACTACGACTGTGGACGTCGAGTTTGGAATAAACGGTGGATACATGGTTGCGTATGGTGTTGAGCGCCAGGTTCAGCCGCGCTGCGATTTCTTTGTCGGCAAGGCCTTCGCAGATGAGCGCCAACACGTCACGCTCTCGGCGCGTAAGGTCGGTAAACGATGCATCCGGCAAACGACCGGTATTCATTCGTTTCGCGTTGGCCAATTTCTCTATCAGGGTTTGGCTGAACCACGACGCATCCTGCATGACCGTCTCGATCGCCTCGACCAACTCCAGCTCTGAACGCTTGCGCTCGGTGATATCCATCAGTACGAGCAGGTAGCAGGGCGAGTCTTGCAGGCTAACGCTGTCGGCCTGCAGGACACAGTCGAGTCGTTCGTCGTTTTTTTTGCGCAGTTTGAGGTCTAGCGCTTCGATACGGCCTGTCTTTTCCAGCACGTCGCATACCTGCGACATGACGCGCCGATCGTCCATGAAATCTATTTCAGCCACCGTTTTGCCGATCAGTTCCTGAGCGGTGTAACCCAGCGTGTCGAGAAAGGCCTCGTTGGCATCAATAAGCTGCTGCCTGTCGGCGCTACACAACAGGGTAGGCACTGGGCTAAGGCGAAACGCCTTGGCAAAGCGTTCCTCGCTCTGACGCAGGGCATTTTCCGCCTTGCGCCTGGGCTCAAGGTCGGTGAAAGAGAACAACATGCAATCTTCCTCATGCATGTCCAGAGGTTGCCCGGCCACGATGACCAGCTTTGTGCCGCCATCCGGCAAGCGCAATTCGGCCTGCATCTGCGGGATGGTCGCACCCTCGATGAGTCGCTCGATCGCCAGCTCCTTGCGCTCGGCGTTTTCCAGCACATCCACCTCATAGACAGTCCTGCCGATGACGTTCTCCCGGACATGGCCGGTCATCTCGAGAAAACCTTGATTGACTTTGATAAAGCGAAGATCGCTAAGCCGGCAGATGACTGCAGGGGCCGGGTTGGCGTTGAAGGTTTTTTCGAAACGCTGTTCGGCGCTGGCCCATTCAGTGGCATCGGCGATGATCAGCACCAGCGATTCAGCATCGCCCTTGCTGTCCGTCAGCACCATGCTGCGCACCCGGTGTACCCGGCTGCGCGCCTCCTCATCGCCAACGGGCGTAACCTCAATCACCACGTCGCTGAACACTTCCCCAGCAGCCACACGAGCAATAGGGTACTGCTCGGCTTCAAGCGGGTGGTTGTTGCGGTAGCGCAGGGCGAAGCGCTCGCGATAAGCCTCAGCGTTGCTACCCAGTAGCTCCAGGCTGTCGACGTCATGCATGCGCAGGGCCGCTTCGTTCGCCCCAGATGATCGATTGGTCGACTTCCAGCAGGATCACACCATCGGACAATCCGGCGATGATCTGCTGAAGTTGGCGGCGGTTGGTCTCTCGGGCGAGCACGGCGTCGCTCATGGCGGTTCTCCATCGCGCATGCATGTAAGTTATACCTGGAGCTTAATCGCTGCATTCAGGCCAAGGGTGGTGCGGATGCACTAATCGATCAGGTGCAGATGCGCCAATACAGCCTTGCATGTGACCTGCAAACTGGCCCTGACGTTGCACCAGAGGTATCAGTTGCTGGTGCTGCCAGTCTCAACTCACGAGGATGCATAGATGACTGAATCGTATGTGACCGCCCCAGCCAATGCTGTCAGCACGCTGCGGGTATCCTGGAGCGCCGTGTTCGCAGGCGGCGCCATCGCCTTGGCCAGCTACCTGATACTCAGTGTGCTGGGAACGGCCATCGGCGCCGGCGCCTTGGATCCGATGGCTGAAGGCAACCCCTTGCGCGGCTTTGGTACGGGCGCGGGGGCGTGGTTATTCATCAGCACGCTGCTCTCGGTGGCTGCCGGTGCCTGGGTGGCCGGCCGTACCGCACCTACCCGGGGGGGCCTGCATGGTCTGTTGAGTTGGACAGTGACCACGCTGATGGCTACCTGGCTGCTGGCCTCGTTAGCCGGTAGCGTGGTTGGCACCGCTGGCAACATTGCCGGCAAAGGCCTCTCGCTCGCCGCCGACGGCGTCGCTGCAGCCGCGCCAGGTGTAGGCCAAGGCATCAAGGAGCAACTGAACAAGCAGGGTATCTCGCTCGACTGGGACAGCCTGGAAGCTGAGTTGAACAAAACGCTGGAGCAGTCCAGCAAGGCTGAGCTGAATCCCTCGACCTTGGAGCACAAAGCCGATCAGGTTCAGGCTCAAGGTGAGTCTACAGGCCAGGTCGCGGCCGAAAACCCGACCCTGGCGATCGACCAGCTCAAGCAGTGGTTCGAGCGGGTACGCAAGGCGGGTGAGCCTGCCCTGAGCGCGGCAGACAAGGAAGCCTTGGTCAACATCGTTGCTGCGCGTACCGGCAAGAGCCAGCAGGAGGCCGAGCAAGTGGTCGATAACTACGCCCGTGCTTATCAACAAGCAGCCGAGCAGGTGAAGGCTCTGAAGGAACAGGCAGAACAGCAGGCACGCGAAGCGGCTCAGGTTGCCGCCAGCAATGTTTCGAAAGCAGCCTGGGGCACCTTGGTAACGCTGCTGATCGGAGCCGCCTTGAGCTTTGCAGTGGGCCGCTTCGCGTTGTCTTCACGCAAGATCCCTGTCATCGCTGAGTGACACGCAGTTCAATCGATGCACGCATGTCTCATCAACCCACGTTTCACTGATGATTGTCGAAGGAGAAAACCATGAGCAGCACTTCGGACAAAGTAAAAGGCATGGCTAACGAAGCTGTCGGCAAGGTCAAGCAAGCCGTAGGCAAGGCCACCGGGAACACGGAACTGGAGTTGAAAGGTAAATTGCAGGAGAAAAAGGGCGAAGCGCAGCAGGTAGTCGGTGAAGTAAAGGATGCAGTCACCAAGGATTAACCTAGTCACCTGCTGCTGAACAAAAGGTCGCCCTCGGGCGACCTTTTGTTCAGCGCGCCTGGCTAGGCCGTTCAAATGAGAATGAACTGGATCTACACCGGATTAAGTGTCCGCTATGGGTCGAAAGCGGCCGGTCACGACGGACTGCTATCGACCCCATGTAGACAGTCCGGGCCGATACCCAGGCTAGAGCCTTTGAGGGATTAGTTTCGATGGTTGATAACAGCCCTACATTTGATAGGGAAGTTGACCGAGTTTGCAATGAAACACTCATGGTGAGCATCGTCATGCAAGCGCATTGCAAGATCTCTATCTGATTGACTACTAATGATGATGTGAGGTCTTAGCTCTGCTTCCTTGAAGTGGCCCTTGCGCTGGCCATCGCCTTCGATCATACGGCCCACCGGGTGGTCAACGTATTCCAGCACGCACACATTGTTAACGGCGCACAGATGAAGATACCAGAGCTTGTGGCAGGCCGAGATCGATGCCAGCAACATGTCTTCAGGGTTCCAGCATTCGGGATTACCACGAAAAGCAGGGTCGGCGGAACCAGGGATAGGCGCTTTCCCTGGCGACTCGACAGTGAAGTCTCTCTGGTAAGCGGTATAGCTGGCAGTACCCTCACCGGTGTTGCCTATCCAATTGATGGTGACAGCATAATTGTGTTCTCTCATCGCCACTCCTGTGTTGAAAGATGCCCAGAAGATGATCCGCTCTTCTCGCGTTAGCACTGTAATCTTGCACGCTCAGTGTGGCTCCCAACCAGCTTCTCTTGTTTGCATTGACGCATCCGCTGGTTTTACGAAAGCAATGAGCCCCGGCCAGCGAGATAGCCTTATAGCTGGCATGACAGTGCTTGCTGTCGGGTTTGATATGGAAAAGCCAACGAACTCCCGACTCAGCCTGTGCATTCAATGTCAGCTATGGGTCGATAGCGGTCACTGGCGAACGGCTGCAATCGACCCATAGCGGACTTTAACGAGCGACGTGGGCTGCAGTTTCCGTTTCCCGGGCTGACAGTTCAGTTTGCGGCGTTGTTCAGTTGCTGAAGCTCAAGTTGCTTGGCAGCACTGGCCTCAAGGTTTGCACGCTCTTCATCCAGGTACCGATAAATGCTTTGTAGGTTGGCGATCTTCTGCTTGATCTCTGCCATCTTTTTTTCAATGAGCCTGGCGCCGTCAGCACAGTCAATCAGCTGGTTCCGCTGCGCATCCAGAATCTCGCCAATTTCCCCAAGGGAAAACCCCATGCTTTGCGCACGCTGGATAAAGTCCAGATCGTGCAGCGTTTGCTCGGTGTAAACGCGATAGTTGTTGGTTTGCCGCAGCGGTGAGATCAGGCCAAGTTGCTCGTAGTAACGCAGCGTATGGCGGCTGGCGCCGCTGCGCGCCTCGAGTTCGCCGATTTTCATGACAATACCGCTTGACCTTAGAGTTGGGTCGATAGTTTACGCTTTGTTTCTCACCTCGAACAAGGAACAGGGAAATGAGCGTGGAGTGCTTTGTCACAGGCGGGACTGGCTTTGTTGGCCAGCATTTGGTGGCGAACCTGAGTGCAAAAGGTCACACCATCAGGGTGTTGATGCGTCGCCCAGAGCAATTGGCTGCACTTCGCGAGCAAGTCGCTAATTTGGGAGGGTGTGCCAGCCGGGTGTTTGCCGTAGCGGGCGATTTGGAACGGGACAACCTCGGGCTGAGTCCTGCTGACCGTGAAGTGCTAAGGCACGCCAGTGTCATATTCCATCTAGGCGCACACTTCGCATGGGGGCTGTCAGTGGAGCATTCTCGTGCGGTAAATGTGGAAGGGGCAAAGCGCGTGGCGCTTCTGGCGGCAGAGCAAAAAAGCCGTTTAGTTATGATCGGCGGCTACATGCTGAAAAATCAGGAACATCTGCAACGCATCGGGATTGATCCTCGTCGTCCAGAGTTGGCCAATTGGTCTGCCGTCTATCGACGTGTGGGTGGTTACGAGGGCAGCAAGCTGGAGGCGCATTTTGCAACCCTGGCGCTCATGTCTGCAAAAGGTGGGGAGATTACCGTTGTCCACCCTGCGACG
>Ga0213825_1001606_pt1 | contig 15255 bp, 15 predicted proteins | sample MC6MC0900MG_FD_179896 | JGI IMG/M metagenome (GOLD analysis project Ga0213825, IMG submission 179896) | Enriched soil aggregate microbial communities from Iowa State University, Ames, United States - MC6-MC0900-MG | ecosystem: Environmental > Terrestrial > Soil > Unclassified | place: USA: Iowa... | reverse complement strand
TGATCTCGGCGGCACAAGGGCTGCGGCTGCCGGGCGGTGGAACTGGCTCTACCCGGTGCACAGGCAGGCCGAGCGAGGCGGCATTGGGATAAGCCACGCGGTCGGGAATCACCATGCTGCAGACGCTGACATGCGGGTCATCCTGAAAAGAGGCTTGTAGGCTCCGGATGATCAAGCGGGTATCGCGACGATTGGGATTGACCTGGTTGAGCAGCAGCTTCACCGACGGCAAGGCTACGCCCAGGTAGCGATAAGGCTCCAACTCTTCGAACAGGCCCAGCGTGCCCCGGCGCAGCTCGCGCGCGGCGAGCATTTCCGGCAGGACCGGGCACAGCGCGCAATTGGACGCGAGAATGACCATCTCCACGACCACGCTGCGCGCACCCTGGGTATCGACGATCAGCACATCGTAGTGATCCTCGAAGACCGGCAGCAGATTGCGCAAACGCAGACGGCCATCGGCCGCGTGCAACAGCAGAGTGCTGATGTGCCCGATACGGTCGTTGGAGACGATCAGGTCAAGGTTCTGGATGACTGTAGTGGAGACTATCTGCTCAGGCGCTGTGAGCCGCTGGGCGATCAGCTCGTAGCTGCCGGCATCCTTGGCATCGCACAAGGGGTAATAGCTGGACAGCGTCGGTTGGCTGTCCAGATCCAGCAGTAAAACGCGAAGTCCGGCATTGGCGAGCATACCGCCCAGGTTGGCAGCGACGGTGGTCTTGCCCGCGCCGCCCTTGGTTGAGATCAGGGAGAGGACGTCCATGGTCAGTCCCCCGAGGAAAGTCGGTCCTGGACCCATTGTTCGATTTCCAGTGAGTCCCAACCGACTGCACGTGTGCCTATGCGCCGGCACTGCGGGAACTGGCCGGCCTTCATCAGGTTGTATATGTGCGACCGTTTGAAGCCGGTTTTCTGCTCCACCTCATCGCGGCGCATGATGTGGCGGTCGGAGGGCACAGGGGTAGCGATGGTTGCTTGCATGATGTCACTCCTTAGCGCCGGGTGGCGCGTGGTGGGAAGTGACAGTCAGTGAAGGTCGGAAGAGAGCGAAAAACATTGTCAGGCAATGCCGGGCATTGCCTGACAATGCGGCATTAGCCCCGTTTTACCTGGGCTATAAGACGGCGCGCGTCGGCAAGTCGCCGATCAATGGTACTTTTACTCAGACCATCCACACCGGGAAAGCGCAGCAGAATAGCTTGAACCAACGCTGCCTGGCTGGAATAGATCGACTGCTGCTTGCCGTTTTGGTTTTTCCCGAGCGTGGTCTCGAGCATCGCGCCGATCAGCCTGTTGTGCACGGCTTCAGAGGTCACTGAGGGCATACCAAGCGACTCCAGTCGCGCTTTCAGCTTGTCGTTGAGCGTTGAGAGCACTGTCATTTCTTCAGCGGCGGCAGCATAGGTTTGTTGCAATTGCTCAAGCGTACTCAGGGCAAAGTCTAGCTTGGCTTGTTTCGCCAAATGCGCATCCAGGCTGACGCATTCTGAGTGATCAACGTTCTGGGAAAACAGAAAGGCAGGTTTCTGATCGGGGAGGCTGCGCACGAACCAGACCAGGAGATCGGCGCGCCGAACGGAGTAGTATACCCGGTGGATATGGCTATCCGACGTGATCGGCTTTCCAAGGTAGGTGGCGGGAAGTTCACCGCTGAGAATGGCGTCGTAGATGCATTCGACGTGGTCGTGTAGACGGGGCCACTGCGGAAAGTGCTTTCGCAGGCTGCCGGGATGGGAGATATCTATCTGAAGAATTTCGTCTGCGTGGTCGGAGAGATCACACCACAGAATCGCGGCGTCAATGGGATGGTAAGAGCTTCTGATTGAGATCATGGCACACAGCCTCCAGCTGCGTTCATCCAAGAATCGCTGGCGGGGGCTGCTATTTAGCCCCAGTCGAGCGAGCCGGGCTCCGAAAGACCTTTTTCGGGTCCAAAGTTGAAGACCGCCATTTGTTGTGTTTGTTCGGGAAACGAGGCGGAAGCGCGACAGGTTTTGACGCCGAAAAATATGGGTTAGTGGCGCCTGCAATAACCGTTATTAAGAACTATCCGGGGCGAGGAATTCTCAGAGAAAATGATAGTTTGTAGCTCTGCCCTACCGAGAGGCGATCTATCAGCGCCATAACATGATCGAGCGTGTGTCGACCCTGTACCTCGACGAGCAGCAGCGTCCGGTGCTGTTCAACCTTTACCGGCATCGTGACCAAGGGCTTTTCAACGACCATGAATTGCAGATGTGCGAGGCGCTGACCCCTGGATTGCTGAAACTTCTACGCGGGCACCTGGCGCTGAGCACCTTGAACCGTGGTGATGCTCACGAGCAGCAGCTGTTGCAGCGCTGTCCGGACCTCACCATCCAAGAGGTGAATATCTGCAGTCGGTTGCTGAGAGGGATGACCCATGCCGGGATTGCCGCCGACCTGAACATCAAGGAAAGCACAGTGAAGACTTACCGTAACCGGGCATTCGAGCGGCTCGGGATCAATTTCCGCAGCCAGTTGTTTGCCTTGTTCTCAGCGTAGGGCAGAGTGACTCAGGCCCTGAGTTGGGTGAGCACACCATCATCGTTGGTGTGCCCACTGGCCGTCCTTGCAGTTTAAGCTTCGGGCGCTCGGCCGACTTCAAACGCACGGTTCTCGGAAGGCATTCGCTATCCCGCCCTGAATAAATTTACGGCTCCCACCGCAACTGATCGCAGCGTCACATACTCTTGGCGATGAAGTCCGCAGCGTCGGTGAGTGCCTTACGTGCAGCAGAGAGCTGCGGAGCAAACAGATGCCAGACATGGAACATCTGTGGCCATATTTCCAGCCTGACATGCACTCCCGCAGCCCCGGCAATTCTGGCCAGCGTGCATGCGTCGTCCAGGAGAATTTCATTCTCCCCAACTTGAATCAGCAGGGCAGGGAAGCCCCTCAGGTCGCTCTCACAAATTGTGTATGGTTCTTGGTGCGTAGCTGCCAGATAGGCAGAGGCACTGGCTTTGAGCTTGTCGGCAGAGAGAAACGGATCAACACAAGCCTTGGCCTGAACGCTTGTTCCTGTAAGTTCGAGATCAATCCAGGGGGAAAACAGAACAACGCACCCAGGAAGCGGGATGCCTTTCGCTTTGACCTTGATCAGACTTCTGACAAGGAGATATGCGCCGGCCGAGTCGCCAACCAGAACAACCTCGGCTGCATTATGGTTATCGAGCAAGGCTTCATACGCTGTGAGTACATCATCCTCTGCCGCTGGTGAAGGATGTTCAGGCGCACGTCGATAATCGACGACGTAAGCCGTTGCTGATGCTGCTGCCGCAAGTGTGCCGGCCACCCCTGCGAAGCCTTCGGCACTGCCGACCATGAAGCCGCCACCGTGCGCATAGAGCAAAGCGCGAGTTGCACTGGGCGGCCCAACCACCCGCACTGGAACACCCCCCAGCGCGGAAGGTGTCGAGGTGCAGCCGGCAGGCGGTGGGAACCGTTTGCAGAGTTGATCGTACCCGTCCCTTGCCTCCGCCAATGAAGCAGGCGGTGTAGCTCTTCGAGCAAGCAGCTGCGCATGTACGTTATCTAATTCGTGTTGGCTCATCGTAGTCTCTTGGCAGATAGTCAGATATCGAGCACAAGCTTTGCCGATCTGGCGCGCGAGACGCACTGGAGAATGACTTTGTTCGAGGCGCGTTCCTCGTCGCTGAGTACGTAATCGCGATGCTCGATTTCGCCTTCAAGAACGCTGCACTCGCAGGTACGGCAGAGGCCCTCACGGCAGGAAAAAGGCGCCAGGACCCCCGCAGCCTCCAGCACCTCGAGAATGCTCTTGTGGGCGGGCACGGTCAGCTCCATCTGACTCTGGGCCAGTTCGACCACGAAGCTTCGGTCGGTCCCCCTGTCTGTGTCGGCACAGGTGGGCACGCTGAATAGTTCGAAGTGCACCTGGCTGCCTGGCAAATGGCGCAGGCTCACGCTGCGCACAGCATCCATCAGAGGGGATGGGCCGCAGCAGTACACGTGGTCGGACTGGTCGGCCCGGCTGATGAACGACTCCAGGTCGGGGTAGCCCAGCATCTCGTCGTCGGCGTGGAAAACCAGCTCGCCGCCTCGGGGCAAATGCTCGAGGTAGGCTGCCCGAGCACGAGAGCGAACACAGTATTGAAGCTTCCAAGGCTTGCCGACCGAGTCGCACCAGCGAATCATGCTGAGGATCGGCGTGATGCCGATTCCCCCCGCGATAAAAAGATACGCCCTGGCATTCGGGTCCAAGGAAAAGTTGTTACGTGGGGCGCTGATCTCCAGAGAATCATCCTTGCGAAGCTGGAGGTGCACAAATGCAGACCCCCCGCGTGACTCTTCGGCAAGCCCGACGCCCAATGAATAAATCCCGCTTGCAGCGTCGTACTGGTGAACGGAGTACTGCCTGATCAGCCCGTTCGGCAAACGAAGATCGATGTGAGCACCAGGCTCGGTAGCTGGGAGTCTTTGTCCGGCCTCCGCCTGCAGGCGGATGTCGAGAATCGACTCAGCCGCCTTCGAAATTGACACCACGCGAACACGCGTCCAGTCGCTCATCTCAGACCTCCTGAACCTTGACAGGCACTTTTGATTCCTGCTCTGCCTTGTACGTCTTCGCTACCAGCCACCGGAAGTAAGACAACGCGGCGTCAGCGCCGATCGGGATCATTTTGAAGTCCGACGTCAGCTTTAGCATTTTGTCTTGTGCATGAATCATGTCGCTGTCTTCTTCAAACGCTTTGATAACCTGGTCGTGAATCGCCTTCGTCACGTTCGGATCGTCGATGGCGAAGTTGTGGGGCTGCGAGAAGAAGTAATGAGTCGACTCATCAGTCTCGGGGGTGAGTGCCTGCGTGCTGCGGAACTCAGCTGCATCGAAGCGATTACCCAGCTTGGCGTCATGGCCGGTAGGCTGCATGCCAGAGTCCATAAGGAAGATACTGGGTAGCAGAAAATCATAAATATTCCAGCGATCGACCAGGCCTGAGTAGTTCTTGACTTTCTGCACGAAGGGCGCCGGGTTGATCCCTTCACCCCAGCGGGTAACTCGGACTCCGTTGGCCAGCTTCTCTACCTGAGGAATGCATGCGGCATAAGCTTCGTCGCCACCCAGGGTAGTCGGGTGGATATATGGCAGGTGTGCAAGATCGAGGAGGTTGTCGGCGATGAGCAGATAGTTCGTCGTGTAGTAGGTGTAGCCCTCGAGGCTGCGCCACTGAGGGTCATCCTGCCAGTGAGTGTCAGGAATCAGTGCTGGATCTGCCAAGTGCGCCTCACCCATCCAAATCCAAATCCACTTGTGCTTCTCGACAATCGGGAAGTTGCGGACTTGTGCTTGGGGAGGAATGCGATCCTGGCCAGGAATCTCGACACAACGCCCAGCGGTATCGAACAGGAGGCCGTGGTACATACAACGAAGTCGATCGCCTTCAAGCCGGCCCTTCGACAACGGTGCACCACGGTGGCAGCAACGATCCTCGAATGCAGTGATCGAGCCGTTGGTGTCGCGCCAGAGCACCACCGGGACATTAAGGAGTGTCCGTGCAAAAAGCTCGTCCTGAGCTACTTCACTGGACCAGGCAGCGACATACCACGTGTTTCGAATCAGCATCGGGTTTTCCTCAGTTTTTTGTTATAGGTACTTGCACCTTTTCAGCCTAAAGCGTGATGATTTATGTGCATAGATCATGAGGTTAATTCAGACCATGCATACCATTCATGGTAAGAAATTCGACATGAACCTGCTGGTTGCTTTCGACGCATTGCTGCGGGAGAGAAATGTATCCAGGGCGGCTGAGCATTTGGGGCTGACCCAAAGCGCTATGAGCCACGCCCTGCGAAGGCTGCGAGAGTTCTATGAGGATCCGCTGTTCGTGCGCATTGGGGATTCTATGAAGCCCACGCCCTTTGCTGAGGAAATGGCGTCCTCAGTGCTGGAAATCATGTCGGCTGTACAGCGCAATCTGATGGCGCAATCGAACTTCAACCCACTGACTTCGACGCGTGTCTTCAGCCTGTGCATGACGGATATGGGCGAGTTGGTATTCCTGCCGCGGCTGATAGAGGAACTGCAGCAAGTTGCCCCCAACTGTCGGCTCCGAACCTCCCAGTTGCCGGCTGAAAACATCCTCAACGCCTTGGAGAGAGGGGAGATCGATCTTGCTATCGGCTCTCATTACATTCAGGAGTCCAGTCTCTTCCAGCAAGAGCTGTTCAGGCACTCGTTTTCCAGCATCGTCAGTCGGTGCTTCGAGCAGGACCAGATGGATGTTGAGACCTTCCTCTCGATGAAACACATATCGGTGGTCCTGTCGGACAAGAGCACTCGTTACGACCAATTCATTGAAGATCTTGGTCTACGTAGGGACATCTACCTGACGACGCCACACTTCATCACCATCCCGATGATTCTGGAGAAAAATCCCGGGTTGATTGCCACAGTTCCAACAGAGCTTGGCAAAACCTTCGAGCGATATAGTGCAGTGAAGGTGATCAACACCCCTGTGCCGTCGCCGGCTCTCCATCTCAGACAGTATTGGCACCCGAGGTACCATCATGAGTCAGGGAACATCTGGCTGCGTCAATTGATGAAGCAGGTGTTTGATCGGTTCATGAGCTAGCCAAGCGGATGGCTCATGAATTCGGGCGTGCCTCTGACGCGAACCTTCAGTCTGCTGCGTCGTCCGCCGAGATCTTCTGATGCACCAAGGGGTTCTGTCCCGGTGGCGTTAGCTTAAGCCAACCGTCTTCCAAAGATCGTAGCAACTCGTGCAGTTGCTCAAGCCGCGCGGTATCGCCCAGCAACTCCCCGAGGCCTGCAGTACTGGTTGCTGCCAGCTGAGTTGCTGCGGAGTCGATGGCTGTTTTGCCCTTCTTCGTGAGCCGGATCAACTGGCTCCGACGATCGAGATGGTCGGCCACTCGATCAACAACACCTTTCTCAACCATCTTGTCGACGCGATAGGTTGCGGCGCCAGAGGTCACCTTCAGCAGCCGGAACACGTCAGTAGGCCTCATGCAGTAAGGCTTGCCGCTACGTCTAAGAGCGAAGAGCAGAATCAGCTCCTTGTGATCTAGCCCAAGGCTCGCTGCAATTTCGGACAGACTCTGATCGATGAGCATGGCCAGGCTCCTGACGCGCAGCGCGACGGAGAGGCCGGTGTGGTCTAGGTCCGGCCTTTCCCTCATCCATGCTTGAGCGATCGCTTCGGGGCTTGCGGTTGGTGAGAACAGCTCGTTCATGGTCGATTCCAGGACTATGGATCAGCCGATCATACCTCACGGCTGGCAGATACAAGCATTGCTAGGGGATTGCAGTACTGCTTCAGTCGTTAACATGCTAACAAATACCTTGACAGCAGGATTAGCGCTGGATAGCTTTATATTATCTTAACGGCTAAGAAAGCCAAGCATTAAGATTAACTGAGCCTGATCGAGCCGCGCCCCGCCATAAAAACAAGGAAAACTCCTATGCTTACCGCAGAGCAGAACCGCCTCCTGACCGACGTGACCCCTGGGACGTCGCTAAATCGGTACTGGAAACGCCACTGGATTCCAGCACTGCGCAGCGAAGCACTGGCTGTGGGCGGCGATCCGCAGCGCGTAGAGTTGTTGTGTGAAAAGTACGTCGCCTTTCGTGGGCACGATGGAAAAGTGGGCTTTCTCTATGAAGCTTGCCCGCACCGTGGCGTGTCCCTCGCGCTTGGTCGAAACGAGAACAATCGGCTGACCTGCATCTTCCATGGCTGGAGTTTCGACGCGGACGGTAACTGCACCCGCATGCCAACTGAGAAGGATCAGAGCTTCTGTCAGAAGGTGAAGGGGCAGGGGTTCGCGGTGCGCGAAGGCGGCGGGATCGTTTGGGTATACTTAGGGGATGATGAACCGCCGAAGTTCTCTGACTTCGCGTTCACCCACTTGACTCGCCAGAATGCCCGCCCGCGAGCCTCTTATAACGAGGCGAATTGGCTGCAGAACCTGGAAACGCTGATGGATTCCGCGCACATCGGGCTTCTGCACCACGACACGACCGCCGATGCGAGCGTGCCGCAGGCCGGCCTGCAGCTTGTAACTGGAAACGACACTCCCAAGTACACGCTCGAACAGCGTCCGTACGGACTTCGCTCGTATTCTCTGCGCACCACTGGTGGTGAGGAAGACTACCTGCGCGTCACCGAATACGTTGCACCTGCCTCGGCGTTTATTGGCACGACCGATGCCGAAGCTGGGTTCCTCATCATTGTGGTCCCGGTCAACAACACTCGCAGTCTCCAGTGGTACGTCTACTGGGATGCGCGCCAGGACATCGACAGCAACCTGCCCGACTTCGCTTTGCTCGGCACTGATGAGTCGGACGACAACTTCGCTAGTTCGCGTCAGGGGTTGCCGAACTACGGACAAGACCGCGAAGCCATGCGTGCAGGGAAAACCTGGAGCGGTGTGCCCGGCGTGATATTTGAAGACTATGCGGTGGCAGAGAGCATTCCGATTGTTGACCGCACGCGTGAGTTCCTGGGCAGCGGCGACCTTGCGATCGTTCGGTTGCGCCGCGAACTGATGGAACGAATCCGCCAATCTGATGCCGGTGAGGATTGTGTACAGGCAGAGGCTAGTGACTACCGCGCTCTGCGTGCTTTAGCTGAGATGGTCCCGGTCGGTACGAACATCCAGAACTTCACTAATCAGAAGCAGCAGGAGCGCTGCGAGCGCTTTGAATAACGCTTGCCCACATAAGCGCCAGAGATTGCTGGCGCTCGGTTTTGCTCCAGAAGCGTGGTGATTGCTGTCATGAGTTCCCAGAATTCCTTCTCTGTTTACGTTAAATCTGTCGTCCATGAAGCTCACGATATTCTGTCCTATGAGTTTTTGCCTTTACCCGAGGCAGGCGCCGAACTACCGCCGTTTTCAGCAGGGGCGCACATCGACCTGATCATTGAAGGTGCGCCACTCAGAAGCTATTCGCTTCTGAACTCCCAAGGCGACAACAATCGCTACGTGATCGCCGTTGCCAAGGATCCGAAGAGTCGAGGTGGTTCCAGGCTGATTCACGAGAAGCTGCACTGCGGTGATCAGATCAAAGTCAGTGCGCCCAAAAATTGCTTTGAGCTCTACGAAGGGGGTGGCAAGGCGATTCTATTGGCTGGCGGCATCGGTATTACACCGATCTGGTCGATGGCTCAGCGCCTGGAAAACTTAGCCATCAATTGGGAGCTGCACTACTTTGCGCGGGGGCGTAAAAACGCAGCGCTGTTGGATCGGCTCGAGAGCTCTTTCAAGTACGGTGAGGTGCACCTGCATTTCGCTCAGTCCGTGGACGAGACTGTCAGCACGATCAGCTCGCTCTTGAGCGCTGGTGACGACGATACTCACTTCTACTGTTGCGGTCCTTCCGGGATGCTGAACTCGTATCTAGAGGCATCGAAGGCAGTTCCTTCCGAGCGGGTCCATTACGAGAGTTTTGTGCCGCTGCAGGAAGCCAGCACTGGAGGCGGCTTCGAGGTTCATCTTGCTCGCTCCGGCAAGACTGTCAGTGTTGTCGAGGGGCAGAGCGTCCTGGATGCTCTGGGTCAGGCTGGGGTGGAGGTGATGAACTCGTGCCGCGAAGGGATCTGCGGCGCGTGTGAGGTCCAAGTGCTTGAGGGGCAGCCAGACCATCGTGACTCGATCCTTAGTGAGTCTGAGCGCTCGAGCAACAAGACAATGTTCGTCTGCTGCTCCGGGAGCAAGTCGCCCCGGCTTGTGCTGGACCTTTAGTTCCGTGTTTGAGCAGATTGATGCGTAAGCGTCCGATCTAGTCACCTTCCAAATCCGGCTGTAAGGGTGGTGGTGTCCGCGTAATTTTGACGCAGACGCGATCACCCTTAGCCCAACTCGTTCGATAATGCCTGCAACCTGGCGCAACCGTCTCCCAGCGTTGCCATCAGTCACGGCATTTATGCCAATATAATCCGTACATGTATGCTGCTCTACTGAAACCAACCCGCAGCAACCTCCGGGCCGTCGCGCATTGCGCATTGATCTGCCGCTATTTGCGCAGCGCATGGTGGCGATGCCTTTGCGGGAGATTGAGGAGGCTCGAGCTATTCTGGAGCGCAAGGGGTTGGTACGTAGGAATGAAGACGACTGCTCTTTGACCGCCGCAGGTCACGACCAGGCAGAAACACTGTGGAGTATTGCCGAAGCGCAGCAAGAGCAGATATTCGCCCGATTTGCCCCTGAGCAGATTGAAGGCTTTAAATCCGTGCTGTGCAGCCTGATCGCCAGCGGCTAATCCGGGTACTGGTAAAAGTGCCAGAAGGGAGGGGCCAGCGGCCGCCTCCCTTTTTTCGTTGTGCGCCAGGCATGGCGCGTTGCGCGTTAGCGCAACCCGTTTGGTTGTGGTGGCCGAGCGGGTGACTTGGAGGTGAAAGTCCTCTACACACCCGGCAAGGGGAAGTGTTAGCCAGAGGCAAGGGTGTCGCGGGCGACTGCGAATCTGAAGGAAGCCCGAGGCAAAATGCTGGCCTGACGAACAGGAAGCGGATGAGGCGGCGCAGCGGGGTTAGGCGGCAACAATCGCCAAAGCCCAATACTTGCACGGAACGCTGTGACGTAGATCCGACAGGCATAAGCAGGAAGGTCACGCGAATTACCCTGGGAGATCTGCACGTTTGCCACTGTGCTACCGAGCGTCGAGAGGCGACGGGATGAGCGTGCAGAAGTCAGCCGAGGTCGTAGTAAGTGGCGGTTAACCGCGTCACCAAGGGCCGAACAGGTTATGCCGCCAGTAGGCGTCACTGTCTCGTTGGTAGCCGTAATGCAGAAATTTCCCACAGCGGAAACTGTCATCCCGAGTCCCGGCCAGAAGCCGAGGGTGATGCCTGGCAGTGCAAAGGTATCGACGGCGTCAGTGGCGTGGACGAACGCGGAGCCGGACACGCTGATGGAGCGGGTGCTTGCATCGGCCAACCTCAGGCGTGCGTAAGCGCGTAGTCAGCAACAAGGGGGCGCCGGGTGCCGATGGCATGACGGTCGCTGACTTGGCTGGCTATGTGAAACAGTATTGGCCAACGCTCAACGCCAGGTTGCTGGCCGGTGAATACCATCCCCAAACAGTGCGGGCGGTTGAAATCCCCAAGCCGCAGGGCGGCACACGGCAACTGGGAATCCCCAGCGTCGTGGATCGTCTGATCCAGCAAGCTTTGCAGCAACAGCTCACGCCACTCTTCGATCCGCTGTTTTCGGACTACAGCTACGGCTTTCGTCCGGGCAAAAGCGCTCACCAAGCTGTTGAAATGGCCCGCTCCCATGTGGCGGCGGGGCATCGCTGGTGCGTGGAGCTTGATCTTGAGAAGTTCTTTGATCGGGTCAGCCACGACATCTTGATGGCCTGCTTGCAGCGCCGGGTCGAAGACAAGAGAGTGCTCAGGCTAGTCCGCCGCTACCTTGAGGCTGGGATCATGTCGGGCGGAGTCGTCAGCCAGCGGCAGGAGGGGACGCCGCAAGGCGGCCCACTTTCGCCGCTGCTGTCGAATGTTCTGCTCGACGAACTGGACCGCGAGTTGGAGCGACGGGGCCATCGCTTCGTACGTTATGCCGATGATGCGAACATCTATGTGCGCAGTCCTCGTGCTGGCGAACGAGTGATGGACAGTGTGGAGCGCTTCTTGACCCTGCGCTTGAGATTGACGGTGAATCGAAAGAAGAGCCGCGTCGCAAGGGCTTGGAAGTGTGACTACTTGGGCTATGGCATGAGCCGTCACCTGCAGCCGAGGCTGCGTGTGGCGACGACGAGTTTAGGTCGCATACGTGACCGGCTGAGAGAATTGCTGCGCGGTGCGCGGGGTCGCAAGATGGCCAACGTCATCGAGTGGATAAACCCTGTGCTGCGAGGTTGGGCAGGCTACTTTCAACTCAGCCAAAGCAAGCGGCCGCTCGAAGAGCTGGATAGCTGGCTCAGGCATAAACTTCGCTGTGCCATCTGGCGCCAATGGAAGCAGCCCTCCACGAGGGCTCACAACCTGATGCGTTTGGGTCTTAGCGAGGAGCGAGCCTGCAAATCAGCCTCCAACGGCCGGGGGCCATGGTGGAACTCCGGAGCGTCACATATGAATCAGGCGCTGCCGAAGAAAATATGGGATCGACTCGGGCTCGTCTCGATACTGGATACGATCAACCGGCTTAGCCGCATAGCTTGAACCGCCGTGTACGGAACCGTACGCACGGTGGTGTGAGAGGACGGCGGGTGTGAACCCGCCTCCTACTCGATCCGACGAAAGTCCGCCAGGAATGCCAAATCTGCGGCTTCAGGCAGTGAGCAGTTTCAGTAATTACCCCTTGAATTTTATAGCCTTTCCGATGCTGGAAGGTCATATTTGACTCGTTTGACAATACGATACGTACAGTATTATATTTAGCCAAGGCCAAAAACGAGAAGAAAAAATGACCAATAGCAGGCTCAGTGTGATGTGGTTCGTGCCCCCCGCGATCGCAGTTGCCGCCTCTTGGAAAGAGTGCGCGGGACTGTCAGTTGAGACAAGCCGTACCCAGTCTTCCGATGAGCAGTTTGACGCGCTCTCGGACGGCAGCGTAGATGCCGTTGTGACTTCAATGGACAACGTCTTCCACTGGAATCATCGGCCTGGCCCAAAAGACTTTGTCATAGTTGCTCAGCTCGAGACCACAACGCCACTGTCCATCGTTGCCTCCCCTCGCATCAAAAGCGTCAACGATCTCGGTGGCGCAAAAATTCTGGTTGATGCTCCTGAAAATGGGTTCGTCATTGCCCTCAGAGCCATGCTGAATCAAGCAGGCCTGGATCTACGTGATTACACGCTTGCTCCGGTGGGGGGTGTGAAAGAACGCTATGTGTCATTGGTGAATGGGGAGGGTGATGCCACTCTCCTTGGTCCGCCGTTTGACACACTCGCAATCAAGGAAGGAATGCATAAAATTGCTGAGGTGCAGGGGTATTACCCTGAGTTCCCTGGTCAGGGGCTGGTCGTCAGAAAGTCATCGCTGTCCTTGAATCCAGGCATACGGCTTTGGTTGAACAACCTTTCCGAGACCCTCGCTCAGCTTCCCGAGAATCTGGAAAGGCTCCAGGAAAGTCTTTCGGGCCAAGGGCTCCCTGATGAAGCTGTTAATGCAATGATACTCGCGATCCCGGTATCGCTTACACCCGACGAGCGTGGTGTAAATCTGCTGATTGAACATCGGCGGCTGCTTGGATTGATCGGCTCGGATGCTAGCTACGATCAAGTTGTATCCCTAGGCTGATAAATTAAGTTTGGAGTGGGCATGAAAAAGTTCGCACTAGGTACGTTCTCCATTCGAGGTGCAGGTGCTGAGAAGTTTGCTGGCCTCGTAGTGGATGGTAAGATTGCTCCGATTTCAAAGTTGGCTGAAGTGTACGGTAAGCCTGAGCTTGCCGGTAAAAGTGTACTCGCTCTTCTAGACTCGTGGCCCACTGCTTTCCTGGCACTTAACGTACTGGTAGAAAAAATTGATATTACCGAGTGGTACGATGAGAGCGATCTTGCATTTCACCCGGCTGTAGACCTCCCCAGGCAAATATTCTGCACGGGCGCAAACTACCGAAAGCACGTGGTCGATATGACCGTAGATGCCAATGTCGGACCAGAAGGGCTCAGCAAAAAAGAGCTGAAGCAGTGGGCTGAGGAGATGATGGACAATCGGGTCGCGAACGGCGAGCCGTATGTATTCACCAAACCGGTGTCCGCAATTTCTGGTCCCTATGACGATCTGGTTTTGCCGCCAACTACTGAAAAACCGGACTGGGAGTTGGAATTGGCGGTCGTAATCGGCAAAGAGGGATACAACATCCGCGAGGCAGATGCAATGGATTACGTGGCTGGGTATACCATCGTAAACGATATCTCTGCCCGCGACCTGATCCCGCGAACCGATTATAAAATGCTTGGCACCGATTGGTTCCGCTCGAAAGGGCAGCCTGGTTTCCTGCCCCTGGGACCCTACGTTGTGCCTAAGTGTTTCATCGACAATCCGTATGATCTGCTTATGAAGCTCACGGTTTCCGGTGCGGTTATGCAGGACGAGACGAGCGCAGATATGCTTTTTAATATTGAAAAGCAAATTGCATACATCTCCAAGTATGCAAAACTCTTACCCGGCGACATCATCTGTACGGGTTCTCCTGCCGGTAATGGCACCCATTACAATCGTTATCTCACTGAAGGTGACGTTATGGTGGGTGAAATTTCGGGTCTGGGGCATCAACGCCAGAAGTGTGTGGCGGGGGCGAACTGAGGCAGACCATGCAAACGCTAAATGATAATCCCGATCGTGCACTACTTGAAGAAATTATCGCTGAGCAAACGTTTGATTTTGCTATCGAAACAACGGAAGGACTGAAGGAGCTCGGTGCTCGGCTGGTAAGCGGATCGCCAGGTGAACTGGAATTCAGTTTTATGGTATCGCCTAAAACAATTCAGGGTAATGGTGTTGTTTCCGGTGGGACTTTGATGACCATGCTGGATTATGCAATGGCCTATGCAGTCCTCAGTAAGCTGCCTTTCGGAAAGACCTGCGCGACCACTAGCATCGCTGTGAACATGCAGTCTGCGGCAACACCTAAGCGGCTGAAGGTTACCGGTAATGTCGACCGTGTCGGTCGACAGGTGGCATTCGCCAGAAGCGAGGTGCATGACGTTGAGAGAAACAAATTAATAGCAAATGCCTCGGCAACGTTCTTGGTCATGGATGTAAATCCAGGCGGAAAAATTTAACTAATAATTATACGAAACGTACCGTTTCTGTGGAGGGAACATGACTAAGCCGGCAAACCTGGGTTACGCAGCAGTTCGACGAATTGTCACTGGTCACAACGAAAAAGGTGAGTCGATCATCGTCAGCGATGGCCATTCGCTAAATGTTGTTGCCGAGCACGGAAAACCTGTCGCTCAGGTGCTCTGGGCTACCGGAGAAGGCCGTGCGGTCGGCGCAGAGCCGGCGCCGGCGGGACACAAATTCGGCTTCCATTCTGAAGGCGGTTCGCTTTTGCGGATCGTGGACTTCCCGCCAGACGAGTCGTACGACAAAGAGAAGCTTCTCGAGTTTCTCGACAAGGAAGGCGTGCGTGATAACGCGCAGCCGCGGCACTTCTGGTTCCACAAAACCGAATCGTTGGATTACGCCGTAGTGCTTGAGGGCGAGATCTACGCAATGCTCGATCAAGGTGAGTCATTGATGAAGGCTGGCGACGTTCTAATCCAGCGCGCCACCAATCATAGCTGGTCGAAC
>Ga0213825_1001600_pt1 | contig 15281 bp, 17 predicted proteins | sample MC6MC0900MG_FD_179896 | JGI IMG/M metagenome (GOLD analysis project Ga0213825, IMG submission 179896) | Enriched soil aggregate microbial communities from Iowa State University, Ames, United States - MC6-MC0900-MG | ecosystem: Environmental > Terrestrial > Soil > Unclassified | place: USA: Iowa... | reverse complement strand
CCGCCAAACCCATGAATCCTCTCATCTATATTAGTGGGCATTCCATACATTTCGGTAGTCATATTGTCTCTCCTCGCTTCAATTAGTTTTTACTTTTTCTTTTAAATGAAAAACGGAAAACCTCCAAAGAATGGCATTCCAAAACCAAACGGTCTGCCCCAAATACGAGAATCATTGTTATCATAATTTAGGGAATGGTCATAAGCTATAGCAGCATGACCTGGAACCATATTTATGTGATTGTACAAATATTACCTCCTCATTTTTATTCATTCACACACTAAAGAATATGCATTATTGAAAGCAAATTCTTGGGTAAATGCCCTCCATGACGGAATTTCCCAAGGCAGATAACTATCCTTGCAAAAGGAAAAGGCTGTCCAATGTGATGGACAGCCTTTTCCTCTTTGAAAATTTCATTTACTCTTCAGCGGCAGCATAATCATTGCTGTCAACTAGGTAAGTTCCTTCCCCAATAAAACCACTATTATAGGAATTCATAATTTGTTCGCTTACTTCATTTACACCTTGTTCATCAAATTCAAATAAAAATTTGCTATTTGGATCCCGCTTTACCATCGTTCATTTCCCCTTTCTTGATAAATTTCTTCATTATTGTTCGAAAAATTGCAATAGTTATACCTTGTTAAATATTGTATAATCAAGATAAGGAGATGATAATCATGGGACTCAAATATCAAAATATTTTAGTAGCAATTGATGGATCAAAGGAAGCAGATTGGGCATTTCGAAAGGGGATTGAGATTGCCAAACGAAATCAGGCAAACCTTTTATTAGTCCATGTTATTGATACAAGATCATTTGCATTAATTGAAGCCTACGACACTGTAATTGGCGATCGCGCAGAAAAGCTGGCTAAAGATATGCTTGAAAATTATCAAAAGCAGGCTGTTGAAGCTGGATTAACAGATGTTCAATACGAAATTGATTTTGGCTCTCCTAAAATACGGATTCCTAGAGACGTGGCTAAAAAACACAAGGTTGATTTAATCATCTGTGGTGCTACGGGAATGAATGTAGTGGAAAGGTTTTTTATCGGAAGTGTTTCAGAACACATTACTCGGTATGCACCATGTGATGTTCTTATCGTAAGGACGGAAAAGGATCTAGAAAAAAAATAAAATGCAAAAGCACGGAGCAATTTGTCCCGTGCTTTTTTACTTTTTCCTATAAAAATAGGTTTCTCGTGAACGGTTTGACAATCTATAGTAAAATAAAAATATTACCACAAGTTGGAGGCCTTCAAATGATAGAGCATTTTTCTTTTGATCAACGTCTTGGTATCCCCCTTCCGGAATTAACAGTGGATTGGGACGAATATAGCAAAGAGACACAGCAGGAAATACTGTTACATTGGGAGCAAATCCGCGGTTCCATCCCTGACCGCATTGCAGAGCTGGAACAGGAAATTAACTATAAGCAGGATCTGCTTTCAAATGAAAATGACTTCCCCCGCTCGTGTCAATTGAACACAGATATCGCAGACCTTGCCTCCATCATTAATGATTTATGGCTTTGGTATCGGGCTAACCAGACACTTTCTAGTAAAATGCACCAATAAAAAACTCCCTGTGAAAGGGAGTTTTTACATTTTTATAGGTCTTTTTTGATTTCTCTTACAACATGCCCAATCTCAGGGAGGATTAATTTATTCATCGCCAGTTTGACTGCTCCGGTTGATCCCGGTGTTGAAAAGACGGCCTTATTATTGACGACCCCGGCAATCGCTCTTGAAAGAATTGCCGCAGAGCCGATATCCTCTTGATAGCTTAGCATCCTGAACAATTCACCAAAGCCAACGATTTCTTTTTCCAGCAGGCTTTGTATTGTTTCAATTGTTACATCCCGCTTGGCAATTCCTGTTCCACCATTAGTCAAGATGACCTCAATATCGTTTCTGTTGCAGCCACTTTCAATTTCATGTTGAATCGTCGTCGCTTCGTCCTTTACAATGACATAATCCACAACCCTATGCCCTGCACCTTCAAGCAGCTCGATCATCAGCTTGCCGCTTTTGTCCGTTTCCTTATCCCTTGTATCACTAACGGTAATAATCTTACATCTAACCGCCTTTGGTGCTTCTTTTTTATGCTCTTGAATGCTCATCATATAACTCCTCTTTTTCTCTAAGATAGCGAAGTTGATAGTATTTATGGGCGAGATCCGTTACTTTTCTCGTTAATTGATAATTAGCACCTGCACCAATAGCCATGCTGACGAGCGGGATCCCCTGAATAACTTTCTTTCGAAACAATGTAATAACCAGCGCTTTTACTAGTTGCTGAACGGGTTGCTCCAGCCAAGTGATATCGGTAATCTCTTCATTCCCCTCATAAAAATAATACTCATCATTCCCTTCCAAATCCTCCATTAACGAGGTCCATCCCTCTTTTTGAACTCTTGGCGGCAATGTTGCCGTATGAAATACTTTTAGTGATGTCATCATTTCATAGGGTGTATTCACTTCAAACCCATAGGTCAGCGCAATTAATTGAACGATCCTTAAATTAATGACTGCCATTGCCGGAATATCGGAGCCTAAAAGAAGCGGGCCGCCTGTTCCTGCAAGTCCTCCTTGGGCAAACGAATAAAACCGGTGCCTCGAGATTTGCTGCACGGCTATGTATTGTAATTGATCAATGTCTAAATGTTTTAAGTCCGCTACTTCTACTATATCTTTATGAAAAATCCTTCCTAAAGAAAGGATTCTATCCTTTGCTTCCATTTGAAGCTGTGTGCCTTGAATGATCCCATGTAAATGAAATAACCACGTATCAATCACCGAAAAAAATTGATGTTGTATCTTTTCAGGCAATAACGAGAAAGAACGTTCCAAATATTTTTCATATGTTAATTGAAAGTCATTTGCCTCGAAATTTAGTAAATTTTTTTCCCACAACCGTATTTCATTATAGAATTTTAATTCCCTTTCTGTTAATGGCATCTGCGGGCGCCCCCTTCCTGCAACCATATTTCTTCTTCCAGTATATCAAAATAAATACGATATAAAAAAGGCAAAAGCCGTTAAATTAGCTTTTGCCTTTTTAGAAAAAGAGGTGGATCGTCGCAAAAACGAACCAGAACATCTGACTTTTTGTACAAAATACCCATTCTAAACTACGAAATAGAAAAAGTTAAGCTCTGCTCAATCCGTCTTTATTAATGCGTATCAGCTAAACGAACTACGTCGCGGGCAATCATTACTTCTTCATTTGTTGGGATAATTAATACTTTTACCGGTGAGTGCGGATAGTTGATGAATGCTTCCTCACCTCTTACTTTATTTAGTGCAGGATCCCAATAAACGCCCATAAATTCTAGACCCTTTAAGACATTTTCTCTGATCGTGTCACTATTTTCACCAATACCAGCAGTGAAAATAATTGCATCTACACCATACATACGAGAAGCGTAAGAACCAATATACTTATGGATCCGGTTTGCAAACACATCCAATGCCAGTTGTGCTCGTTCATTACCCTTTTTCGCTTCAATTTCAATATCCCTTAAGTCACTTGAGAACCCAGAAACGGCTAACATACCGCTTTTTTTATTTAAAACATCAAGTACTTCATCAGCTGTCTTACCCGTTTTCTCCATGATATATGGAATAAGGGCAGGGTCAATATTCCCTGAGCGTGTCCCCATTGTAACCCCCGCAAGTGGTGTGAAGCCCATGGAAGTATCTATGGACTTTCCGCCTTCGATGGCAGCGATACTAGCACCATTCCCTAAGTGACAGGAGATTAAACGAAGCTGTTCAACTGGACGTCCCAATAGTTCAGCTGCACGCTGGGAAACATATTTATGGCTTGTGCCATGGAAACCATACTTCCGAATACCATATTCTTTATAGTATTGATATGGAAGACTATACAAGAAAGAACTTTCGGGCATTGTTTGATGGAAAGCTGTATCGAAAACAGCAACTGCTGGTACATTTGGAAGCACCCGCATGAAAGCCTTAATTCCCGTAACATTTGCGGGATTGTGCAACGGCGCTAATTCTGATAGCTCATCAATTTTGGTTAAAACTTCTTCAGTAATCAGAACAGAGTCAGTAAAGGTTTCGCCCCCGTGGACAACACGATGGCCAATACCTTCAATTTCATTCAGTGATTCAATTATACCTAAAGTCGTTAATTTATCTAACAGCATTTTTACTGCCACTTCATGGTCTGGAATATCAGTTATTTCCTGAATTTTTTCTCCATTAACAGTTATATTAAATATTGAATCATTAAGTCCAATTCTTTCAATCAGCCCTTTTGTAATAACTTCTTCACTTGGCATTTCAAATAATTGAAACTTTAAGGAAGAACTTCCTGCATTAATTGCAATAATTTTCGCCATTTTTTTTACCGCTCCTTTTATATAACAATATCGATTCGATATTATTCTTGTTTAGTACACCTTATTTTGTGCAAACCAACTTTGTTTATTTCCCTCAATTCTTCATTTAAGCATTGAAAATCGGACATTTCAAGGGATAAATGTAGTGGGAGCGGTTTCAAGCTAATTGTTCATATTTTCACAAATTTCTTATTTTATTTAAAAAAAATAAAAAGGATAAAACCGGTAATTAAACCAGTTCTATCCCTTATTTTCCTGAAACCATTTTTCAATTTTAGATAAAATTTTATCCATTCCAACAGCACTTGACAGACTCGGTAAATTCACGAGTAAAGCTTGCTTTGGCGGTTTGACACCTTCACCCTTTTTTTGTAAAACCAAAATACTCTTGGCTGAGTTTTTATTTTTAAACATGCTTGTTGGTAATTGCAGCAGTCCTTGAATAATCAGATTTTCCTTGATATATTCGTGAAGCTGCGGTGCTTGCTCACTCTCAAACAGGCCGTTTGGGATTAGGAAGAATAAATATCCACCAGGCAAGGTATGTCTAACACTTTGTTCGATAAATAAATGATGTGAATAAGAATGGCCCTCTAAAGCTTTTAATTGATAATCAGCCGCCCTGATATCATTGGGATAGAAGCCAATCGGCAAATCAGCTATAACTGCCTCAACCGGATCGATAAACAATGGCTCCAAGCTATCCTGATTGAACAATTGAACAGGATGTTCTTGTAAATTGGCATTTACATATGCAAGCTTAATCAGGATATCGTCAATCTCCACTCCGACCGAGGAAATATTTTTATGAACGTGATTTAAAACGGTTGTTAATAAATTTCCTGTTCCAACGGCAGGGTCGAGGAGACGGAAGGACGGCTTATCCATAAATCTATCCACTAGGTAACCAACCAGCATTCCAACAGAATCTGGCGTCATCTGATGGTTAGGCTGCACATTTTCTTTCATCCCTTTTAAGATAACAAGCTGATAGGCTTTGCGAATATCCTCATTCGAATATTTAACCAAATGAATCTCTTCATATACCTTCTTAAGCCTTTTTAGCGTTAACTCACTTAGCTCGTCCTGGAGGATGGCACCCTGAAATAGATTTTCCCCTGTTTCGGCAAGTGCCTCCAGGTAACTACAGGATAATTCCTCTTGTAAAATAAGAGCTGTTTCATTAAATAGAGTAAATAGCTGTTCAACTGGAGAAATTTTCATTGTTTCCCCTCCAATACTAAATTTCCTTATTCATTTTAAACGAGTATGTATTTTTTAACCATAAAGTAAACTCGCCGATTGGCGAGCCCCGGAGGGCGAAGACAGAAGCGTAGTTGCACTTATCCTATTAGCCAAGGATAAAGGCCTCGCTATAGTGCCGAGGCCTTTATCCTTCTATTAATTATTTTGCCGCTTTTGCAGCTTCAATTGCAGCTTCGTAGTTTGGGTGGTTCGTTGCTTCACTAACATACTCAACATATGTCACTGTATCGTTCGAGTCAACAACAAACACTGCACGTGCTAAAAGTCTTAATTCTTGGATGGCAACCCCATATGCTTCTCCAAATGAAAGATCGCGGTGATCGGATAATGTTTGCACGTTTTCGATGCCGCTTGCAGCACACCAGCGTTTTTGAGCAAATGGTAAGTCCACGCTCACGGTTAAAATTTTTACGTTTCCTAAACTATTTGCTTCTTCATTGAAACGGCGTGTTTCTGTATCACATACACCGGTATCTAAAGAAGGTACTGAAGTGATTAAACGAACCTGCCCCTTTGTATCATTTAACGTCACTTCTGATAAGTCATTTGCAAGTACTGTAAAGTTTGGAGCCTTATCACCAACTTTTACTTCATTACCTAATAAGGTGATAGCATTTCCTTTAAATGTTACATTTGCCATTTCTTCATCCTCCTTTGTCGTTTTAAAGGCAAATCGCCAATATTGGCATATTTACTTTAAATATGTACAGTGTAAATATATCTTTTCAAAACTCTTTTTGCAATTATTTGAACTAGATGAACAGCAAGAAAAAAGTTAATCTTCCAAAATAGTGGAAGATTAACCTTGTGTAAATGTAGCGGAGCGCTGCATGAATGAATCAGTTTAGACGTTTTTGAGAAAAAACTCTATAGCTCCATTGGATTTAATGAAGCTTTGCTCTGCTCACACCGCCTTAATAATGCTTTTTGGTAGTTTTACAACTCAAGATCAACTTTTTTTTGCTGCTGCTGAAGGTTTTGCAGCTGTTTATTCTCGTCTTTCTTTGAGAACATTTGCTGAATTTTATCAACTGCCTGCGGGGCAAGCTCTAAAATCTTCTCATATAAATGGGTACTCTCATCGAGATGAAGCATTTTAACACCATGAGAGTTTACAATTAAAAAGGCGATTGGTGTGATGGAAACACCGCCGCCACTACCTCCGCCAAATGGGAGCTTTGATTGACCTTGGTTTTGTCCTTGGCTTTGACCTTGGTTTTGTCCTTGCGATTGGGAGCTGTCGATTTTGAACTCACTGCCTCCAGCAGCAAATCCAAATCCAACTTTTGATACTGTTAAAATAACACTTCCGTCAGGGGTTTCAACTGGATCCCCAATGATTGTATTCACATCAATCATTTCTTTCAAACTTTCCATTGCGGTCGTCATCAAACCTTGAATTGGGTGGTCAGACATGGCTTTTTCCTCCTCGTTCAAACGGATTTCGTTTTTTCATTTTTAACATTGTTCTTTCGTTTAACGCGCGGTTTCCCGCTCTTCCAGAATTTAATCAGCTTTAATCCTGCGAGAATAGCATGCCCGATTCTAAACTGAAACATACACGTTAACCTTGTTTGAATAACGGCCGCTTGAAAATGGGGAGTAACCGACAAATACGGCATTTCCTTTAATCGTAAATATTGACTCAGAAGGCCAACAATGCTGCCTTTAGCCGCCCATAATGCCCCTGTCGCCATACCGGTATAGGCGGCATCACCAACCCCAATAAACGAATCCCATTCCAAATTTTTTATTGTCACCTTTCGAAAAAACTTCCTGACAATCACATGCAAATTGAAAACCTTCTCGAGAAGTTCTTTCGTTTTTTTTAGATTTGTCGTCACATCCTTTTTGGTAATTTGTTTTACCTTATGTTCAGGATTTTCAGCGGCTGTTTCCCCCATATGTGAATGACTTTTTACTACCAAACTTGGTGAATTATCATCAATTTTTATTAAGGGAACATTTAACTTATATTTTATTAAACCAAACCAAACCCTAAACTCTACCTTTAAATCATCATTATCATTATGATGATAATAATTTACAAGAATCGTTAGCTTCGTAATAATAATTAAAATGAATAAGAACAATAGGACCGACAAAGAAAGCCACAGCCAAAACAATTTGTTCACAACCTTTCAGCCTATTATTATTTACTTTTTGAAAAAAAATAAACCTACCAACTCAACGTTGATAGGTTTGATTATTTCATTTTTACCGCTCTACATGGACGACAGTGGTGTCAGTAAAAATGTCATGCAGCCCTTGCTTTTTTGGTAAAAATGCGACAATGATATATCCGATAATGACTGTTGCTGATATAAAGCGGCCAATCCATTCGCGAAAAAGGATCGTTCCCCATGATAATTGTTCATTTTTTAAGTCAATTACTCTTAAGCCAAAGACCATTTTTCCAAGCGTTTGCTTAAAATATTTTGTCATCAAGACAAAATATAAATAAAAGATAACCGCAGAGGCAATGGAAATAGGGGCAAACATGTTGAATTCGGTTAATGAAATATCGAGTGCTCGAAATAACGGATTTATTAGGAGTCGCTCAATACTGCCAACCACAATTAAATCGAGCAGATATGCCCAAAAGCGCATCCAGAAACCGGCATAACGAATTATGGAGTTTTGTAAAATAGGTTTTGTATTTCGATATTCATCGGATGAATGAACAGCTGCACTTTCATGAATAATTTGATTCTGGGTGGATTCCTTTGTTACATCTTGATAATCATTCGTTTCCATCTGCTTCGCCCCTTCTACTCCGCATATAAATACATCAAGCGCGGTGAATTAGGCTTGGAAAGGATTTTCATAAGGCCCGCCATTTCCACATTATCACCAATAAGTTTTTTCGCTTGGAACTTAAATAGTGAACCAAAACCAAGATCGTCCGAATACCGAACTACCTTGGCACCTTTAAGCTTCTCCTGCTTTTTCATTTGATCGATGACATCTTCTAGGTAACCAAAATCATCAATAAGCTTAATTTCTTTTGCCTGACGCCCATCATACACCCGGCCATCAGCAATCTTCTTTACTTCATCCACACTCATATGCCGGCCCTCGGATATGACCTTTACAAATCCTTCATACGAATTATCGATCATTTTTTGTAAAATTTGCCGTTCATCATCCGTCATTTCTCTTGTGGGGCTCATTATGTCTTTATATTTTCCGCTTTTAATCGTGACAAAATCCACACCATATTTATCTGCCAAGCCCTTGTAATTATATCCTTCCATAATTACCCCAAGGGACCCTGTTAATGTTTCAGGGCTGGCAAAGATTTTTTTCGCTGCCGTTGAAATATAGTATCCTCCTGAAGCAGCCATCGAGCCCATTGAAATATAGACCGGTTTTTTACTTTTCTTTTGGATGTCAACAAGCTTGTTGTGAATTTCTGCACTTTCTACGACACCCCCGCCGGGAGAGTTCACTCTGATAATCACTCCCTTAACCGTATCATCCTCTTTCAGGTAGTTTAACTTTTTCATAAAATCTTGATGATTATAACCTGAGCTTTGCAAAAATGACCCTGTGTCGCCGGTATCTTGGATGACCCCGTCCACATCAAGAACCACAATTTTCTTTAATTCACTACCTTCTTTGACGACTTCCTCGGTAAAAGGCTGTTCAGCAGAAGTCATAAAATCAGTGAAATCTGTTTTAATCCCATTAAAGGCAAACGCTGATAGAAAATTAATGACAATTGAAACAAAAAATAATGCCGCGGCAATTCCAAGAGCGGCCCATCGTTTTCCATTCATATGTATTTCCCCCTCTTTCTTTCGTCTAAAATTCACATCCCTGCTTTCCTATTGTTTCAAAAAAGTGCTAAACTAATTTCAGACTATCATTATTTTACCAAAGATTAATTTCCAGATGTTACATTTTTTTCATCTTCAAACAGGAGGTCTAATAAATGGATATACGACGTAATATTTATTTCTATCATAAGCGGGATGCGGACATGCTTTCAAAGGCAGCTCCTCTATTCGAACTGGCTGAACGGTATGGCTTTACCATCGTTAAAGATTATACAAAGGCCAATATTATTGCCAGCGTTGGTGATGATGGAACATTTCTACAGGCTGTGAGGAAAACGGGCTTTCGTCATGATTGTCTTTATTTAGGCATTTCAACTGAAAATAGTTTAAGTATGTATTGCGACTTTCGTATCAGTGATACATCAAGAATGATCGAGGCAATGACCGCAAATGAACAGATAGAAGTCCGCCGTTATCCAATAATTGAAGTGAACGTAGATGGTAAAGGGACATTCTCGTGCTTGAACGAATTCAGCATTCGCTCATCTATTATTAAAACACTCGTAATCGATATATTTGTTGACCAGCTCCATTTAGAAACGTTTCGCGGAGATGGACTAATTGTTGCGACACCAACCGGTAGTACCGCCTATAATAAATCGGTAAATGGTTCGATTGTCGACCCGCTCCTCTCCTGTATGCAGGTTAGTGAGGTCGCCTCTGTTAACACGAATCGTTATCGTACGCTTGGTGCATCATTTATTGTCGGCAGCGAACGAACACTTACACTCAAGGTGATATCAGAAGGCAATGACTATCCTACTATGGGTATGGACAATGAAGCCTTAAGCATCCGTTATACGGACAAAATTCAAATTAAAATTAGTGATAAAAAAATTAAAACCTTAAAATTAAAGGACAACTCCTTCTGGGATAAAGTAAAGCGAACATTCCTATAAGAAAAAGCGCAAGTGCCCTGGTCAGCGGCGTATGGCCTCCTCGAAAAAGCTAACGCTTTTTCTTCGTGCGATGCTTATGCTGCCGAATCTTTCCTTGTGGAGCGCTCCAACTGAGATAAAGGAAACACGAAGAGCCGGAGGCGATTGATGTTGACTTATCGTAGGGCGGAGAGTGAAGGACACTAGCCGCTAGGGCGCTTGCGCTGGAAAATTCTCAAAATTAAATGAAATGCTTATCTTTCAATAAAAAACCTTATCCATTCAGCGGATAAGGTTTTTTTCGTTAGAGGCTTGCTCGCTTTTCTTTCCGCCATTTTAATCCTCTATCGGAAAATAGCTTTGTTTTAGATAGCGAATAGATCGTTAGTGCCGACCAAATAAACAAAAAGGCCACAAGTTGTATTTTTGAAAAATGTTCATTATAGATAAAAACACCTAAAAATAAAGTTAATGTTGGTGCAATGTATTGCAGAAAGCCAAGTAAGGAGAGCGGAATTTTTTGGGCTCCCTTTGCAAAATAAAGCAGTGGCACGGCAGTTGCTACACCTGCACCCATTAATAACAAATCAGTTCCCACACTCGCTGTTAAAAAAGAATTCGAACCATGTAAAAATAAGAAAATCATATAGATCGCAGCAATTGGTGAAACGACAAAAGTCTCTAATGTTAATCCAACTGCAGAATCCACATTAATCAGTTTTTTGGCTAGCCCATATAAAGCGAAGGTTAGCGCCAAGGAAATTGCAATCCAGGGAAATGTGCCATGGGAAATTGTAATGATTAATACCCCAACAGCTGCCAAAATGAAGGAGCCGTACTGATAAATTGTTAATTTTTCTTTTAGGACAATCATTCCCAATAAAATACTGACAAGTGGATTGATATAATAGCCAAGGCTCGCTTCAATCATATGGCCACTGTTGACCGCCCAAATATAAATAAACCAATTCCCGCTTATAATGAAGGAGGCAATCGCCAGCGCATACAATTGCTTTTTATTTTGGGCAAATCCTTTTAAGGTGCGGACAAATAATCCCCACTTTTTTGTAAAGAAAAGAACAATCAGCATAAAAATAAATGACCAAAAAATGCGGTTTGCGAGAATCTCCATTGCATTTACACCATGTAAAAGCTTCCAATAAATTGGCAATAGCCCCCAAATAAAATAGGAAAAGCCGGCATAAGTGGCTCCCATCTGTGTGTCTGTTTTTTTCATTTGTCTTCTCGAGCCCCTATTCTGTCTAGTTTCGAAATATCTTCATTATAACGTGAAACTCCAAAATAGGGGAACTTTATGCTTATCACATAAACTATTCCTTTTTAAATACAACCTCCCCGCCAATAACGGTTAGTTTTACTGAAACTTCAGGAATTTCGAAAGGAGGAAGGGTAAATATATTTTTTTCCAACACGGTAAAGTCAGCCAAATATCCTTGCTTAATTATCCCGCGATCGTGCTCTTGACAAGCGGCATAGGCACTGCCTTTCGTAAATAAACAGACAGCTTCATAGACGCTTAAAGCTTGTTCTTTAGCATAAATAATCCCTTTTGGATCATTTCGATCCATCCTAGTAACCGCAGCGTGGATACCGAACAATGGATTTGGTAATTCAATCGGTGCATCGGAACCTCCAGCACAATGCAGGCCTTCATTTATGAGCGTCTTCCAGGCATAGCAATAGTCCATTTTACCTTGACCTATCCGGTCAATGACCCAAGGAAAATCAGAAGCAAGGAAAACGGGCTGAATATCGAGGATGACTGGGAGTTTCTTTGCTCTCGTAATCAAGTCTTGACGCAAAATTTGGGCATGAATCAGCCGGTCTCTTCCACAGCCAGCAATTGGATGGGCTTCAATCGCGTTTAACACATATTCAAATGCTAAATCTCCAATCGCATGAACTGCAACAGGAAGGTTGTAAGAACGAGCTTTAGCCACTAAGGCATTTAATTCCTCTTGACTAAATATGGCCACTCCATTTGTTTCGGGTGCATCATTATAGGGATGGCTTAAGAGTGCCGTCCTCCCACCAAGGGCACCATCAGCAAAAATCTTCATCGCACCAAGCTCAATCCATTCGTTACCGGTTAAGAAGCTCGCTCCTTCGTTCACCATGTCATCGACAACCTCGTGATGTACAAGTAGATGGGTACGGAATTTATATCCCTCTTCTTCGATTACCTTTTTAAACGTCTTGTATGTGCGATGGAATCCCCCATAATAGTTTAAATCCTCGGTGTGAACACCGGTAATTCCGAGCTGATACAAATCTTTAATGGCTGCCCTCATAGCTTTTTGTAAATATTCTTCTGAAACTACAGGAACAGCAGCATGGATGAAGTCCTGAGCCTTGTCTTTAAGAAGGCCTGTTAAACCCGCCTCATTATTTTTTTCAATAACACCTCCAGACGGACAAAGCGTTTCTTCAGAAATCCCTGCAAGATTTAGAGCCTTCGTGTTGACAATCATGGCATGGCGGCAAATTCGCTTTAACATAACAGGATTTTCGGGAGAAATTTCGTCTAATTCCTTGCGATGAATCAATTCCGACCGCGTCCATTGGTTCTCATTCCAGCCCTCGCCAATGATCCACTCCCCTGTTGGACAATGCTTGGAATAATTTTTCACAGCCGCTAAAACTTCTTCTTTCGACTTCATCTTTGAAAGGTCAAGCCGGATTAATGTTTCTCCGTGACCAATTAAATGGATATGACTATCGACAAAGCCGGGAAGCATCGTGTTCCCTTTCAGGTCAACGCGTTCCGTTATCCTTTCTTTAAAAGCTTCTTCTAATTGCTTTCTTTGACCTATTTGAACGATTCGATCCCCTTCAGTAAAAATAGCTTCGATTGTTGATCCTTCGTTTTCGAGCGAATAAATGGTTCCACCATACCATAATTTCCCCACTACCCTTTCCCCTTCCATCTCTATACTAAACAAGCAGACGGTAAACACCGCCTGCCTTACTTTTTAAAGAACTAAACTTGTTTCGGTGATTCCATTTCTTTTTGACGAAGCTCTATTCGACGAATTTTTCCTGAGGTTGTCTTTGGAAGTTCTGTCAAATACTCAATTTTCCTTGGATATTTATATGGAGCTGTAAGTGTTTTTACATGCTCTTGCAAGGTTTTCGTTAACTCAGGATCGACTGGGTTGACATTGTCTTGTAAAACGACAAACGCTTTGACAATAAACCCACGAATTTCATCAGGACTTGCGACAACGGCACATTCCTTTACAAATGGATGTTTCACGAGCGCATCCTCTACTTCAAACGGCCCAATTGTATAACCTGAGCTAATAATAATATCATCGCCTCGGCCTTCAAACCAGAAATACCCTTCCTCGTCCATTTTAGCTTTATCCCCTGTCACATAATAATCGCCGCGGAACTGCATCACTGTTCTTTCTGGATCTTTATAATAGTTTTTAAATAATGCCGGTGTTTCGACATGGACCGCAATATCGCCCACTTCTCCGACTTCACAAACCTGACCTTCGTCATTAATAATTTCTACCCGATTTCCAGGAGTAGGCTTGCCCATTGATCCCGGTCTCAATTCCATCCCTTTCGTTACCCCAACAAGTAACGTATTTTCAGTTTGGCCATAGCCGTCACGGACATCAATCGTAAAATATTTTCTAAAGGTATCAATAACCTCACGATTTAATGGCTCACCTGCAGAAACGGCGCTATGAAGGTTTGGTAATTGATATTCGGCTAAATTGTCTACCTTTGCCATTAGGCGATATTCAGTCGGTGTACAGCAAAGGACATTGACATCATATTTTTGCAGCAGGCTTAAATATTTTTTTGGCTCAAATTTTCCATTATACACTAATCCGGTGCCGCCTGAGCCTAGAACAGATAGGAATGGACTCCAAATCCATTTTTGCCAGCCAGGGCCTGCGGTTGCCCAAACAGTATCACCATCTTCAATACAAAGCCATTTGGGTGCCGCTGTTTTTAAATGAGCAAAGGCCCAGCCATGTGTGTGGACAACACCTTTTGGATTTCCTGTTGTTCCAGACGTATAGGATAAAAAGGCCATATCATCTCGCATGGTGTCGGCAATTGCGAATTCACCACTAGATGTTTCCATTGCTGCATCCAAATGAATCCAGCCCTCTTCCTTTGCTCCTAAGGTAAATTTCACCAGTGGTTCTGTTTCGGTAATATGTTCAAATTGATCGACGTAAGGATAATAACTAACTACAGCCTTTACATCACCATGTGAAATACGGTACTGCAAATCTTTTGCCCTTAACATTTCCGAGCTCGGAATGACCACCATTCCTGCTTTTAATGCAGCCAAATAAACAACGTATGCTTCAATAAGACGAGGTACAATAACAAGAACGACATCGCCTTTCGTTAATCCATTCTGGGTAAAGACGTTCCCCGCTTGGTTTACCCGTTTCATTAATTGCTCATATGTAACTTGCTTTGTTTCACCTAACTCATTTTCCCACTTTAAAGCAATTCTTTGCGGTTCTTTCGCAAAACGTTCCATTTCAGAAACTAAATTATACTGTTTAGGTGCAATTAAATCTTCCCGTTTCATGACTCTCCCCCTAAAATTAATATTCTTATAGAGTTATTATACAGAAATAAATAAAAATTTGGAAATATTAATAAATATCTATTTAGTCTTAGTACCTGATGCTAATCATAAACCTTTTATCTCAATACAAAAACCCAAAAAAGAGAGTGGGAGGAAACCCTCCACACTCTCTGTAGCCATCGTATTAATTTTTGATTAACGAGAAAATCCGCCGCCTAATTGTGACTCAGCCATTTGAACTAGACGTTTTGTGATTTCACCACCAACAGAACCGTTAGCACGTGAAGTAGTATCAGCACCAAGTTGTACACCAAATTCAGTAGCAATTTCATA
>Ga0213825_1001595_pt1 | contig 15308 bp, 14 predicted proteins | sample MC6MC0900MG_FD_179896 | JGI IMG/M metagenome (GOLD analysis project Ga0213825, IMG submission 179896) | Enriched soil aggregate microbial communities from Iowa State University, Ames, United States - MC6-MC0900-MG | ecosystem: Environmental > Terrestrial > Soil > Unclassified | place: USA: Iowa... | reverse complement strand
GTGCAAATACTGTTTTTCCAATAAAATCAGCTAAAATTAATAAGCTAGCGCCAACTAATGCACTTACTGGCATAACATAACGATGCTGAATGCCAACAAGCTGTTTCGCAATATGTGGTGCCATCAATCCAATAAAGCCAATACTACCTGACACCGATACACAGGCACTGACTAGACCAACACTTGCCAGAAGTAGCTTCATCTTCTCTTTTTCAACCGCTATCCCTAGACTAGTAACACTTTCCTCTTCCAGCTGAAAATAATCGAGTAAATATGATTTACGATGCACATAAATACCTAATAGAATCAGCCATGGCAGCATCGTTACTACGAAAATCCAGTTAGCATTATAGATAGAGCCAGCCATCCAAACTGCTGCTGATTCATAATCTTGGGCACTCATTTTTAATGATAAAAATAACGATAAAGCTCCAAATCCACTATTAATAGCTATCCCAGTTAAAATTAAGCGCTGCATATCTAAATGACCATTTTTTATGGCAAAGGAAAAAATTAGAATAGCAGCTATTGCACCTCCGACAAATCCAAATAGGGGCATCATTAATATAGATATCCAGCTACTCATATCTGCAGTCACTAAACGTAATTGAAAGAAAAACATAAATATAACAACAGCTGCTCCAGCTCCAGCATTGATTCCTAAAATGCCAGGATCTGCTAGACCATTGCGTGTAATACCTTGTAAAACAACCCCTGCCATACCTAAGCCAACACCAACAAGGGCAGCTATGACAATACGCGGTAAACGAAATTCAAAAATAACAAGATCGAATTTTGGATTAGGCTCAATACGTAGTAATGTTTTGATGACATCCATCACTGACATATCAAATACGCCATTTGTAATATGAAGATAGCTGGCACCCAAAATACATAAAATAAGTATTGAAGCGGTCATAACAAATACACTTGAGGCTTTTTTACGCACGCTTTTCACCCCCGTGTTTACGAACTAAATACAAGAAGAATGGAACCCCAACTAATGCTGTTAAAACACCAATTGGCGTTTCGAATGGGAAATTGACAAAACGACTTAGCACATCACAAAGTGCTAGGAAAAACGAGCCTATTACCGCCGCACATGGAATAATAAAACGATAATCTACCCCAACAAGGAAGCGTGTAATATGCGGGATAACTAATCCAACAAAGGCAATCTTTCCGACAAGTGCAACTGCCGTACCTGTTAAACATACGACAGCTAGCATACTAATGATTTTCACCGCTGTTGTTTTTTGCCCAAGCCCAATGGCAATATCTTCACCCAAAGAAGTGATTGTAATAGCCTTCGCTGATAATAAGGCCAGGACTAAACCGATTAAACCAAATGGAATAGTTAGCAGCAGCATATCCATATCCACCATATGTACCTTCGTGTTATACCATACGCTTACGGTTTGAGATACTTGGAAATACATTGCAATGGCGGTGGCTATACTACTTAAAAATGTACCAATAACTGTACCAATAATTGCAAGACGTACAGGGGATAATCCATTACGAATTAATGAACCAAATCCAAAAACTATCCCAGCTCCTAATGCCGAACCAATCATAGAAAGCAGAATCATTTGGTAGTTAGGGAGACCTGGGAAAAATACAATAGCTAACGTAATTACAAATGCTGAGCCATCATTTACACCCATCAAGGAAGGTGATGCTAAATAATTTCGTGTAATCCCCTGCATAACGGCGCCAGCTACTGCTAAAAATGCGCCCACTAATAAAACTGCAGCGATCCTAGGAATACGACCAGTTCTAACAATTTGATGATCCACATTCGAGGGATCAAATGCAGAAATCGCCTGCCATATTGTGATGGCACTAATGTCCTTTGTTCCGTACATAACGGAGACTAATGCTATCATCCCAATTAAAAATGGAGAAGCTGCTACTATTGAAAATGCCATCATGTTTGTTTTTTTCAACTTCCACACCTTTTTCTATTTTTTTATACTCTTATAAAAGGCTGGAAATAGCCTGGTGATGCCACCAAATCTATTACCAGCCTCGTTAAAACTATTTAAGTAATTTTTCTACTGCAATATCCAGGAATTTCACTTTAGACCAAGCTGTACCACCCTGAGCTAACGGATCAATTGCATTCACGAAAATTTGATGATTTTGTGATGCCTTTAAGCTTTCAAAAATCGGATTCTTTTGTAAATCCTCTAATGCTTTTGGTGCATCTGCATTTTCTGATTCCTCAAACTGAAGGAAAATTGCGTCTGGATTTACCTGCGCTAATGTTTCAAGTGAAAGTTCAGCCTGAGCTTTTGTTGTTTTAAGAATTTCAGGAATTGGTGCCCCTAAATCCTCATATAAAACTGGATTTAAGTAAACGCCTGCTGGATAAATATACATTACTCCGCCACGGACTCGAATAACTAATACTTGTTTGTCCGTAAGTTGCTCTTTCGATTTAGCCTGTGCATCAGCCACCTTGGCATCATAATCGGCAATTATTTTTTTTGCATCACCTTCTTTACCAGTAAGCTGTGCAAGTAAAGTGAAGTTTTCCTTCCAGTTTGTAGAGATATGTGAATATGGAATCATCGTCTGAATTTTGTTAAGCTTTTCAGCAGTTTCCTCAGGGAACTTGGAAGTACCTATAATTACATCTGGATCAAGATTAAGGATGGCTTCCACATTCGGTTCCATTTTGTTCCCCACAAGCTTAGCACCCTCAAATTCAGAAGCAAGATATGAAGGAACTTTGCCACCAATTTCAAGTACCCCAACTGGCTTAATACCAAGCATTGCAGCATCCTCCATGGACTCTAAGCTTGCTGCTACAATGTTATTCACTTTAGCAGGAAGTTCATATTTTTCTCCTAAATAAGAGATTGTCTGAGTTTTGGCCTTATTTGTTTGTGATTCTGTCGCGCTTGTTTCTGCTGCATTATTTGAAGATGCATTTGACTCTTCTACCTTATCTGATCCACATGCTGCCAAGGATAAAGCTATTAAAGCAGGCGCACACATTTTAAAATATTTATTCATTTATATTCTCTCCCTATAACTCTCTATTGATAATGATAATCGTTTTCATCTATAAGTCAATAGAAATCAGTCATTTAATTGATACTGATTATCATTTACGGATATTATCCTAACAAAGAGAAAAACAGATGTGAATGGATAATTTCATGAATCACATGGACTTTTGCCGTTTTTATTTCACAGAAAAAGCTATTTCTTTTTCAAGAAATAGCTTTCTATACATATTTAGCTTCCTCCATCATTGTTTTCCGATAGGCCGTCGGGGACATTCCCGTACATTTTTTGAAAACTCGGCTAAAATAAAAGCAATCCAAGTAGCCTACACATTCTGCTATCTCCGCAATCGTAGTATCGTGATACTCCAATAAATCCTTCGCTCTCCGCATTCGGTATTCTGTTAAGTATGTGCTAGGATTCATACCCGTATGTTGCTCAAATAAATAAGCAAATCTGCGACGCTCTACACCGAATTCCTCGGCTATCTTTGAAACTGATATTTGCTTAGCGTAGTTTTCATTTATATACTGCATAGCTTGCTCCATAATGTCACTTGCTGTATCAAGAATCTTCACTTTTGCCGAAATAAGAATAGTCTCTAGCAAATTCATAAATAACGTTTTAGACTTCAATAGTGCCATATTTCCCGGCAATGATTGACTCTCTATTAATTGTTGGACATAATCTATAATTTTTGTATGATAGCCTGTATCGATTAAAAAATGCTGATTCGCTAAAGGATATTTATTTGTTTCTTCTAAAGGGATAGAATAATGGACCACTGCATATTCCCATATTTGATCACCAATAACCTTAATTTCAATCGGCATTTGAGGTCCTGCATGTATAACCATACCTGGCGCCATTGTGTATGGTGCACCATTAAAACTAAAGCTTGCACTTCCTGAAAGTGGAACAACTAGACCACACTTCCCAGGGGCGGTTGTTCGTCCTCTATCAATTTGACCAGGCTTCATCTTATTTGTAAAGATATCCGTAAATTTCACATTTACATGTGCATAGTAGTTAATTAAATGCTTGATATCCATTTTTCAGCTCCCACATTTTTTAAAACATTTTGGATTTGTGAAAAATGATGAAGATCATGATCTATTAAACCCGTAAAGTAACTTAATAACGTTAATTCAGAAACACCTATTTTCAATGATTGCGGCCATTTCTGGTCTTCTATTTGTTGAATTGCACCCATTAGTAAATTTCTATTTTGTAAAAATTGTTCGATTGTTTCCTCCTTGCTTTTTAATCGACTTTCCTTTGCGGCATGTGTATTTATATCTTCAGCATTTGGTCCCTTTGGTAGAATTTCATCAGCCAAAAGATATGGTAGTCGTTGCTGGTACACGAATTCATCCCATGGAGTAAGATGTCCAATTACTTCTGCTACTGTCCATTTTCCAGGTTCAATAGGTGAACGCCATTGTTCCTCCGTCAGATGCAATAAATCTTCCACAAATTGTAGAGATTTTTCATAATGAATGAGTATTTGATTTTTATCGTAATACAAACACTATATCCCCTTCCTAATCGTAAGCAATCTGCAGCTTTGGCCAAATGGATGTCCAATTTTTCTGCTGAATTCTGCGCTTATAAATTTCATGCATTGGCGTGTCTTTTTGAAAATATGGTGTAGGAGCGACAATCCCAGAAATTAAATGCTGAATTCCATAGGGAGCAGCAATTTGAAGAATTCCATTATTAAGCCTTAGACCAATAGCTGTTGGCGTTTCAGGAAAATGAGCAACTCCATCTATTGAAGACTGATAGGGTTTAGTATTATTCACTACATGCATTCTTGCCTGATTTTTCACAGACCACGGCTCATTCTGTAAATATTCCCTTAGTTTTTGTTCATACTTTTTCTCATCTTTTTCTGAAAGATTCGCTTTATCAAAATATATCACATCAATATCACCTAAAGGTGTTCTACTTTCATAATGATGAAGATAATCCCACACCTTTGAACGAATAAATCCAGCACAAATCCAGGAATCTGGTAGCTCTAACCTCTCCACAGTAGCTAGGATTTCCATCATCCAACGATCTGCTGCAATTAAGTGTTTTAACTCTACTTCTGTTTTTAAATGCTTCATCGTATCAGTACGCTCGCTAAACCAAGATCGATGTTTTGATAGACATGTTGCTTCATAGTGAATCTCCTCTACATTCTATTTCAAAAATATTCTTCCATTCATTACTATAGTAATGAAATTATTTATTTTATCCAAATGGACATGCATTTCTGCCTCTAAGCAGCTAGGAATTGAAAGCTGATCTCCTCACAGCTTATAGAGCTACAAAATTTAATTTATATATTATATTTATACAAATCCAAAAATAATATATTAGATTTATCAATCAATTCCATCTACCCTTTAACTAGCAAAGCGAAAGGAGATGCATATGAAAAAATCTTTTATTTTAATCGTCACTCTTATCATTGTAATTGGACTTTTTTATACGAGGCTTTCATTAACACTCGTTAGTATAGGAATGATTGCTGCCTTTATTGGGACCCTTGCTGGGGGTGGCGGGCTTATAACAATCCCAGCCATGATGCTTGTGGGTATACCTATACATACCGGTATTGCCACAAATAAATTTTCTACAGGCATTGCTGCATTATCTAGTATCTTCTACCTTCTTTATCAGCAGGAGCTTCGTCTAGCTTCTATTCTGAAATATGTCACTATTGCATTTACTGGAGGTGTTTGCGGGGCACTTCTAACAATAGCCATGTCAGAGCAGATCATGAATATGATAGCTTGTCTACTACTCATTCTCGTTTTGTTTCTAACGTTAAAAAGAATAGAATGGGCTGCACAGTCAGACGAAAATGAGACAAAACAAGGCTATCTATTATGGCAGCCATTTTTAATTGCGGTATATGATGGTGGTTTTGGTCCTGGCTCTTCCACCTTCAGCATATTACACTATTTACGCCAGCACTATTCTTACATAAAGGCTGTACAGCTTACGCGCGTGCTTCTGTTTGGAAGCTGTACAGGGGCATTTTTAGTCTTTTATCAATCTGGTTTTATACAATGGAAATATGCGATTGCGATGGCAGTAGGCTCTATTATTGGCTCACAGCTAGGGCTTTTAGTTTTACCAAAAATACCCATGAAGGTAGCGAAAATACTACTAACACTCATCATTTCGTTGTTGCTTATTCAAGTTATAGTAAAAATCTTAACTACTTAGATGCTCATAAATTAATTTCCATTTATCATTTTCTTTTATAAATATATTTGTAGCCCTTCCGCTACCTGATATAAAATTCCCCTTATGGTAACCCTCATAATGGTATGTATAAATACAGGTAGCTGATTTTCCATCCACCGTAAGCCATTGTACATCGGTTGCCGAATATATCTCTTGCTCGATTACCTGCCATGCGTGATTAAAGTAATTACCTATATCCTCTAAGGTAGTGCATGTTTTATCGGTAAACCAATAGACCGCCTGTGGATGCAATATTTCCTTTACATTATTAAAATCATGGGAATTCGTAGCTGTAATATATTGTGCTAAAGCTTGCTGATACGTCAAGAAAATCCCTCCTTTTTTAACAATAGTAACGGAAAATATGTCACCATGAAATACTTTATTCACCTTCACAAGCGGTTAACTCAGGTTTATCCAATCTGTGTTGATGGCTTAGACAGCAAATAAAGAGCTCCTAAAATAAATACAAATCCTCCGCATTGTAGGAATGAAATTTTTTCACCTAAAAATAACGAGGATAACACGATGCTACTAATCGGTAAAAAGCTTGTTAAGATGCCCGCTGATGTTGCAGAAATCCTTGCAAGCCCTTGCTGCATAAGAATAAATGCCAGCACGGTTACAATGATTCCAAAATAGACTACTAACCCCCATTCAGCAAAAGTCACTTCTTTAAAAGCAAAGGAACGACCTTCGGCTATAGCAAAAGGAAAAAACAACACTGCTCCAAAGCAACTTACCAATGTAGCAACAGTGAGAGCACTTACTCGCTTAGAGTGAGACTTTCCTAATATGATAAATAAGGATTCACAACAAATAGCTCCTAAAATAAGAAGATAACCGGCTAATGAGGGCAAATCTATCGTAGATATGCTAGTAACATTTATTAATACTGTTCCAAAGACAGCCATTAGTATACCAAGCCCGATATTTCTCGTAAAATGCTCCTTTAATAGGAAAACTGACAGAGCAGCTGTACAAGCTGGTAGTGTACTTGTAATAATACCAGCCTCGATTGCTGAGGTTAGTGAAAGACCATTGAGCATTAGAACATTAAACAGAAAGACACCAAACAATGCCTATAGGAAGATCGATAAATAATCTTTTCTAGCTAGCACTGAAAAACCCTCTACTTTCATCCATAAAGGTACTAGAACAGCAGATGCAACAAGAAATCTCAGTTCATTTGCTAAAAATACAGGAAAGCTTTGTATGATGAGCTTACCTGCTACAACCGAGCTACCAACAATAGTCATCTCGAGTATAACTTTTCCATTTGCCCACATTTGCGTATTCAATAATCCTCACTATTTTCTAAGATTGAAGGATTAATTATATCTGTTACGGCAAGATATAAATTTTCAGGATATTCTGCAATACGGTGGCATAGGTACAAAAACCACTCAGTTCCATAAGTCAAATAAACTCTGCATGGGTACCCGTTCTTTTTTAATTGCTGTAACAACGCTGGCTGTACACCGTATAACATCTCTATCTCCACATTTGGCTGTTGAAAGTATTGACGCTTCTCCATTTCTAGAATAAGCGCCTTATCATGTGTTGCAATTGAAATTGGATGCTTTGCTTCTATTAATTGTTCAACAAAATGAAGATAACGTTCGTTTAATTTCCTTGACCTTGTTAGCGCAATATCGTCTGACTCCTGAAAAGCGCCTTTTACCAGCCTTATTCTTCCCGGATATTGGGTCAACTGTTGAATATCCTCTTCTGTACGATAAAGATGAGCTTGTAGCGTAATCCCTATATTCGGATATTGCATAGCTATTTTTTTATAGACTTCTATTATACTGCTCGTCTTGGAGGACTCCTCCATACTAATCATCAATGAAATACCATATTGCTGCGCTTTCTCTGCAAGCTCCTGTAAATGTGTATAGGCAAGATTTGCGTTTACTGAAAGGCCAATATGGGATAAATCAAAAGATACAGTTTGGTTGAATGAAAGTGCCCCAGTGTCCTCTATAAGCTGTAAAAGCTCCTCCTTCGCCTTTTGACATTCAGCAACATCCTTTGTATTTTCTCCCATGAATTCTAGTGATGTTTGATAATCCTTTGAGATAAAATCCTGAGCAATTCTTAGCGCCTCCTGTCTCTTCTCCCCAGTAACATAACGTTTAGCCGCCTTCCATAATAACGGATAAAGTTCTGCTGATTGCTGAACAGTATGCTTCATTTGCTCATTTCTTGCTGCTAATTTTAAGGCCTGTATCACTAATTCCTCCACATTTTTCATCTTTATTCCTCCTCATTGCTATTTGTCAGTACTTTAACATGGTAAAATTGGTAGCTGTAGAGCCACTTTATAGAAACTTTTAAGGTACCAATTTTAAGAGGGGGCGAAATACAGTGTTATGGATACCGATTGACCGTTCTTCAGCTATACCTTTAAATCGGCAAGTCTATCAGCAAATTCGTGAAAAAATTTTAAACGGCGAACTACAAGCAGGCGTAAGGTTAGCATCAACCCGGGAGCTTTCTACTGAGCTAAACGTTTCAAGAAATGTCATATTGGAGGCTTATGACCAACTTTTAGCTGAAGGTTTTTTAGTTGCACAGAGAGGTTCGGGTACATTTGTTGCAGAGGGGGCTTCTTTAACTAGGACAGATCCCTCACATGAAATACAGAAAGTCGATCATAAATATGCAGAGAATGGCATCATTAATTTTCGTTCAGGAATTCCAGCATTAGACCTTTTTCCGCGCAAAATCTGGGCAAAGCTCTCACATCAGCTGTGGAATGATAGCGAATCAACGAATTTGGGCTATGATTTACCTGAGGGTCGTCTAGAATTAAGACAAACCCTGGCTTATTATTTGAAGAGAACGAGGGGAGTACATTGTCATCCAGAGCAAATCATCATAACGTCTGGTGCTACACAGGCAATGACGTTAGTATCTAGATTACTTTTGTCGCCAAATGACATAGCCATAATGGAAGATCCTATTACGAATGATATTCAAACAATCTTTACATCCTCTGGTGCTACGATTTATCCCATCCCTGTTGATGAAGATGGAATGAAAACTGCATTATTGCCAGAAAACATAGAGCCAAAATTTATATTTCTCACACCCTCACACCAATTTCCGTTAGGTGGGACATTACCAATACAGCGCAGAATTCAATTAGTCCAATATGCAAGAAATCAGCACTGTTATTTGATTGAAGATGATTATGATAGTGAATTTCGCTATGAGGGCTTACCCATAAGCTCCTTACAAGGTTTAGATCCAGAACATGTACTGTATATTGGGTCCTTTAGTAAGATTCTCTCTCCTGCACTACGCATCGGATATATCGTTTTACCGACACATCTTATTGAAAAATGCAGACAGCTAAAGTGGTTTACAGATTTACATACACCCTCTTTAGAACAACTTATTCTGGCACGTTTTATAAACGAAGGCTACTTGGAACGCCATATCGGAAAGATGAAGAAATTTTATAAAAGGCAACGTGATTTTCTTATACAATGTTTACATAAAGCCTTTTCTACTAACATAAAGATACTTGGTTACTCCACAGGCATGCATTTAGTTGCTGAATTTAAAGACATTCATTTTTCCCAAGAGATATTGTTAAAAATCGAACAATTTGGCGTTAAAGTATACCCAGTGGAGAATCATGCCATTGAGAAGGGAAACTATCATAATCGAATAATTATTGGCTATGGACATTTGAAGCAGGAGGAAATTGAAGAAGGCGTAGAAAGACTACTGCAAGCATTGAATTCAAAAGTAAAATAGAGGAATCACCTTTTAAAAAGAAAATGTGAATATAATTACTTTTATAGGGTATCTTTTAAAAATAGACAATCAATGCTTATAATTCAAAAAACTAGGAGGTTACCCCATGCTTGCTACAATTCAAAAACAACAAAATCATTATATCGTCAAGTTCAGTCGCTTATTCCCCCATTCAACGGAAACGATTTGGGCTGCTTTAACGGAAAATGACAAGCTTCAAAAATGGATGAGTAATTTAGAAATCATCCATCTACAGAAAAATGGAAAAATCCATTTTAATATGAATGATGGCACAGCTACCTTTTTAGAAATCCAGATTACAGATTATGTGGAAAAAGAGGTACTTGAATTTAATTGGGGCAATGATACGGTCAGATTTGAGCTCTCCCCTACCGACAACGGCTCGGTACTTCTACTGGCAGAATCAATTGGTGAATTAACGGCGCATACTCCTAAAGATTTAGCTGGCTGGCATATATGCTTGGACCTACTGTCAGACTTATTAAATGGAACGATACATGAGGAATATCCAATGGAAGAGTGGGAGAAACAGTTTACAGAATATAAAAAGCTTGTAGCAGAAATAGAAAAAATTTAAGCGTAATTGCGTCTGGATTTTAAAGAGTAGCTTTATCTTGCTCTAAATCAAGATCCAAAAACCCTCCTAGAGCGCTATTCTCTGCTCTAGGAGGGTTTTAATTAGTGATAAAATGCTGTTGCTATTTCAAGTGCTTTTAGCGGATCTTTTATGGTATCCAGCGTATAGACAAGGGTTTCATCCTGCCAAACAATTAAATTTCCTGTTTTATAAACATCTAAATGGGCAGAGCCGTTTTGCTTTGGAATCGGAAGCATATGTGTTTCCAAAAACTGGACTGCCTGCTTTGCAAGCTTTACACCAGCATCTGGATTGTCTGTTCGAGTATGAGTTGCTATTGCCCATCTTCCCTCATTCCAGCCAGTCCATAAGGAACCAACGCCAGCATCCTGATAGCCTTTAATCTTATTGCTAAGATCGACCTCCTGACCACCATTTTTACTAAAGTTCTCAAAGGCAATTTGCTCATTGGCTTCTTTGGTACTTCCATATTGCTTCACAGTAAGTCGTGCAAGCACTGTCGCAGATTCTGGATTTTTAAGCTTAATATCATTAATTGGCAAATACTGTTCACTTTCATAAAATATAATTTCAACTTGTTGGTCCTCAGCCTTGGTCGTCGCCGTTAGGAAAGCACCCTCTGGAATAGGAAGCTTTGCTGGCAAATAAATAGGAAGGTTTGTTTTAAGCTGATCCTTAATATTCTTTAAAGCTTCCGCCTGTGTAATGGATGCTACCGTATTATCGTTATTGCCATTGGTTGCTGGCTTTTCATTCTGCTTTTCAGCTGTCTGTTGCTCTTCCTGTTGTTGATTTTCTTGTGATGGAAGGTCTTTTTCAGGTTGTGAATTATTTTTTTCATCACTGTCAGAGCAGGCACTGATGATAGTAAAACTAAATAGCATGAATGCAAAAAGTAGTTTTTTCATGATATTGCCTCCATTTCAAATGCTTTATTATTTTATTTTTCCCTATCCATTATCGGCATAAACGTTTATTTTAGTTCATTAATTCGCTGCGTTAGCTCCTTAAACTTTTGATCTAGCAATGCATATTCCTTATTCTTTGCTGTTAAAAAACTCAGCTTTCCTAATATCTCCTGTCTTTCTGTCTCAAGCGTTAAACGTAGTGCCTCTTTAGTATCAACTGCTGAGGGAGAATTATCGCTCCATTTTTTCTCGATACGCTGATGGCATAGCTCCCAGACGCTATTCGTCACCTTTTCAAGAAAATATCGATCATGTGATACTACAAATAAGGTACCCTTGTATTGAGCAAGAGTTTTCTCCAGCTGTTCACGTGATGGTAAATCAAGATGATTTGTTGGCTCATCCAAAACTAGAACGTTTTTATCTTCTATAATATACGCCATCAGTTTGCATTTCACCCGTTCTCCCATACTCATCTTACCTATTGGTGAAGTCCAGTGTGCTGAGGTAAATCCCAAATGCTTCATGAGATTTCTAACCTTACCGCGCTCTTCAAAGGTTTCTTTATAAAAGAATTGCTCTGGTGTCTGCTCAAGTGGCAGATCAAATACCTCTTGTGTTAAATAGCCAATATTTGCTGCAGGAGATATCCAAATCTCCCCCTCAGCCTTTAACTGACCTAAAAGTATTTTTAATAATGTCGTTTTTCCACTGCCATTGGTTCCCGTTATAGCAATTTTATCACCAAATTTAGCTGTCAAATTAACATCCTGAAACAGTAGCCGCTCTTCAAAACGCATCTTTAAACGCTTTGTTTCTAGCACCCTCTTACCTACTCGTTGATTTGTACCTAAGGTGAAACGTATTTCATCTTCAGGGGCAATTGCTTCGACCTTATTCTTTGCTAACTCCTTCTCCAATCTTTTTTTCTTTGACTTAATTTGTGAATCCATTCGCTTTGCTTTGACACGATGATACTCCTTAAATCCCTCTTGCTTTGTAGATTGCACATGCGCCTTTTGAGACCACGATGTTAATGCTTGCATTTGGTCCTCTATTCGTTCAATATTTTTTTGCTGCTTTTCGAATGCTCGCTGCTGCGTTAGCCTTCGATGCTCTTTGGCCTCCATATAGCTCGAATAATTACCACTATGCTCAATAAGCTTTCCCTCTTCCAATGACCAAATTTTTGTTGCAATCTCATCTAGAAAATACCGATCATGGGATACTACAATGATTGTCCCAGTGTAATCTTTTACTTGCTCTATTAATAAAGCCGTACTCTGCTCATCCAGATGATTTGTTGGTTCATCAAGTAAGAGTAGCTGGGCGTTTTGGGAAAAACCTTCTGCAAGTCGCATTTTCAGCTTTTCTCCACCACTTAATGTAGAAAAGGGTACGTTGGGAACCCGCCATTTCGCAAGTAAATCAGCCTCACCCGTGGTAACCTCCGTTAAATCAAAATAAGCCAGCTCTTGCTCGACATATACAACTTTTACAGAATACAGCCAACGTAGCTGTCCCATAGAGGGCTCTAATAAACCTGAGATCAATTGTAATAATGTGGATTTACCAGCACCATTTCTTCCGGTGATGCCAATTACCTCGCCTTGTTTAACAGCACCTGAAACATTGTCAAAAATTATTGTATCGTTAATTTCATATCGAACATCCTGTAATTGCAAAATTTCCTTCATACGTATCCATCCCTCTCTATTTTAGAGGGACAAAAAAATCCCTCCAATTATTTTGGAAGGATTAGTCGCAACACTATCATGCACAAATAATTGAATGCTATCTTTGTGATCCATTGCTAAAAATGCTCAGTTTCCTGTTTTTTAACATAGGAAAAACAAGCTCAGCTATGCATTAATAATTAATAGCGAAACAACTATAGTTATGGAAAATGGGCAGACTAATCCTATTTTTGAGTCATTGAAAAAACTTTTTCATGTACAAAAATTAAGATTAGTTATTCATTAGCCACCCATCGTCCCTTCATTTTTCGTTACAATCATTGTAACATCATTTTTCTAAAAGCCAACTATTTATCTTCATTCATTATCTGTGCAAAAGCGTAGCGGCAGATGTTTTTTGCGCGAAAGCGTAGCGACAGCAGCAGCAGCTACAATTACGCCTAGGCGAAATGGATATTACCTAAAACATTCAAAGGAACGTATGCTATTTCTAGTAATGGTACGGAAGCGCCAGCCATAGCGATTGCTCCATCTAAAACCTGCTACAAACTCCCGCCCTATCGCAGTTGGGAAAAACCAAAAGCTTCTCCCGTTATTCATCCAAATAAACGTATTTCTAAATAGGCAGGAGCGGATACCACTTGAGCCTACTTGCCAGGCTGGAATAGGTGGTGAAAAGCCTGGTGGTGTGCTCATCGGCATTTGACCTGCTGGTGGTCCAAAATTAGGTGGTCCAAACGATGACTCAAAATTAGGTTCATTCCAACCTGGTCGTTGGAAGTTTTCCCCATATGGATTATAATACAATACAAACTCCCCCTTTTTCTTAAGTCAGTATATGAAAAAGGGCGAATAACTGTTGCACTATAGCCTAGAGGATACAATTATCTTCATTCAGCAAATGTTTTTTGCGCGAAAGCGTAGCGGCAGCAGCAGATGTTTTATGTGCGAAAGCAAAGCGGCAGCGACAGCTACAATTTCGCCTAGGCGAAATGGATACTTAACAAATCAACTAACGAATCTTGTATAATAAAAGGTAGTTATTTCAAGAAGAGGGGAACTTATGCGAAAAACTGCTTTTATTATTACAATAATCCTATTATCCTTGGGTATTTGCATCTATTTTTTCTCGACTAATCATACAGCTGAATCTATCAGTATTTCAGAAAGACTAGCAGCAGTGAAGGATTACAAATATTATTTAGATAAAGGTAATGAAACAATTGGGAAAGAAATGGCTAAAGTTGACCTAGTCATAGTGGAGCCTATTGAAATGCAACAGCATTATATTGATCAGGCTCAAAGCAATGGGACATTAGTGTATGGTTATATAAATGCTATGGAGGCAGACAAGTGGAATTCAGAGCTATATAATCAATTACTGGAAGAGGATTTTTATAGGGATGACCATGGAGAAAAAATGTATTTCTCAGAATGGGATTCCTATTTAGTGGATATAACCTCTGCACATTATCAAGAGCTTTTACTAGAAGAAATTAAAACACAGATTGTACAAAAAGGGTTAGACGGTGTTTTTTTAGATACAGTTGGCAATATTAATTCTTTCTTACCTGAAAAAGAACAACATGCACAAAATGAAGCAATGTTGTCCTTTATTAAAGAGATAAAGCAACAATATAATGGACTATCCATTGCACAAAATTGGGGCTTTCAAACGCTAGCTGATTATACTGCTCCATATGTAGATTTTATTATGTGGGAAGACTTTACATATGGGGTAGTTGGGAAAGATGAATGGTCATTGGATATGATGAAGCAATTAGTTCACATTCGTGAAAAGTTTGGTACACAGGTTATGACAATTGGATTTAATGATGAAGTGAAAAGTCGTGCATTGGCTGAAAAATATGATTTTAAATTCTTCTTTAGTCCAGCGGGGTCTTACTACAATACATGGCAGTAAAAATAACCTCCAACAATAGAGGTTATTTTATGTTAGGTAAATAGGAGCTCATCACTTGCCAATCCTTGAGCTTTTCCTTAAAAGATTTAATATTTTTACCAGGTATAGGGCTAGTTGAGGGCATT
>Ga0213825_1001593_pt1 | contig 15324 bp, 14 predicted proteins | sample MC6MC0900MG_FD_179896 | JGI IMG/M metagenome (GOLD analysis project Ga0213825, IMG submission 179896) | Enriched soil aggregate microbial communities from Iowa State University, Ames, United States - MC6-MC0900-MG | ecosystem: Environmental > Terrestrial > Soil > Unclassified | place: USA: Iowa... | reverse complement strand
GAAACATCTCAGCATCTATTTTTTGAGCATCATCAAAATTTTGTAAGGGATGATCGATGAATGCGTAGCCAATCATTGTCCCAGCTTTCGTTGTTTTAAGTGGAATATGATTGTTATGAGCTACTTTTGATAAGCCTTGAATAAGCCGCTTTGCTAACGCTTCGATATACGTATAACTGTTATGATTTAATTTATTGATTGTGGTATACCCTGCTACCATAGCGATTGGATTACCCGATAAGGTTCCAGCCTGATAAATACTTCCTTCAGGTGCAATGTGATTCATGATTTCTTTTTTTCCACCATATGCCCCAACAGGCATACCTCCACCAATGATCTTTCCTAAACATGTTAAGTCTGGTTTTATGTTATAAAGCCCTTGAGCAGAGTGGTAATCTATACGAAAACCAGTCATGACCTCATCGAGTATAAATAGTCCACCATACTTTGTAGTGAAAGAACGTATTGCTTGAAGAAATTCAGGGTTAGCTGGTATTCCCGCCATATTGCCTGCAAACGGTTCTACGATGACTGCTGCTATTTGTGAACCATATTTATCAAAGATCTTTTTCAGGACTTCGATATTATTATAAGGTATGGAGATTGTATGCTTAGTGATCTCTATAGGTACACCCAGACTATCAGGAAGGCTGAAGGTAGCAATTCCTGAGCCTGCCTTTACTAATAGATGATCACTGTGCCCATGATAGTTTCCATCAAATTTCACAATCATGTCTTTGCCAGTAAAGCCTCTAGCTAGTCTAATGGCGCTCATTGTCGCTTCTGTACCCGAATTAACCATTCGAATCTTCTCTATGGAAGGTATGCGAGTAGCTATTAATGTTGCTAGCTTATTTTCTTGTAAAGTTGGCAATCCAAAACTTGTCCCCCTCTTGATGGCTTCAAGAAGTGCATCTGAAACTTCCTTATCTGCATGTCCATGAATTAATGGCCCCCAAGATAGAACATAATCTATATAGCGATTGCCATCAATATCATATATGTTTGAGCCTTTCCCGTGACTCATAAAAATTGGCTCCATCCCAACTGATTGAAATGCTCTCACTGGGCTATTTACCCCACCAGGCATAAGTTTTTTTGCTATTTCGAAGGCTTCTATTGATTTCGTCGTATCGATGTTAAAAACCACCTTTCGTAGTGATATTATCTTTGTCTAATTTGTTGTCCCTCATTTATGCTTTGCTGTTTTCTGAGCAATGGAACATTCATTAATAAATGTGCGCCCAAACCAGCTACAAGCCCCCAAAATGCCCCGCCAACTCCAAGTAAAGTAACATTTGCGGCTGTTGCCAAAAAAGTAATGAGTGCTGTTTCGCGTCCAATAGGATTTGTTAAAGCATTGGCAAGGCTACTACCAATTGTGCCTAGCAACGCTAATCCCGCTAATGTTGCAATGAACGTAGCTGGGAGAATTAAAAACAATGCAGCCAATGTTACCCCAAAAATTCCGACAATTATATAAAAAATGCCACAGACAATACCTGCAATATAACGTTTTCTTGAATCCTCATGAGCGTCCTTCCCCGTACAGATGGCTGCTGTAATTGCTGCTATGTTAAAAGCATGTGATCCAAAGGGTGCTGTCAGGAGTGATCCCAATCCTGTTACAACCAAAATCGGATTGGCACTCGTTTTAAATCCATCATTTCGCAACACTAACATGCCTGGCATGTACTGTCCTGTTAAGGTAATAATAAAAAGCGGCAAAGCAACACCCAATAATGCATGTAGAGAAAATGTTGGCGTAACAAATACAGGAGACGCGAAGGCTAACTCGATATGGCTGAAATCTACCTGCCCCATACTTATTAAATAAATCAAGCCAATGACTAGAATACCGACAATTGCATAGCGAGATGTAAACCTTCTTAGTACGATATACGTAGTAAACAGGACGATGACAAGTAAAGGTTCCACTTTCGCACCACCAAAGGCTGAAATACCAAATTGTAATAAAATACCTGCCAGTAGACCTGACGCAATACCTGGAGGAATAAGTTGGACAAAACGTTCGAACATGCCTGATAAACCTAACAAAACAAATGCTATTGCAGAAATAATATAAGCTCCAATGGCTTCAGCATATGGGGTAACAGCTAAAGCCGAAACAAGAAACGCCACGCCTGGTGTTGACCAAGCTGTAATAATGGGTTCATGATATCGGTAACTTAGCCAGATACCCGTTACCCCCACACCAATGGAAATCGACCATATCCATGATGCAGTCATTTCTGGACTTAGACCGGCAACCTTGGCAGCCTGAAACACCAAGATAAAAGTGCCCCCATAGTTAACTAAGACAGATATAAAAGCAGCGATGGTGGGCGACAGGAAATCCCGTACATTCAGTGAAACGGATGTTGAGTTCATACACTTTCCTACCTTTCTACAAATTATTTTAATCTCTTCTTCATACTAGGAATTCATCACGTATTCTCGTCCTTTAGGGACTGTTCCCTTGTGGAATGTCGTTTTCCTATTGTCATTAGCCCTCTTTATGTAACATGTCATTCCAGTAAAATGTCAATCTACCTGAACTAAACAGTAGCACTTCCCCTCCTTGCTAATAAATGAACGGTCTTAGCATAACGTAATACGGATTGATAAAAAACATCCAAAACTACGAATTTTAGCAGTCCATAAAATTAGGTACAATAAAAAAACTTATCACTATATTGTAGTTTTATAAAAATGATTGAACGTTTAAAACAAGATTGATCATTCATTTTAAAGTTTGATTAAAAGTCCTGTGTTGCTATGTAGGATTCTTTTGTTCAACAAACGGGCCAGATTGTGAAATAAAATCATTTTGTGCAATGTTACCAAACAAGTATTTAGTAGCTTATTTAACATAAATGATAGACTGTTTAAAAATTTCCATTAATATGTTATTTTTAATGAAATTAAATCTAATTTGAGGTGAATTTATATGTTATTAAAGCCAAATAAACTCCAGCAAGGAGATTATATCGCCACAATAAGTCCTTCTTGGGGAGGTGCTGGAGATCCAGAATTAAAATGGCGTTATGAACAAGGCGTAAAAAGACTTGAAGAGGTTTTTGGACTGAAAGTTATACCAATGCCAAATAGCTTGAAAGGTGCAGATTATCTAGACAAAAATCCAAAAGCACGTGCAGAGGACTTAATGATGGCTTTTAAGGACCCCAAGATTAAAGCTATTATTGCAAATATTGGTGGAGATGATAGTGTTCGTTTACTCCCTTACATTGATTTTGAGGTTATAACTAAAAATCCTAAAATTTTAATGGGTTATTCAGATGTAACGATTGCTCATTTATTTTGTTTGAAGGCGGGTATATCTTCATTTTATGGACCAGCAATTTTAACCGATTTTGCAGAAAACGTTGAAATGCACTCATATACCGTTCAATCTATTCAGAAAACGCTCTTTTCTAATGAAGTAATAGGTGAAATTGTTCCTTCTGTAGAATGGACAAGTGAGCATTTAGAATGGATAGAATCAAATAAAAATCAAAAACGCACAATGCAACCTAATAAAGGATACGAATTGCTACAAGGTAAAGGTATAGTACAGGGACGTTTAATAGGAGGGTGCATTGAAGTATTAGAGTTTGCTAAAGGTACCGTGCTATGGCCTGAAGAAAAATACTGGGAAAATTGCATCCTTTTCTTTGAAACATCTGAAGATCAACCGGAGCCTAACCTACTTAGATATTGGTTGAGAAACTACGGTGTACAAGGTATTTTACAAAAAGCAAACGGAATTATATTTGGTAAACCACAAGATGAAAAGTATTTAGAAGAATATAAAGAAGAGATTTTAAAAGTGATGGGAGAATTTAACTTGGATGATACACCAGTTCTATACAATATGAACTTTGGACATACTGAACCAAAATTCATTTTACCTCTTGGTGCATTAGCAGAAATTAATTGTAATACAAGCTCTTTTACTATTTTAGAAAACGCTGTACTGTAAGATGTTAGCGGCTTTTTGGGATGAATAAGGATATTCAATAATCAGGCGCAATTTTGGAACAACATAGCTGAAAAATGTTCAAACTTTTTTATAAAAATCTCAAACTTATCTAAAGAGAGTAACTCCATTTTGATCAATCTTTTTCAAAATGGAGTTTTTGATATTGCTATTAGATAAGGATTAAGGGATATTTTTTAATCCAACTTTATTCTAGTTTACAGTGATTTGATTTACCAATTTCTAGAACCAATACTATGTATGTGGGATTTTCTCAATATTGAACATCTCCCCTAAGGCAATTGGATTTTCTTTCGCGGTAATATGTTGAGGATCAATACGGTAAACTTGAACAGGCCCTCCGAAAACGGCTGATCGATATTTATCCACGTGTTGCTGGGATAAGGGGCGATTATAGTAACCAGGTACATATTTATTTATCATTTCTTGCAACATGTGTGTCGCTTCATTCAAATCGAAAATAGGCTGAGCCTTGCCAAAAACCATGACACTCATATAAGCCGTGTCCGTCTTTGCAGGTACTGGATTCGTAATGGTTCCATATTCATCACAAACCGTAAAGCAAACCTCTGGATTCTCTTCCATCACTTGATTTCGTCTCCCGCCAGTGGCTCCATGGAAATAAAGCAATCCATTTGTCCACACAAAATTAAGGGGGACAACATACGGCAAATGACCATCAACCATACCCAAATGCCCAATGCGAGCTTGCTGCAAAAATGCATCAATTTTGTTCTTGTCCAACACTTCTCTTACTTTATAACGTACCTTATCCATTGTTATCACTCCTACTTATAGTATGATGTGATTTTATCAACCTTTGGATTGAATAAAAACGTCCATAACTACAGCAATTAAGCAATCCATTTTCCAACTTGAAACAAAGACAAAACCACCGTTCAACAAAGAATGCTCAAACGATGGTTCTAGTTTTTAGGAGATAGGTAATTATAAGCTTATTGGCTGACTAACTTTGCTATATTTGCCTTCAAAGAACGCAAGTGGTGAACCATCGCTCATCTCAATATCGGTTACCTCTCCAATAAAGAGTGTATGGTCTCCTGCAATTTGTTTGCTATGAACATTACATACAATATTTGCTAATGCATTTTTTAATACCGGTAGTCCATTTACCCAGTCAAATTCAACTTCACGTTCTTCTTTAATTTGTCCTGCAAAATGCATGGATAGCTCTTTTTGTTCCTCTGATAATATATTCACAGCAAATTTGCCTGAAGTATTAATCTTATCTAGCATTCTAGCTTTTTCGCCAATGGATATTAAGACTAATTTCGGGTCAAGCGAAACGGACATAAATGCGTTTGCTGTCATACCGTGTGCTTCCCCTTCAATCACAGTCGTAATTACTGTTACCCCTGTAGCAAATTTACCCATTGCATTTCTAAAAGTTCTATCATCCATCATGTTATTTCCTCCTTAAAATTCCTAATTTTATTATTTGAATATTCTGATATAAAAAGCTATTTAATAACCAATTCCTTTTGAGGCAATGATTGCTCTACTAAGCTCTCTTCTATTACTGGCGCTTTGCGTAAAAATGTAACAGAGATAAAGGAAGCCACTGACAGAATCACAATGAAAATAGCGAGTGGAATCCAGGAGTTATTGTAAGTGCTAAGTAAAACTGTCGCAATCATAGGAGCAGTTCCTCCAAACAACGCCGACCCTGCTTGATAACCAAGTGTTATTCCTGTATAACCGACATTTGTACTAAACATTTCTGTAAACATGGTGCCAATTATACTGGCAATAGCTGACCATAGAATGCCTAAACCGATAATAGAAGCGGCATAAGCCCAAAACGTTGATGCTGTTGATAATAAATAATAGTAAGGGAAAGAGAATAACGCAATTCCTGCCGCTCCCATCATGAATAGGCGTTTACGTCCCAGTACGTCAGATATTTTCCCCATGACTGGAATACACAATGTCGTCACAATAGTTGCAACAGTAATAATGTTCAGTGCTGTAGTCCTTGAGAAACCAATGTTATCTGTCGCATAGGAGATAAAAAATGTTGTGAAAACATAGAATGGACCCACTTCCACACATTTTGCCCCTAAGGAAATTAATACAGCTTTCCAATGATAACGTAATGTCTCAAAAAGGGGTACTTTTACAACATTGCCTTTTTGCTTTTCTTCACTAAATGCCGATGTCTCCTCGATGCCACGGCGAATCCAGAATCCCGTAATCACTAGAACGGCACTTAATAGAAAAGGAAGTCTCCATCCCCATGAAAGAAATTGCTCCTCTGGTAGCAAACTGACGATTGAAATAGCCGTTGTGCCAAGTAGCATACCTAGAGGAATTCCCATTGCAGGAAAACTTCCAAAGAATCCTCGTTTTTCTTTCGGTGCATTTTCAACTGCTAGGAGAACAGCTCCTCCCCATTCCCCACCAACAGCTATACCTTGGAGGAGTCTCAAGAATACTAGTAGAATAGGCGCGAAAATGCCGATTGAACTATATGTTGGTAGCAAGCCTATACATACGGTTGAAATCCCCATTAATAAAAGTGAAACAACAAGGGTGTTTTTCCTTCCAAATTTATCGCCCATATGACTAAAAATGAGCCCACCAAGAGGTCGAATGAAAAATGTTACACCAAACGAAGCATAAGCGAGTAACAAACTTACATATGGATCATGGCTTGGGAAAAATAATTTATTGAAGACAAGTGCTGCCACGGTACCATAAAGAAAGAAATCGTAAAATTCAATTGTACTGCCAACTAAACTAGCGAATAATACTTTTCGGGAACTTGCAGTTGATTTTTCTTTTCCCATTCATCACATTCCCCCAACAATTTGTTTTTTAAATACAGATTTGTGGATAAACTTTAATTCCAAATAGGGATTGTATCCATATAAGCGACTCTGTTAAAAAATTTCACCGTTATTTCCTTTTGGTGTACCTCTTTCAATCTTTCTAATTTATTACTAAGCAGTTCAAATCTGATTTCGTGAGAGCTATTATGGTTTAAAAAACCTTGAATGGTTTTACAGTCATCAGTAATCTCTACTTTGTATAAACCTTGTTTTGGCAAAACATATTTACCCTGAATTTGAAAAGCCATACTATTCAATCGCGGTTGTCTATACAAATCTTTCGGATAATTTATAAATCCTTTTACTTCATAATGTTTGCCCAAGTAGTATGGAACTAGGTGAACATCCCCTTCACTTATTAACTCTCTAATGAATGTTGAACTTATTTTGTTATCATTCGTGACCCTTTTGGAGATCACTGTCACTTTAAAGGGATTGTATCTACTAGCCTTGCGCAAATAATTTACATTGCCTTGCGCTTTATAGCCAAAGTTAAAGTCAAAGCCCACAACAATGTGTGTAGCATGGAGCTTGATGATATATTGGTTAATAAATTCACTTGCAGGAAGTGAAGCGAAAAGCGATGTGAATTTCATGACAAAAACTTTATCAACACCGATTTGAGACATTTCTTCAAGCTTAGAAGACAAAGGGGTTAAATATTTTCTATCTGTTTCACCTTTGATAATCTCACTAGGGTGAGGATCAAAAGTCATGACTGATAATTTACAGTTATTTTTATGAGCAATTTTCTTTGCTTGCTGCAGTAAAAATTGATGGCCTATATGAACACCATCGAAAAAGCCTAACGCCATTACATGGGGTTCTTGCATGTCAAAATGCTCCTTCATTGGATGTGTTAAATGGATAATTTCCACTACGCTTCACCTTCCTTACAAGTTAGCTAATCTTTAATGTATACTGTACTGTGTATACATTGATGAACAATAAAAATGTAGAAGTTTATATGCATCAGAGGCAATTTTAGATGAGATTCTTGACCCCATCTAAAAAATTAGCTTCTCTAATATTGAATCGCTTATTTATTGGCGTAATAGCGAACTTCGAAAATTTTACAGCCATTTGGGGACTGCCATGGTCCATGCTCCATTCCAGGAGGACGACACGCAACCATTCCTGCTGTAAATTCCTCGTTTAAACGTAAATCAATTAACGATCCTTCGATAATGTATAATTCTTCCCAGAAATCATGAATTTGTACACCGTCTGGAGATGTATCTGTCCCTGCTCCTAGTTCTAGAATACGTGTTGCTACTTCAGTACCTGGAATCTGTGCAATAATTCGTTGGGAGGAGCCTTCTACAGTTTTTGATGGGACAGCCTCAAACGTCTTGAAGTCAACAAACTCATGCTCTTGCTTTTCCTGATCAGCATAATAGCGAACTTCAAAAATTGTGCAGCCATTTGGGGACTGCCATGGTCCATGCTCCATTCCAGGAGGACGACATGCAACCATTCCTGCTGTAAATTCCTCGTTTAATCGTAAATCAATTAACGATCCTTCGACAATGTATAATTCTTCCCAGAAATCATGAATTTGTACACCGTCTGGAGATGTATCTGTCCCTGCTCCTAGTTCTAGAATACGTGTTGCTACTTCAGTACCTGGGATCTGTGCAATAATTCTTTGTGAGGAACCCTCTACAGTTTTTGATGGGACAGCCTCAAATGTTTTGTAATCAACAAATTCATGTTCTGGTTTAATAACCACTTCTATTTCTGAATTCCCCATTTCATACTACCTCCGCATCTGTTAAAATATGAACCTTATAATCTAGTTGAATTTTTCGGTCTGTTAAAGCATCATACAATTCTGCTGAAAAACCATCACCGTAAATAAATTCTCCAGTTACGATTGGTAGAGTCCCACAAAAAACCATCAAATCCTCACTGTAATATCCACGCTCTGTAATAATTTTTATTAGCTCTTTTGGATGCAAAAACTCTCCAAGTGTTCCAGTTTGGTATTCTTTTTTTTCACCATTCACAATCATCCAACTTCGCATTTCAATGTCATCCCAGCGGCTCTCTATGTCATCTAGCAACCAAAATTGAGTGGAAATCGGCTTACTGCAAACCTGTTTGGATTTTTGAATGGACAATTTTTCAAGCTCCCGATCTGTGTGATCACTACCCAGTCCTACGTACCATTTCCCTTTCACGTTCATAATAACGACTTCTGCTTCTCCACTACTACTTTCCTGAACTACTGAAATGGATGGACTTGTTGTAAGAAGATTAGTAGAAACATCGTAAATCATTGGCACTTGAGGTGGGGCTGGAACACCAATCTCTCTTAATTCATCAATATGTTTTTTTACAGATGCTTGATCTTTACCTGTATAGCCAGCAATAAGTAAGCGTTTAGGTGTAGCCTCCATTTTCTTTCCAGAAACGATAATATTCATTAAATCAATTCCTCCTGTCTATCTAAAACTCGATGCTTTAAATTAGGGAAGGCATCACGAATAGTAGCAATTTGGGAAGGATCAATTTCTGTTTTTACAATGGTTTCCTCATCGCCTCCACTTGCCATAACAATTCCCCAAGGATCAACCACTTGACTGTGACCACCTAACTGGATGCCATGTGTATTACCTACACAATTACTTGAAATTAAGAAACATTGGTTTTCTAATGCGCGCGCTGTATTAAATATTTTCCAATGCTCTAATCTAGCATGTGGCCAAGCAGATGTCACAAGAAGTAATTCTGCTCCTAAATCAACTTCTGCGCGGTACAATTCAGGGAAACGTAAATCATAGCAAGTTGATAATCCTACCTTCCCAAAGTCCGTATCTACTACAGTCGTTTCGATTCCTCTTGTTAAAATTTTCCCCTCTTGCGAACCATAACGGAATAAATGTATTTTTCTATAGGTTCCAATGAGTGTACCCTCGGGAGAAAATAGAACACTTGTGTTATAGTACTTTCCATTGTTTCTTTCTATGAAACTGCCTGCAAATAGATAGGATTGGATTTCTTTTGCCTTTGAAGAAAATCGCTGTACAAAATCACCGTTTATTTCTTCTGATTCATCAACATAACGATCAAATGCAAAGTACCCTGTCGCCCATGTTTCGGGTAGTACAATTAAATCTTGTCCCTTTAATTGATCAATCATTGCTTCGACACGATCGATACGAGCATTTTTCGATTCCTGATCTTTAATCTCTAACTGTATTGATGCAATTTTCATTTTTTCAACATCCTTTTATCTATTTTTCCTAAACCAGCTCCTCCACTTGCGTAGGAAGGGAATAACTTTCTAAAAATGTTTCAACCATTTTTACTGGCTCTTCATATCCATAATTTCTAAATGAATAGCCTTTCGTAACGAATGGTGCACCATTATAGAACAATTCATATTGTTGATGTCTACCACCAAACTCTGAGCCAATGATATCCCACACTAACTTAAATAATTTGATTCTCTCCTCAGCTCCAACTCCTGTGGAACGAATATATTGATAGATATCATCTTTCGTCTCAGGATTAATCATTTCTTTATAGGAAGAAGGTAATTGTAAAACACCTCCACCACAAAGCTCCCTTAAAATCCGAATCGTAGACGCATAAATAATATCCTGTTGACCAACTACACCATACAGGAAACGTGGATCTGGTCGAGCGACCCCATTTTTATCAATCGTGCAGTTATATTCGGATGCTAATAGGTTACCTTCAACAGAAGCTGCAATGGATGCCAACTCACCTAGCTTTTCTTGAACAGAAGGAATTTTATCAATGCCATTCATAGCTGTTACTTTACGTGCTGCACCAATTAAGAATTTCAATTTATTACTAAATCTTATTTGAGCTTGATTATTGCCTAATACGTGAGCTGGTGTTTCATGGAACTGAGCTCTTACAATATCAATGTTTTTATACACAAAAATATCTGACCATGGAATAAATACATCATCAAAAACCACTAACGAATCACTTTCATCAAAACGAGAAGACAACGGATAATCAAATGTACTCGGTGATTTTTCCGCATAGCTAGGTCTTGCATAGAATTTTAATCCTTTCGCGTGAATCGGTAAGACAAAGGATAATGCATAGTCTTCATCCCCAGGACGGAGTGGCGTAAGACAACTTACAAATAAGTAGTCAGATACCGCTGAAGCTGTACCAAGCATTTGAGAACCTCTCACAATAATACCGTCCTCTACCTCTTCATAAACGCCTACAGGAAGGTATTTATCTTCTAGTTCATGAGCTGCTTTACTTCGATCAATTTGAGGAGGAATGATTACGTACGTTACATATAAATCATTATCTCGTACATGTTTATAGAAATTTAAAACATTTTCTCCATAGCCTTTTCCTCCACGTTCGAATACTTCAGGTGCACTAGCAAATGAAGCTAAAAAACTAGCAACATGATCAGGGCTTCTTCCAACAAAACCACAAGTGGCCTCAGACCATTTTGAAATGGCCAATCTTCGTTCTTTCAGTTCTTCACGACTCTTGGGAATCATATAAATTTTGTTTGCTAGCGTTCCATCTTCTGTTTGATAAATCATATTGTTTGATTCATCTAACGCTAAATCATATAAACCTGCAATTGTATTTGTAATACCTTTAAAAGCAGGATGTGTTGCTACATCTTTGACTATTTCCCCATTTATGTAGATCACACGATCGTCTTTCAATGCTTGTAAGTACTCTTGACTTGTTCTCACCATATTTAATTCCTCCCCATGTGTTATTTAAATAGATGCTATAAGAGACAATCTTTCAGAAATTAATGAACCCAATCGAGTATTTTGTATACTGTATTGTGTATACATAAATCTCTGAAATAATTCAAAAAATTACAATAATTCAGTACAGACGAAGACGCAAGCGCTTACAACAAACAAATAAGTAAACCTCTCACGTTTTAAAATTCACCTTAATTGAAGTACACCCTACACGATAGTAGTAACTTCCTTAACACCTCCCTTCAAAGCATTCATGACTATTAGCTATTATCAATAACCATTAATGTTTCTTTTGTTTTTTCTAAATGATTTAAAATCATTTTTGAAGCTGAATCAGGATTTTTTTCCTCAATAGCTTGAATAATTTGTTGATGCTCAACTAAAACACTTTTCATTCTTCCAGGCTGCCTAATTGCTCTTAAGCCCATTAGCTGTGTCAGATTGTGCAAATTGGTCAAAATTTGTTCCATTATCGTGAATTTAGCCAACTTTGTAAGCGACAAATGAAATTCATGGTCTAACCCAATAAATCGAATAGCATCATCATTTTGGAGCGCTTCATCTTGTTGCTTCAAAATTAGCTTGAGTGACTTTAGCTGCTCAGGAGATGTTATGATTTCAATTAGCTTCTTTACTGCCTCCACTTCAATAGCACTTCTTAATAAAAAGACTTCTTTTTGCTCATCTTCCGTCAGTTTTTTTACAGTCATTCCTTTTCTGGGAATAGAGACAAGTAAACCTTCCTTTATCAAGTCTTGAAGAGCTGCTCTTACTGGCGTTCTTGAAGTATTTAATTTCTCTGCTAATTGAACCTCTGTAAATATCTCATCACTCGTTATACCACCGTATAAAATCGCTTTTTTAATTTCTTTATACACTTTGTCTTGCGTTGTTTTTTCCTTCTCAATCGGCTTTAATTTTGCCCCTTCCATAATAATCCATCCTTTTTATTAAGTCTTTACCATACGAAATTAAAAATTTGAATTTATATGAATGGTTTAAACTCTTTATGTTTTATGTATACATAATACAAAATACTTTTATTATAAGTCAACATTTTTTTGTTTTTTCTGAAATTTTAACTCTACTATATACAGTCAGCCCTTTTCCAATCTCATCTATCCTGCAAAACAAGGACTGTGAAAACTGAAAAGGGCTGTTTGAATTAAAGAATTTCAGGGAACATAAAGACTATTTCATTTTTACGATAATCTTCCCCTTTGCTCTACCTGACTCCGCATATTCCATCGCCTTTTGAGCATCTTCAAATGAAAAAGTTCTATCAATGACTGGTTTGATTTTACCAGATTCAATTAAATTGGCGATTATGCGTAATTGATCGCCACTTGGTTTCATAAATAAGAAGGAATATTGAGCATGATATTTCTTTTCAAGTGAGGTCAGTTTATGACTTGCTGCTGAAAATAATAATGTTTTGAAAAATCCTGAACCATATTCTTTGGCGAAACGAGCATTCGGCGTGCCTGATACGGAGACAATTTTTCCACCATCCTTGATAATCTCGAAAGATTTTTCTAAGGTCTTTCCTCCAAGCGTATCAAAGACTGCATCATAATTTTTCAGTATAGCTTCAAAGTTTTCTTTCTTATAATTAATCACTTTATCTGCACCCAAAGATGTAACTAAGTTTGCACCAGCTTCGCTAGCCGTTGTTGCAACTGAGGCGCCCATTACCTTTGCTAGTTGAATTGCAAAGGTACCTACACCACCAGAGCCAGCATGAATTAAAATCTTTTGACCTTTTTGTAATTGCATAATGTCATGTAAAGCTTGGTATGACGTTAAGCCAACCAGTGGGATTGATGCAGCTTCCTCAAAGCTCAAATTTTTAGGCTTTAGGGCTATGTCATCTTCATGAATCGAGATATATTCCGCAAAAGTACCAATTTTACTCTTCCTTGGACGTGCATAAATTTCATCTCCTACTTTAAAGCGCGTCACTTTTTCGCCAACCTTTACGACGACCCCTGAAAAATCATTTCCAAGGATCAGTGGCATTTTATAGTGGATTAACAGCTTCACTTTCCCATCACGGATTTTAAAATCAATCGGATTAATACTTGCTGCATGGATTTCAGCAAGTACCTCATATTCATTTATTTCAGGTGTAGGCACTTCTTTCATGCGCATTGGGGCTTTACCATATTGATCTATCACCATTGCTTTCATCGTTCATTCCTCCAGATAACCTATTATATTGTCAATAAAATTTCGTTAACAACGTCTCAATATCCAAGACAAGATTTTTTAACGAACCTAGTTTTGTCCGTATATCTATATAGTAAAAGTTTTTTGTACCTTCTTTGCGCATTAAAATAACACCAGCATCTCTCAAAATTTTAAGATGATGTGACACAGCCGGTCGAGAAAGATGTGTTTGTTCTGTGATTTCACCTACACGCAATCCCGTTTGACAATCTGTGCTCATTAATACCATTAAAATAGCTTGTCTGGTTTCATCACCAATTGCTAATAGTACCTTTTGAGAATTTATAAAGTCGTCCTTAATCAAGTTAAGCTGGTCCTGTTTATTCATTAAAATCCCTCCTCTTACTAATCTGTTGAATAGTTTAAGTTAATGAACCGTTGCTGCATATAACGATATAATATTGCCGTATTCGCTGCAATATTGGGAAAGTAAATCGAGACGAATGATTTTTAAAGGCGTACATCTTACTTTCCCCTCTTTCCATAAAAAAACACAGAAGTCACATGGACTTCTGTGTTATTTGCTCTCCTTAATAAGAGCCTTCATATCTCCAACGATTGTTTCAACTGGTACGTTTGTCGCGCCATCATAGTCTTTTACAACTGTGCCGTCTGCGTTTACTAAATAATAGCTCGACATATGTATGACTTGGTCTGAGTTAGGATCGTTTTTAACTAATGAATTAAATGATTTACGTGCAAATTGTTCAATGAATTTTTGTTGATAGCCAGTTAGTAGCTGCCATTTGCTTTCATCTACAACATTATACGTATTTAAGTAATTTGTTAAAACATCAGGCTTATCCACTTCTGGATCGACGCTAAATGCCACAATTTGATAATCTTCAAGGCCTTCATCCTGTAGTGCTTGTTGAACTTCTGTCATATTAAATGTCATGGGTGGACAGATTGTCGTACAGTTTGTAAAAATAAACATGGCTAGCCAAGGCTTACCTTTAAGATCATCTAGGGTCACTTGTTCATTTTTTTGATTTGTTACTGTGAAATCTTGAACCTCGAGATTTAATGTTGGTTCAAACTTGTAACTACCGCAAGCAGCTAGAATGCTACTAAATGCTAGAACTAAAACTAGCAATATACTTTTCTTTGTCATTAGTGGTGCCCACTTCCCTTCATTTCATCACCTTATTTTATTCATTATAGAAGCTAAACACAAGATAATGGACTTACACCCAGATGGCTATTTGTATAACATGTGAACATTAACTGATTCTGGAATTCCGCCTCACTAATTCTTCCAAATGACACATCCTTTTTAAAAATTTTTTCATAGCTTTTTTTTATCATTTTCGTTATTTCCCAAAACCTCAGATAATTGTTATATAACAAATTATTTCTACTTAACAAGCTCCCCTGGAATTTAATAGCAGAATAATAAAATACAGAAAATTCTCTTTTATGTTTGTATTTTCTCCTACATTCATTTTTATCAACAACAAACTATTTTAACAATATTATTTCATCAGAAAACCGCACGCTCTTTTAAACA
>Ga0213825_1001587_pt1 | contig 15363 bp, 17 predicted proteins | sample MC6MC0900MG_FD_179896 | JGI IMG/M metagenome (GOLD analysis project Ga0213825, IMG submission 179896) | Enriched soil aggregate microbial communities from Iowa State University, Ames, United States - MC6-MC0900-MG | ecosystem: Environmental > Terrestrial > Soil > Unclassified | place: USA: Iowa... | reverse complement strand
GGCTCCTGTAATCAGCACATCTTCTCCCACCATATCAAAAGACAAAGCTGTATGTACCGCATTGCCCAGAGGATCAAAGGAAGAACATAATTCCTCGGGGATTCCCGGCTCACAAATAATTACATTGGTCTGCGGAATCACCAGATACTGTGCAAATGCACCGTCACGGTTTACCCCTACACCGATCGTATTTTTGCAGAGATGGCGTTTTCCTGCTTTACAGTTGCGGCAGTGACCACATACGATATGGCCCTCTCCCGATACAATATCGCCGATTTTGTATTCTTTTACAAGGCTGCCCACTTCCACGATTTCACCTACAAATTCATGTCCGATGGTCATCGGCGGTTTTATCGTCTCCTGAGACCACTTATCCCAGTTATGGATATGTAAATCCGTACCGCAGATTGATGTGTAGTGAATCTTGATCTTCACATCATTTTCCCCTGTTTCGGGAATGGGGACCTCTCTAAGCGCCAGTCCACGCGCCGCCTGTTCTTTTACAATAGCATACATCATTCTTTCATTCATTGTAACCTCCACCTTTCTTATTGCTTTATATGTCTTTGTGAGACGAAAAATGTCTTTTATACGCAGACACTTTTACATTTAATGTCTCCCCCTCAGGGACATAATAACATGAATATCAGTAGATTGCAATCCCTTTTCTTATGATTTCTGTAAGGAAATTTAGCATGAAACGACATAGGATGCAAAATACTTTGCAGAAGGTTATTACGAAAAAAGAGATGGTTTCCAAAGTGGATTCCATCTCTTTATATATACTATATCTTTGTTTATTATCGTTTGGAGATGCACAAATTTCTGTTGAATTAAATAAATTCTTATGATATATTATAGATAGAAAAGGAACAACCGCCCACAAGGGGTTGACCGATTATATGAGAAGCAAAGCCACCCTTAACCGTCCAAAGTTTTTAGGGTGGTTTTTGCTATGTATAGCTACTTACAAAACGTAAAAACGAATGTAAGTAATGCCAAAAGGAATAGACCAAAGGTCATTAAATCCTTAAAATCAAAACGATTTTTCATAGGCATCACCCCCATTCTTTTAGAATGAGGTCAACACACCCTGCAACACGATTGTTCTTGTGCATATTCTATCATTGGATTCCCTTCTTACAATCAATAATTTTTCTATTTCGTATATCTTTTTGATTGTCAGTTACCTGTTAGTTACGTGTAAGTTGCCTCTAAATTTTGATGCCATTTTTAAGTGTTCCTTATTACTTTAGTAAATAAGAAAACCCCGAAAACATAGTGTTTTTCGGGGTTCTGCTGTAATTCGATTTTCTGTCTGCTTATCTCTTGGAGAACTGTGGAGCACGACGAGCTGACTTTAAGCCGTACTTCTTTCTTTCTTTCATTCTTGGATCTCTTGTTAAGAAGCCTGCCTTCTTAAGAATCGGGCGATACTCTGCATCTGCCTGAAGTAATGCTCTTGAGATACCGTGTCTGATTGCACCGGCCTGTCCAGTGAATCCGCCGCCGTGAACGTTTACAAGAATGTCAAACTTATCAACTGTCTCTGTAGCAACTAACGGCTGACGTACAACAAGCTTTAATGTTTCAAGACCTAAATACTGGTCAATATCTCTCTTATTGATAGTGATCTTGCCTGTACCTGGTACTAAATATACTCTAGCGATAGATTTTTTTCTTCTACCTGTTCCGTAAAATTTTGCATTAGCCATGATAACTTCCTCCTTTCAGCACCTCTGATTAAAATTTAAACTCTAAAACTTCTGGTTTCTGAGCAGCATGACCATGCTCTGCGCCTGCATATGCGTGAAGTTTTGTTATCATGCTTCTTCCTAAAGGTCCCTTGGGAAGCATTCCCTTAACTGCCAGTTCAATAACTTTTTCAGGCTTTTTAGCCATCATTTCTCTTAAAGTTGTTTCTCTCATACCACCAACATAGTCAGAGTGGTTGTAATAGATCTTCTGATCTAACTTCTTACCGGTTACGGCAATCTTATCTGCATTAACAACGATCACATAATCGCCGCAATCCATATGCGGTGTGTAGATCGGTTTATTCTTACCTCTTAATACTTTAGCTACTTCTGAAGCCAAACGTCCTAATGTATATCCTGTAGCATCAACTACGTACCATTTTCTTTCAATTGTTGCTGGACTAGCCATAAAAGTCTTCATTGGACAACCTCCTGTAAATTATGGTTTTTTTAAGCATAACTATATTGCAAAATGCTCACTCCGGGGCTTTGGCTGAACATTTTCGTCTAACGTCACAGTTATACATTATATTACATTCAGCCGGATGTGTCAACCTCTTTTCCCATAAAATCAAGGCTTTTCGGCCTATTTTTGTGTCACGCACCAGCCCTGGCTCTCAGGATCAGCCTGAAAAATATAAAATCCGTAAGGCTTTCCCAAAATGATCCTTCCAGCCTTTTCCTCATCTCGTACAAAAATAGTTTCTGCACCATTTTGCACCGCCTGATGTACCACACGAATCAAAAGTCTTTCAAAATCTTCTTCCCTGCACCGGTGAATAGAAAGCCAGGCTTTTCCTTCCGAAACGATCTTATCCTGGGAAAGAGTATAGCTCCATTCCTTATTCTCCCCCCGGATCTGTTTTTTAAGTTCTGTTTCATAATCAAGGCTTATCAGGGAAAGTCCATTTGCCGCAGCCTTTGGCCCTGCCACCTTCCGGTCTCTGGCATCAAGAATCTCTTCCACATGAGCTGGCGGATATACCCCCATTCCAACCTTCATTAACGTTCCTGCAATGATCCGCACCATGTTATACAGGAAACCACTGCCTTTGATGCGGATTGTAATGAGATCCCCGCTCTTATCGATGTCCAGGCTATAAATGGTACGTACGGTTTCTTCCGCCTGTCCACGGGCCGTACAGAAGCTTTTAAAGTCATGTTCTCCTACCAGATAGGCCCCGCCTTCCCTCATCCGCTCCACATCTAAGGGAAAATAACAAAAATAGCTGTAAAGCCTCATGGTAGGTACTTCGATTTTCCGGTTCATGATTTTATATTCATATGTTTTAACACAGTTTTGCTTTCTCGGATGATAATCCGGTGCTACCTCCTCAGACTGTAAGATCCGGATATCATCCGGCAGTCTCTGGTTTAAGGCAAAGCATATTTTATCGGCAGGCATCCGGTTCTCCGTATTAAAGACCGCCACATTCCCCTCCGAGTGAACCCCGGAATCGGTTCTGCTGGCCCCGATTACGGTTATAGGCTCCTTTAAAAGCTTAGTCAGTTCCCTATTTAGAACCTCCTCAATGGTGATCCCGTTATTCTGGATCTGCCAGCCGCAGTAATTGGTGCCGTCATAGGCCACAATCATTTTAACCCGTTTCATACATCCTCCTATTATATGGAAACCTTATCCCATGATTCGAAGTCCTGCGATGGCGGCCAGATATACCAGACACACCAGATAGGTGATCCCGTCCTGTTTTCCATACCGAAGAGGCTTCATTTTAGTCCTTCCTTCCCCGCCCCGGTAGCATCTGGCCTCCATGGCCATTGCCAGGTCCGTGGCACGGCGGAATGCGGAAATAAATAAGGGTACTAAAAGAGGGATCATATTCTTCGCCTTCTGTATCAGATTCCCTGTTTCAAAATCAGCACCCCTGGCCATCTGTGCCTTCATGATCTTATCGGTTTCCTCCACAAGGATAGGAATGAATCTTAAAGCAATGGACATCATCATGGATACCTCATGGACCGGAACTCCCACCTTCTTTAAAAACCCAAGGCTCTTTTCCAGGCCATCAGTCAATTGGTTCGGTGTGGTGGTAAGGGTCATGATGGAAGACCCAACCACCAGGTAAATGAGCCGGACTCCCATGAAGGACGCTATTTTCACACCTTCCCTAGTCATTTTTAAAAATCCCAGCCGGAAGATAGGTTCTCCCGGCGTCAGGAATAAGTTAAAGCTGACGCTGATGAGCAGAAGAAATACTATCGCCTTTAATCCACGTACCATAAACTTAAAAGGAACCTGACTTAAACGGATCGATGAGATTAGAAAAAAAGTGGCGATCAAATACGCCCATATGTCATTTGCAATAAAAAGGGATATAATAAAAACCATAGTCCCAAACAGCTTTGTCCGGGGATCCAGCCTATGCAGCTTTGAATCCACCGGATAATACTGCCCTAAAGTAATATCTTTCAGCATAATATCTCCCGACTTATTTTTCAAGAAGCCTTAAAATTTCGTCTCTGGCCTCTTCAACGGTTGTAATGTTATCATCAACAGGAACTCCGTGATCCCGCAGCGAATGAACCACATAAGTGATTTTAGGCGCCGCAAGGCCGATCGCTTCCAGCTCCTTGTAATGTTTAAACACTTCCTTCGGGGTATCATCAAACACTTTTTCCCCATGATTCATAACCAGAATCCTGTCCACATACCTGGCGATATCCTCCATGCTGTGAGAAACCAGAATGATGGTCATATTCCGATCCTTATGAAGCCGGGCAATCTGGTCTAAGATCTCGTCCCTTCCCCTTGGATCCAGGCCTGCAGTAGGTTCATCCAGTATGAGAACCTCCGGTTTCATGGCCAGAACTCCTGCAATGGCCACCCGTCTTTTCTGCCCGCCGGAAAGTTCAAAGGGCGAACGGGCATAAAAGCTTTCATCCAGCCCTACCATAGTAAGTGCTTCCCTTGCCCTTTTCTCGGCATCCTGCCTTGAAAGCCCCTGATTCTTTGGCCCAAAGCAAACATCTGTAAACACATTGATCTCAAAAAGCTGATGCTCCGGATACTGGAATACAAGCCCAACCTTGCTTCTTAAGGCCCGCAAATTGTATCCTGCATCGTAAATGTTTCTTCCATTATAATAGATGGCACCATCAGTGGCTTTCATTAATCCGTTTAAATGCTGGATCAGGGTGGATTTCCCGGAACCTGTATGACCGATCAGGCCAACAAATTCCCCATCGTTTATTTCCAGATTCACATCCTTTAGGGCACACTGCTCAAAGGCTGTTCCGAGCCCGTAAACATAATTCAAATGTTCTGCTTTAATTGCCATCCTTTACTCCATTCCCCAGAGTCACCTTTCCTGGAAAACGCTCTGCGAACTTTGGCAGAAGATTTTCCATCAGTTCTTCCAGTGTAAGTATCCCGTCCGGTATGTCCACGCCATTCTTTTGTAGTTCATACGCCAGCTCCGTTACCTGGGGAACATCCAGGCGGTAGGATTTAAGTTCCTCTACCTTAGAAAAAATTTCCTTTGGAGTTCCGTCCATGACCACCTTCCCGTTGTCCATGACAATGACACGGTCTGCGTCAATAACCTCTTCCATATAGTGGGTGATCAGCAGGACCGTGATTCCTTCCTTCCTGTTTAATTCCCTGACCGTTTTCACAACTTCCTTCCGGCCGTTAGGATCCAACATGGCCGTGGGCTCGTCCAATACAATGCACTGAGGCCGCATTGCCATAACGCCGGCAATAGCAACCCTTTGCTTCTGGCCTCCGGAAAGCCGATTAGGGGATTTCAGGCGAAATGCAGCCATACCAACGCTCTCCAGGCTTTCATTCACCCGCTTCCATATCTCTTCCGTAGGAACACCCAGATTTTCAGGACCAAACCCTACATCTTCTTCCACAATATTTCCAATGATCTGATTATCTGGGTTCTGGAATACCATTCCGGTCTTTTTCCGAACTTCCCATAAATTCTCTTCTACGGAAGTGTCCATTCCCTGAATCCACACGGTTCCTTCCGTAGGAAGCAGGATTGCATCTAACTGCTTTGCAAAGGTTGACTTGCCGGATCCGTTGTGTCCAAGAATGGCTACAAACTGCCCAGCCTTAATATCCAAACTGACGCCGTCAATGGCACGTTTAATCTCTTCAATGTTTTCTTCTTCGTCTCTTCTGATATAATCAAATATCAGCTTCGAAGTTTTTATTATTCCCATAGCAGACCTTTCTCTGATAAACTCAAACATATATATGCCACATAATTTTAGATGAATATTTCATAACAGTCAAGCATAGACGCGAATCTTTTGTAAATTCATAGCGATCGCCGCTGTTAAAAGTAAGATTTGGGAGAATACCGGATCCTATTATATAAATAAATATGGATCATAATACAAAGGAATATGAAGATAATTGCATTAAATAAAAAATGACACAGATGCAGTCATCTGTGTCACTTTTTATTACGGGACCCAAAGTCCGGAAGCGTCAATTTGGTAGATACCGTCAACCTTCGTATTCACCGCCAGACTTCCATCACTATAGAGATAATACCACTTTCCAGGCTGCGGCTGGATCCAGCCGGTCGCCATATCACCGTCAGTATTTAAATAATACCATCTACCGTTTATTTGCTGCCAGCTGGTCATCATCTGGGCGTTAGCTCCCATATAATACCACTTTTCGCCTATATACTGCCAGCCAACAACCGCGTAACCATCCTTATTGAAATAATACCATTTTCCGCTGATCATCTTCCATTGGTCGACAACGTAATTTCCGTCCTCTCCCCGGTATTTTTTTCCGTTCTGATACTCTGCCCAGGTTCCTGAAGTATCGCCTAACTCCTGTATCACGGAATCATCAGAGGTGGTCACTTCTCCTTCTTTTAAATAATCTTCTTCAGAAGAATCCTTTAGGATCGCCTTTACGGTATAATAATATTTATAACCGCCATCCATATACTGCAAAAGATCAACGGAAGTAGATGAGGTGGTCAGGCTCTTGATCCAAATACCGCCTTCCCTGTACAGGATCACCTGATACCTGGATGCGAAAGGAACCTTTTTCCAGGAAGCTTTCGTCTTTGTGTTATCGCTCCAACCTGCTCTTTCCGGGCATTCAAGCATTGCCACGGGAACATAGGAAACCTTAATTTCTGTTTCCCCATCCTCCGCCTTTACAGAAACCAGACTTCCGCCATAAACGGTGCAATCAGATCTGGTGAATGTGCCATTCACCCTTATGGTACCGGTTATCTTCTTACCAGGCACCCATTCATCTTCCTTCTTGCTCCAATCCGGACTTTCCTCGGAATAATTGACCGTTACATTCGGAATCTGAATTCCTTCTGTCCAGCTGCTTTTACTTCCATTATCCAGGCGGATCTTCAAGCTTCCGGAGGCCGGGACTGTCATCCCCGTTCCCAGAACCATGAAAGCACATAAAAGCACCAACCACTTCCCTTTCCCTTGCATCCATTTCATTGTATCTACTTCCTTTCCTGATGTTACTTACGCCAGATACCGTTACCATCTACCGGAAAACCACTGATGGTAGTATTGACAGCCTTTGAGCCTTCACCTGGATAGAAGTAGTACCAATTTCCGTCTACCTGCCTCCAGCCTTCCTGCATGGCTCCGGTGGAATCCGTATAATACCATTTATTATTGTAGTTGATCCAGCCAGTGATCATGGCTCCCTCTACACCGCTTGTTGTAGACTGATTTAAATAATACCACTTGTTATTAGAAACAATCCAGCCCGTTGTCATTGCACCATCACTGTTTAAGAAATACCATATATTATTCCTCTGCTGCCAGCCGGTAACCATACCTCCGTTTGAATCAAATAAATACCACTTATTATTGATTTTAGCCCAGTTGTTCTTTTGATAAGTTCCGTCAGGATATCGGTAGTACCAGATGTTTCCAGTCTTAATCCAGCCAACCTGGCCGTTTGATACAGCGCTGTCATCCTGGCCGCTTCCGTCAGATACCTTTTCCTGTGGTACATATACTTCGTCAGATTCTGTCCATTCACTGTTCTTTCCATATTTCTGTTCGCTCTCCGTATAAGGTACAGTACGGACTTTATAGCTATAGGTGCCTGCTTTTGTCATATAAGGATAGAAGTTATAACTGGTAGCCTTAAGCTTCTCTACCTTCTTTATAATACTGCTTCCCCGGTATAGATAAACATCATAGGCGCCTGAGCTATTATCCACAGAGCTCCACTTGGCATTGCCGTATCCGGAATCTCTCCAGTAAGCATCCTGCGGTGATTCATAAGTTCCTTTTACAGGCTTAAAGGTAAATGTGACATATAAAGTATCCGACCCTGAGCGGCTGGAAGAAACATAGGTTCCTCCTTTAATGGATACATTACTGGACTGATAGCCACCTTTAAAAGCATAATCATCGGAGTTTGTCGCTCTTAAAGTCACCTTCATCTTTGGCTCGGAGCCAACCTTCATTTCCTTGGTATCAGATGTGATCCAGTTTAAATCCGATACTTCGTATTTGTCGTTATTGGAATAAACGTAATTTCCTGTTCCTTCGTCAGTCTTAAAGCTGCTCTCTGATGGCAGTGTATCTCCGGAGGCAAGCTCCTCTAATCCTGCGTAAATGGTCACTGATGTTATGGTCTTTACAGCAGCCAAAGATTCAAATGGGATGCTGAGTCCCAGCAGGCTCACCATAGAAGCCATTGCAGCTAACCGTTTAAAAAGTCTCATAAAAAAAACCTCCCACTATAAATTAACGTAATTTGACAAAACAGTCATCTACTTCTACTAATGACATTATATCCCTAAAAGCAATTATCCGTCAACTTACGATATTCTTTCTTTATTCTTGCATTTCTGTATGGATTAGCGGAGAAACAAAAAAATCCCGATATTGGGGGGTGTTCCAATACTGGGAAGGGGGCGTTCGCCCTATGAAGAAAGGTTCGATAAGATTTTCTTATGTGCAAGCACAACGAAAATTTTATCGAACCTCTCTTCAGCACTGCTCATTGCTTACGTGCAGTTTATACTAATTCAAGAACGACTGCCATAGCTCCGTCACCTTTACGCTGGCCGATCTTAACGATACGTGTGTAACCACCGTTGCGGGATACGTACTTTGGTGCTACTTCATCAAACAGTTTCTTTGGCAGATCAACAGATTTTGTATTCTTCTTTCTTCCTGCAGCCTGTGCGGGAACTTCTGTTACATCATAAAGAACTTTTAACATCTGTCTTCTAGCGTGAAGTCTGGAAGGAAGGTCTTTCTTGATCTCTTTCTCTACTTCATCGTATACGGTAACTTTCTTGCCGTTAACAACTTCTTTTACTCTCTTGCCGTCTTTATCTTTACGTGCAACCTTTGCGGTAACCTTAACGGTTTCAAAGTTGTCTTTCTCTTTTACCGCTAAAGCGATGAGGCCTTCAGCCACCTTGCGGATTTCTTTTGCTCTTGCCTCTGTTGTCACGATTTTGCCATTATATAATAATGCAGTTACCTGGCTTCTGATTAATGCTTTTCTCTGGCTGGAAGTTTTTCCCAGCTTTCTATATCCTGCCATTTAATATTCCTCCATTTGTGGAACACAGGTACACGCTTCTTCGGACTTACTGTACCGGCGCTTAATCTCCATAAATCAACTTCTACAAGCGTTCCGGTTATACACCTGCATCATCGCTTGGGTTAAGCTGCAAGCCTAACTCTTTTAATTTAGCCAGCACTTCTTCTAAAGACTTGCGGCCCAGGTTACGAACTTTCATCATGTCTTCAGAGGTGCGGTTGCACAGTTCTTCTACTGTATTGATACCAGCTCTCTTCAGACAGTTATATGAACGGACGGATAACTCCAGTTCATCAATGTTCATTTCCAAAACCTTTTCCTTTTCATTATCCTCTTTCTCCACCATAACTTCTGCAGTCTTGGCGTTCTCAGATAAATCAATGAACAGGTTTAAGTGCTCGCTGAGTACCTTCGCGGCAAGGCTTACTGCCTCATCCGGCGCGGAAGTACCATTTGTAAATACATCTAATGTCAGCTTATCATAATCGGTAACCTGACCTACTCGGGTGTTCTCTACCGTCATGTTGACGCGCTCGACTGGTGTATAGATAGAATCAACGGCAATCACGCCAATCGGTAAATCTTCACTCTTATTCTTGTCTGCGCTTACATAGCCACGACCCTTGGTGATAGTAAGTTCCATATAGAACTTGCTGTCAGTGCCGCCGCTTAGAGTTGCAATGATCTGTTCCGGATTCATGATCTCAATATCCGGATCCGCCTGAATGTCCGCAGCCGTTATAACGCCTTCGCCTTCAAACTCAATGTATGCAACCTTAGCTTCGTTGGTATCGCTATTATTTTTAATAGATAAGCTCTTGATGTTCATGATGATTTCAGTCACATCTTCCTTAACTCCTGGAATAGAACTGAATTCATGCAAAACGCCGTCGATTTTTACCTGACTGACTGCAGCGCCCGGTAAGGAAGAAAGCATGATTCTTCTCAAGGAATTTCCTAAAGTCGTGCCATAACCTCTTTCAAGCGGTTCAACTACAAATTTGCCATATTTCTTGTCTTCTGAGATTTCAGCAATCTCAATGTTTGGTTTTTCAAAATCGAACACTAATAGCCCCTCCTTTTGGGTATTTTGTATCGAGGGTCTTATACTCAAACCTTGCCCAGGGGTTACCCCCTGGGCGAAAGCCGGCTTCAATCAACAGACTTTCAATTATTTGGAGTACAACTCGACGATAAGCATTTCATTCACCGGAACATCAATCTCATCTCTTGTTGGTAACTCTTTAACAGTACCACGTAAATTCTCATGGTCAACATCAAGCCATGCCGGAACCATACGTCCTGCGGTTGATTCCTGAACACTTTTGAATCTTGCATTGGCTTTGCATTTCTCTTTTACTTCGATTACATCTCCAGCCTTAATTAAATAAGAAGGAATGTTTACGCATTTGCCGTTTACAAGAATGCTCTTGTGGTCAACCATCTGTCTGGTCTCTCTTCTTGTTCTTCCGAATCCCATACGGAATACTACATTGTCAAGTCTTCTCTCCAGAAGGATCATCAGGTTTTCACCTACAAGACCATTCATTCTGGAAGCCTTTGCATAGTAGTTACGGAAAGGTTTCTCAAGAACTCCGTAGACGAATTTGGCTTTCTGCTTTTCTCTAAGCTGAATGCCGTACTCACTCATCTTTCTGTTAGCTCTTTTTAATTCTCTGTTTGATTTTTTATCTATTCCTAAATAGATTGGATCAAGACCAAGGGATCTACATCTTTTAAGAACAGGAACTCTATCAACTGCCACTGTAATTACCTCCTAATTAGACTCTTCTACGTTTTGGTGGACGACAACCGTTATGTGGAACTGGGGTTACATCCTTGATGCTGGTTACTTCTAATCCGCATGCCTGAAGTGCGCGAATAGCTGCTTCACGGCCTGAACCAGGACCCTTAACCATAACGTCTACTGACTTTAAACCATGTATAAGAGCTGCCTTAGTAGCAGTTTCTGCCGCCATCTGAGCTGCATATGGAGTAGATTTCCTTGAACCTCTGAAGCCAAGACCACCAGCACTTGCCCAGGATAATGCATTACCCTGTGTATCTGTTAATGTCACGATTGTGTTATTAAAAGATGACTGGATATGTGCTTGTCCGCGTTCAACGTTTTTCTTTACGCGCTTTTTTGTCACTTTTTTAGTAGTGGACACTTTTTTAGCCATTTTAAACTAACCTACTTTCTTTTTACTTGCATCTGAATCCTGTTATTCCTGTTTTTAAAACATGTAACGTGATTCGCTGTTATTGGGTGAGGATATACTTATCCTTACTTATTTCTTCTTGTTTGCTACAGTCTTTCTCGGACCCTTACGAGTTCTTGCGTTGGTCTTTGTTTTCTGACCACGAACAGGCAGGCTCTTTCTATGACGGATTCCACGGTAGCAACCGATCTCCTGAAGTCTCTTGATGTTCATAGCGATTTCTCTACGTAAATCACCTTCAACGATCTGAGAATCAGTAATTACTGCTGAAATTCTCTTTACTTCGTCATCTGTTAAGTCCTTAACACGAGTATCAGGACTAACGCCAGCCTCTGTCAGGATGCGGTTTGAACTTGTTCTGCCGATACCGTAGATATAGGTCAAGCCGATCTCAACACGTTTTTCTCTTGGTAAATCAACACCTGAAATACGAGCCATTTGTGTATTACACCTCCATTAATTTTTTAACCTTGTCTCTGCTTATGCTTAGGATTTTCACAGATTACTCTGATACTGCCTTTTCTCTTGATGATTTTGCACTTTTCGCAAATCGGTTTGACTGATGATCTAACCTTCACAGCAATTCTCCTTTCCGTTATGCGCCCTTTCGCATGAAGCACATAGCGCCTGATTTAGACGTTTCCGTGCGAAAGCGCTCCCCGGCACCTGGCCTGCTCTTTCACGAGCCTGGTGACGATGAAGCTCTTTTTGCAAAGAGCCTTCTGAGTATACCCGCAGTGTGTTTTTATCGTAAAACCAGTGCTGCCCATAAGGGCATAATACACCCAGTATTTCAACAAAGTCGCTATAGCATTATAACACTGTTTATTTTAAAATGCAAGCACTTTTTCCTATATAATTATTAACCCTTTACCCTGGCGTGTCGCACCCCAGAAAGAGGCAGCGCTATATAAAACAGCGCCTTATTTGTCTCTCCAGATAATCCTGCCCTTGCTTAAATCATAGGGGGACATCTCAATGGTTACTTTATCTCCTGGTAAAATACGAATGTAGTTCATGCGAAGTTTACCGCTAATATGAGCAAGTACCTGATGGCCATTCTCCAGTTCTACCTGAAACATGGCATTGGGAAGCTTCTCCACAACGGTTCCTTCAATTTCAATAACATCTGCTTTTGACATAAAGCTTACCTCCTAACAACCTGTTCTTCTCTTTTGAAACATCTGATGAAATGTTTGATTTCTTCATCGGTGACTGATTTATTTTCCCGGATCTTCACTCCAGGAGAATGTTTCTCCCATAAAAGGGGTTCCACATGCTTTTTCTTTTTCTTCTTCGGGCAGTTTAAACGTCTGCTTTTTCCGTCCACCAGATATATATATTCGCCTTCCTCCCGCAATATGAAGAAACAACCGCCTTTATCGTGTCCCAACACAGACTTTACGAATGCTCCGGTAGTTAATTCCATGGGCATTTCCTCAGCGGTCATGGGAAACCAGACTAAGAATCTCCGGTTCGCCTTCCGTAATCAATACGGTATTTTCATAATGGGCGGAAAGGCTTCCATCCTCTGTTACTACGGTCCAGTCATCATCAAGCCATACGACCTCCGGCGTTCCCCCATTGATCATGGGTTCAATGGCCAAAGTCATTCCAGGCTTCAATTTGATTCCCCGTCTTTTCCGTGCAAAGTTCGGCACCTCCGGATCCTCATGGAGATGAGAACCGATTCCATGGCCTACCAGATCCCGTACAACTCCAAATCCAAATTTCTCTGCATGGATCTGGATTGCAGCAGATATATCATTCAGATGATTGCCAGATTTTGCAAATTTAATCCCTTCAAAGAAACATTGTCTTGTCACTTCTATAAGCTGCCCTGCGAATGGAGTAATCTCTCCGATCCCGTAAGTTCTTGCCGCATCGGAATGATATCCTTTATAGATAACCCCTGCATCCAGGCTTACAATATCGCCCTCCATTAATACCCGCTTCTTGCTTGGAATCCCATGAACCACCTCATCGTTTACAGAAACGCAGATGGATGCAGGATAACCGTTATAGTTCAGGAAAGAGGGTATACAGCCGTAGCTTCTTATGATTTCTTCTCCCAGATGATCAATATCCCAGGTTGTCATACCCGGCTTCAAGGCTTTTGAAAGCTCTTCGTGAGTCTTGCAAAGAATCTTTCCCGCCTCTCTCATAAGTTCTATCTCTCTTGCAGATTTAATCGTAACTGACATAAACTATGCTCCTAATAGGACAGCGATGTCCGAGAACACCTTGTTTAATTCCTGTGTTCCATCAATATTCACCAGCACACCAGCTTCCTTATAATATTCGATCAGAGGCTTTGTCTGATCATGGTAGACCGACAAACGTTTTTTTACGGTTTCCGGCTTATCATCATCCCGCAGAACAAGCCCTGCTCCGCACACGTCGCATACATCGGGAACCCTGCTTGGATTATACACAATATGATATGTAGCTCCGCAGGCAATGCAAGCACGACGGCCTGCCATTCTGTCTATAATTATCTCATCCGGTACATCCACATTAATCGCAAAGTCAATCTTCTGTCCCATCTCAGAAAGCGCCTTTTTAAGACTTTCCGCCTGGGGAATGGTTCTTGGAAAACCATCCAGCACGTATCCGTTTTCACAGTCATCATTCTGAATACGGTCCATCAGCATGCCAATGGTCAGTTCATCTGGCACAAGAGCGCCCTGATCCATGTATTCCTTTGCCTTCCTGCCTAACTCTGTTCCTTCTTTAATATTGGAGCGGAAAATATCTCCAGTAGAAATATGGGGAATCTGATACTTTTCAGCAATTTTTTTTGCCTGGGTACCTTTGCCGGCACCAGGAGCACCTAACATGATAACTCTCACAAACAGTCCCTCCCTTGCTTCCTTAAGGTTAAATAACACAAATTCCAAGAAAAACACGCCGCGCGTGTTTCTCTTGGTTTGTCCTCTAATCGTTTAAAAATCCTTTATAATAGCGCACAAGCATCTGAGATTCAATCGCCTTCAACGTCTCTAAGACTACACTGACGATGATGATTAAAGATGTACCTCCAAAGGATAAACGGCTTACATTAAATAAACCGGAAACCATAATCGGAATAATACAGATGATCGTCAAGCCGCATGCGCCTATAAATACGATATAGTTCAAAATAGAATTGAGATAATCACTGGTTGGTTTACCTGGACGGATGCCCGGGATAAAGCCACCGGACTTTTTCATGTTATTCGCAACCTCAAGTGGGTTAAATGTAATTGATGTATAAAAATAAGCGAATACAATGATAAGAGCCACGTAGACGAGCAGACCGATGGTATATAACGGTCTTTCCGGTTTAAACCAGCTTGAAGAATTCAATGCCGATAAAATGTGGCCTCCAATGCCGTTGTAGTTAATTTTAGCTCCAAAGAACTGGGAAATCACTACCGGGAACGACATAATGGAGGAAGCGAAGATAACCGGAATAACGCCGGCTGTATTCACCTTTAACGGAATGTTGGTGGCTTGACCACCGACCATCTTCCGTCCCTGCATCTTTTTGGAATACTGTACAGGAATTCTTCTCTCACCATTTTGAAGGATAACAACAAATATTACAATCGCCGCGATAACAGCAACGATAATAATGGCTGCAACTGCAGCTACGGCAACCGACTTTCCAGACATGAATCTGGTATATAAGGTTGACGCATCCGACGGAAAGCTGGAAATGATGTTAAAAGTCAATACAATGGAAATACCATTGCCCACACCTTTTTCCGTAATACGCTCACCGATCCACATGAGAAGAGCACTTCCTGCGGTCATAGTTGCAACTGCAATAATAATACTTAATACATTAAATTCT
>Ga0213825_1001583_pt1 | contig 15379 bp, 14 predicted proteins | sample MC6MC0900MG_FD_179896 | JGI IMG/M metagenome (GOLD analysis project Ga0213825, IMG submission 179896) | Enriched soil aggregate microbial communities from Iowa State University, Ames, United States - MC6-MC0900-MG | ecosystem: Environmental > Terrestrial > Soil > Unclassified | place: USA: Iowa... | reverse complement strand
GTCCTGAGCCAGGATCAAACTCTCCATAAAAAGAAATTTGATTAGCTCAAATTGTTTTGCTGGCATCATGTTTGATGTCCAAAATTTTGTTTCGTTCACTAACTCAAGGTTAGTTACTAAAAACTTTATTGATTACGTTTTGCTTGTTCAGTTTTCAAGGTTCATTAATTTGTCACAACTAAGTGACTTTCTATACTTTAACATAATGTTAACTCTACGTCAACTCTTTATGTTAATGTTTTTTTAAGTTGCTGTTTATTTCGTAACAACGTGTTTAAATATATCACTAATCTTCTAGTAATACAACCATATTTAAAAAGAAAAATAATTCCGTGAAATGCATTTATATAGAAAACTGAATCCCTTCCTATATAAATGTATCTGCAAAGAAATTATTCTTGTAACAAAAAAACTGTTCACAAATATCGTCGAACCGAGTTTGTGAACAGCTTCTATTTTATAAAGTTGCTAGATACAATAAGAAGATTACCGCGAAAACATACATAATCGGATTTACTTCTTTTGCTTTCCCTTTAATAATCATTGTTAATGGATAGAAAATGAACCCTACTGCAATACCAGTTGCGATTGAATATGTTAATGGCATCATAATCATTGTTAAGAATGATGGTACTGCGATTTCAAAGCGATCCCAAGCAATTTGGCCTAAAGAAGCAACCATTAAAACTCCTACTATTATTAATGCTGGAGCAGTAACAGCTGGGGTAACAACACCTAACAACGGTAAAAAGAAAAGTGATAGTAAAAATAAACATCCAGTTACAATTGAAGCGAAACCTGAACGTGCTCCAGCTGCTACACCTGAAGAAGATTCTACATAAGATGTAATAGTAGATGTACCAAGAATTGAACCAACAATCGTTGCAATTGAATCAGAAATTAAAGCTTTACCCGCGCGTGGTAAACGATTATCTTTAACTAATCCCGCTTGGTTAGCTACCGCTATTAATGTCCCTGCATTATCAAAGAAGTCTACAAATAAGAAAGTTAAAATTACTGACAACATCGATAATGTATAAAAGCTTGGATCAGAGAAAGAACTGAATAACGCTCCGAATGTTGGTGAAATGCTAGGTGGTGCTGATACAACTTTTTCAGGAATATCAACCAGTCCTGTAAGCATACCAACGATTGATGTTAATACCATACCGTAGAATACGCCGCCTTTAATACCACGGACCATTAAAATAACTGTCACTATAATACCGAATATTGCTAGTAATACCTCAGGTTCGTGTAAATTACCGATACCAACTAAAGTTGCATCATTTTTAACTATAATGTGTGCATTTTGCATCCCGATAAAAGCAATGAATAAACCGATACCAGCACCTACTGCTAATTTTAATTCCATAGGGATCGCATTAATTAATTTTTCACGTAAGCCTGTTAATGTTAGTAATAAGAAAAATAGACCTGAAATAAATACTGCTGCTAGTGCATGCTGCCATGGACTACCGTTCACTAATACTACTGTATAAGCAAAAAATGCATTAAGACCCAAACCAGGTGCTAAGGCGAGAGGATACTTTGCCAAGAACCCCATAATAAAACAACCAATTGCTGCTGACACAGCAGTTGCAACAAACACTGCCCCATAATCCATACGTAAAGCGTCTGGTAAATCCTTTACATTCGCTAATGTCAATGTTACTGGGTTTACTACTAAAATGTAAGCCATTGCTAAGAACGTTGTAAAACCACCAAGAACTTCGCGGCGATAATTAGTTCCTAATTCATCGAACATGAAATACTTTTTCATTTTAAAGAAATCCTCCGTATGGTCGTCTTCAATATCGACAACAAAAAAGACACGCTGACTACTCTACTAGTCGCATGTCTACGATACATTTCACTACAGTTTTTGTGTGAAATTAATTAGTGTCTATACATTGATATATATATATAACTAAAATCGTAGTCAAGTTATTTACGGTAACTTGGTAGAAACTCACGGGCCTTATCCCCGACATTATACGACGACTTATTTAATTTACACTCGTAATATATCATTTCATTTTTTAGATTTCAACCCTATTTCCGAACATTTTTCAAAAATAAAATACGAAAGTTCGTGTAAAAAACTTATTTAATGTTCACATTTTAAGAAACCGTTGCATAAATAGGTTAGAACTGAACGTTTTATCGATAGTAATAAAATAAAAAATTCCGCTAACATTCATTCGAATACTAGCGGATTATCATACAGCGATTATGGGAGAGCTCCCTTGATCGACATATGTTTAATTTATTACTTTACTTTGCAAGAGCTGAATTCTTTTTTCTAATTTTTGTTTCCAATCTTCTGCTAACGCATCAACTGCTTGTATACGTTTCATGGCAAGTGCATCTTCATTTTTAAAATACACTTCGTTGCAATGCAAAACTGAAACACGCGCAGGGTCCTTTTCCACTAATTCAATTTTTGAATCTGCACAAATTTTCCCTTCTTCCAGTACACGCGCAAGGTAGCCCGTATAACCTGTTTCAATTAAACGTTTGAGTAATATGTTCGCCTCAGTATATTTATCAATCGTACTGCATGGTACACGTCCTTGGGTAATTTGGATGACAGCATCACCTATTTTATAAATATCGCCAATACAAATATCCGCTTCCAACATATTCGTTACTGTTAAGTTTTCACCGAATGCCGCTGTCGGCAACGGTTTACCAATTTCCTGTTCCCATTGTATGTAATGCTCCGCAGGATATAAACAAACGGCACGGTCAGCACCACCATGATGTTTTTTATCTGCTACATCGTCCCCCTCAAATCCACGAGTAGACAAATAAACTTCTTGTATTTTTCGTTTTTCAATCCCTGTAATCATTGAGCGCCCATTACTATCATGCAATTCTTTCGGCATACCAATAGCAAGTGTATGAATCATCGCTATATTTTTTTCCATTTCCATCCCCCTATACTAAACACTGACATCCTATTTACATTACTAGTTTACTATACCTAACGCTTCGTAAGCAGGATTTTCTATTTACACTTATAGTAGGATTACCTGTATCATCTTTAGAATTTAGTAATAACCGAATATCATCTGGAGACATATCTATATCACTAATTACATCCATCACTTCATCTAAAATTAGCGTATAGTGTTCTGCTTCAATAAGTTTAATTAACTCGCTATCAGTCCGTTCTAATAGTTCATAAGGACATACAATATTCCTCCCTTGACGAACTAGTTCCTTCAAATGATTCTTTTTACCATTTTGACTTTCTGGATCTACAGTTGCTGGCAATGCTGCACATACTTTTTCATATGGAGTGGCTGAACGTCCTCTACCTCCTCAATTCTAAACTCGTTTAATATAAAGTCATACCATCGCTTTAAACGATAGGTACATACATCGATGTACGCTGGTTTTCTCTCTTGAATTTGCTGATTCAAACGAAAATCATCTATTAGTTCAAGAATTTCAGACACAAAAAAACCCCCTTTCATCCGCAAAAACACGAATAAAAGAGAGTTTAAATTTCGTAATAAATAGTTGTACGTTAGCAATTTATTTTACTAACTAAGAACACACGTTAAGGTATTGATATATCAACATTTCAGTATGTGTAAGACCTCAACAATTCACAAGGTCTATTCCCACTCAATAGTCGCAGGTGGCTTAGATGTAATATCATACAGCACGCGGTTAACGTGTTTTACTTCGTTTACTAGACGTACAGACACTTTCTCTAATACATCCCAAGGAATACGTGCCCAGTCAGAAGTCATACCATCGATAGATGTTACCGCACGGATACCGATTGCGTAGTCATACGTACGAGCATCGCCCATTACGCCAACTGAACGGATGTCCGGTAATACCGTGAAGTATTGCCAGATGTCACGATCAAGGCCAGCTTTGGCGATTTCCTCACGTAGGATGAAATCAGATTCGCGTACGATTTCTAGTTTTTCTTCTGTTACTTCACCAAGTACACGGATACCTAGACCAGGACCTGGGAATGGTTGACGCCAAACGATTTTTTCATCAAGACCAAGCTCTAGCCCTAATGCGCGCACTTCATCTTTAAATAATGTGTTAAGTGGCTCAATTAATTTGAATTGCATATCTTCTGGAAGACCACCAACGTTATGGTGTGATTTAATAGTTTGGGCAGTTGCTGTACCAGATTCAATGATATCTGTATAAAGCGTACCTTGTGCTAAGAAGTCCATTCCTTCAAGTTTAGCTGCTTCTTCATCAAATACGTAAATAAATTCGTTACCGATAATTTTACGTTTTTTCTCTGGATCAGAAACGCCAGCAAGCTTATCCATGAAACGTTGACGTGCATCAATTTTAATAAGATTCATATCAAAGTCTTCAGTGAATGTTCTCATTACTTGTTCAACTTCACCCTTACGGTTTAAGTTGTGGTCTACGAACATACAAGTAAGCTGATCACCAATTGCTTTATGAATTAATACGGCAACTACAGAAGAGTCAACACCGCCTGAAAGTGCACATAATACTTTTTTGTCCCCTACTATTTCGCGGATCTTCGCGATTTCAAGTTCAATGAAGTTTGCCATTGACCAGTCGCCTTTTGCTTCACAAACATCGAACACGAATTGACGTAATAAGTCATTACCGTATACAGAGTGACGTACTTCTGGGTGGAATTGTACTGCGTAAAGTTTACGTTCTACATTTGCCATCGCAGCGATTGGGCAAGCAGCACTTGTTGCGATTACCTCAAAGCCAGCAGGCACTTCTGTTACATGGTCACCGTGGCTCATCCATACGATTTGTTCTGTTGGTAACTCACCGAATAGTTTGTTTGAAGCTGTTACTTGGATCTCAGCTTTACCATATTCGCGTGTTTCAGCACCTTCTACTTTACCACCTTGTGTATGTGCCATTAATTGCATACCGTAGCAAATACCTAGGATTGGTAAGCCTAATTCGAAAATAGCTGGGTCTACATGAAAGGCCTTTTCATCATAAACAGAGTTTGGACCACCTGAAAAGATAATACCTGCTGCGTTCATATTTTTAATTTCTTCTGCTGTAATCGTATGTGGATGTAACTCACTGAATACACCAAATTCACGGATACGACGCGTAATTAATTGGTTAAATTGGCTACCGAAGTCAAGAACGACGATTTTTTCTTGCTCTTTTAATAAAGGGCTAGCTGACAATATTTCCACCTCTTCTACTATTTTTAAAGGAACTTTTCATATGTTCAAAGAAAAACGCGTATGAAAGTAAAAACTTCCTACGCGTTCATAAGCTCTTAATTTATAAAGGCGAATGCGTAGCAAAGACAAGTATTTTACTAACCTTCTCACCTATCCAAAACATTCACCTTCATAGAGAAATCATTTTTGGTGATTTCGTAGAAACATCCGAACCATATTATCGAACTTATATGAAAGCAATCCTAATCATATATAATTTTTTTTAATTTTACTCTTTGTCCCCATCAAAATCAACTGATAGTGCGATTGATTAAATATTCCCAACTTTCTTTCAGTTTTATAAAATCAACCTCTTGTTTATCCTTGCCATAAATATGTTGTTCATATACAGCGGTCAGTTTTAGCATCTGCTCTGTCTCTAACGATGCATCAACTCGTTCAGCAAATGCTCGTAATGTCTCGCCATCTTTCCGGCGTAATCCAATACGAGATAATTGCTTCGTTAAAGCATGGTAAGAAGCATCAAAGTTTGTCCAGTTCGCTTCTTTTTTACGATATGCACGTACTTGCATTTTAGGTATCCACGTTTTACGTTGCATAAACAGGTTAATGCCTGCAATGACCAGCAAAATGCCTAGAGCAATCCAAACATAAGTAAGTTTTTTGAACCATGCCCATACTGCATCTAAGCTAAACGTTGAGCTAGATGTTTCTTTCTTTGGTGCTGACTCTTCCTTCTCTGGTTGCTCTTGTTTTTTTTCTGGCTGCAATACTTGCTCTTGCTGAGGAGTGTCTTGCTTTATATCATAGTCAATATTAACATTCCCTGAAAAGCCAATCGTTGGTTCGAACTCCATCCAGCCAGTTCCAGGTACATATGCTTCTACCCACGAGTGTGCATTATCATTCGTAATTCGATATTCACGTAAACCATCTGACATCGGACCAGATTCACCAGGTGCAAAGCCTTTTACCCAGCGTGCGGGTATCCCCACGGAACGTAGGAGCACGACCATTGATGTTGAGAAATTATCACAGTAGCCAATTTTAGTATCAAATAAAAACTGGTCAACATAATCTTGATCCTCAGCCGGGATTGCTACTTCTGTTTTATCGTATCTAAAGCCATGAGTTGAAAAATATTTTTCAACTGCTTTTATTTGATCATATACCGAAGCTTTATCTTGTGTGATTTCTGTCGCTAAATCCCCTACACGTTGTGGAAGTGTATTTGGCAACTGCAAAAAACGATCAAAGGACGAATCTAATGTTCCTAACATGGACGGTTTTGACGTTTGGAGCTGCTCCATGCTATATACTGGCTCACTATAATCTATCGTATAGTTAGACAATAATTTTGACTCGCCATTTTGTTGCTCTATTGCTATTTTTTCAGTACGTCCATCCTGAATAAACAAGGGTGAATCTTGGGCAGAAACAGATAACATACCATACGTTTGAATTAAAAATGGCATTGGAGCAGCGATATCCATCTGAATCTGGCGTTCATTGTCAGGAGTTCCAACTTGTAACGAAGTTAGGATAGGGGTATTGTTCTGATAGACATTTTGTCCGAAGTTCCCATCTGAAAGAATCCAGCCCTTCGATGTATAAGTATCCTTTGTATCGATTCTCCAATAATGACGATCACGGGAAGTTGCAGTGAAAACTAGTGTATTATCACCTTGAAACGGTCCCCCTAATCGGCTATCATCCTCGCTGTAACCAACTGTTTTTTTACCTGTCCCTAAGTCCCCTTGCCCTGCAACCCCTTGAATAAAAGGCACTGGATCAGCCCAAGTCGGACCTGCCTTAGGTAAAAAGAATGCCACTGTACTAACAAGCATTACCGAAACAATCATCGGTATAGCTAGCTTCCACTTTCCTATTACATTGCCTGGTGCATCCGTTTGAAGCCATAAGCGTTTGACAAAAAGAAAGCCTGTCATCATTAATCCAAGTACAATAACTTTAACAATTGCCACCTTTCCATCATAGTCACTAAATGTATCCAGTGTGGCAATAAAGAATACCGTTAACGCAAAGAAATAGAAGATATTTTTCTTCACGGTGATCCAGTGGTGTATTAGATAGATTAACATCCAAATAAGCGCAAGGAATAGCATAGTCCTAAACGCATCTGATACTTGTCCAAAATCGCCCGAAAGAATGACTGACATATTCCATTTCCATTCATTTATCAAAAAGGGTAATGTCTGTCCAGAGAAAAAGGGATTATCACTATAAACAAACACTATAAACCAAGTAATATAGCCAAATTTCACTAATCCCGACAGAAATGGATGTACTTGAAATAAACTGAGGGTCAGTGATAGACCAATAAACACTAAAAATAAATGCAACCCACCTGTATTTGTTAGCTCCATTACAGGAATAAGCCATTCACGTAAAATTAGAAAAATAATTACGTATGCTATTGCTAATTCTATAAAATCTCCTTGTGATTTTTTCACGGCTTCATCACCTCTGTGAACAAATGGTAATAATCTTTTGGATTTACATACACAACTCGAATTTGCTTATAACGCTTTACTAGCTCTGATTGCATAGGTGGCTGCTCCGCGACTACAAAACAAATACAGCTTTTTACCCTAGTGGCAAGAGTACGAAGTAATTCATCTGATACTTCGTTCGTAACATACAGTAATGTTGCAACATGCTTAAAGACATGTTGATCTCGTAATTGGAATTTGACAGTCTCCGCAGGTTTTAAAGCAGCTAAATGATGCATTACTTGATCTAGCTGCTTATTACCTTGAATAATCGGAAACACCTTCGTTTGAGCACCAGCTGAAACAAATGAAATATCTCCACGTTCTTCAACAATTGTTTGTAACATCGATGCCACAAGCTCAATTTTTTCTTCAAATAACGGAGTCTTTTCGGCATGGAGTACCAACATTAACTCCTGTGATTGACGATCTTCAAATTCCTTAGATTGCAATGTTTGCGTTTTCGCAAATGATTTCCAGTGAATCCATGAAAAACGGTCTCCTGGAACATATTCACGTAAGCCAACAGCCATCGAAGTATCCTTAACAATCGAATAAGGTGACATCATTGTACCAACATCAAATTTTGTTTGAAGTGCGGCATACTTCATCTCTCGTACTCTCGGATAAATTAAAATGACTTGTTCCTTTTCCGCCACAACTTTCTTTTTTGCCCAGCCAAAAAAATCACAGAAAACAATAGTAACACCCAAGTAACGATGCTCGCCACGGGGCATATTTTCCAGTACGTAATTCCAACTAAATTTCTTCCTGAAGCCTACAAACTTAATGGCATTTGTTCCTTGCACTTTCGATTGAACAAGGGCTTCACTATTTACAAGTTCCTCCATCAGCATATAAACAAACGGAAAGCGCGTTTTTCGTTCTACCGTAATTGTAACCTTAGCAGATTGTCCACTCTCAATATGAGAAGGCTCAATTTTACGTTCCACAAGTAAAATTTCTTCTTTTACTAGTAAGAAAATAAATGCATATAACAAAAACGGACTAACCGTAAAAAATACAAACCAGCTGACAAACCCACCTTGGAACATGGCATAACAAAACGTTATGATCATTAACAAAGATACTAATAAGAAATGTTTACTTTTCTCTATTAAAGCTTGCAATTTCTTCATTGCTCCGCAAACCTCTTTGTCGGCACAGGTGTTTTCGCAATAATACGCTCGATAATTTCTTCTGCCGTCACGTTATCATAACGGGCATCTGGTTTTAATACTAAACGATGGCTAAAAACAAATGGCACTAAATATTGGACATCGTCAGGAGTAACATAACTACGCCCTTTTATAAATGCATAAGCTTGTGAGGCTTTCATTAAAGCAATTGTTGCCCGAGGGCTTACTCCTAAATGTACATAGCTATCTTCCCTTGTTTGAGTCGCTAGCTCGACCATATAATTTTTAACAGAGCCTTCAACATATACTCCCTGTACAAGCTCCTGTAATTCAATTAATTGTGCAACGGTTAGCACAGATTCAATTTTTTCAATCGGCTTACCATGTTCAGCTCGACGTAGAATCTCCACTTCTTGCCCTCGTGTAGGATAGCCCATTTTTATTTTTAGTAAGAAACGATCCAGCTGTGCTTCTGGTAACGGATATGTGCCTTCATGCTCTATTGGATTTTGAGTGGCCATAACGAAAAATGGCTGGTTAATGATTAAGGTTTTACCATCAACTGTGACAGATGCTTCCTCCATCCCCTCAAGCAAAGCAGATTGTGTTTTCGGAGATGTACGATTAATTTCATCCGCTAAAATGACATCTCCCATAATCGGACCAGGTCGAAACTCAAATTCCAACGTTTTCGGATTATAAATAGATACCCCTAAAACATCTGATGGCAATAAATCAGGTGTAAATTGAATTCTTTTAAACTGTGCATCAAAGGATTTTGCCAGTGCTCGCACCATCATTGTTTTGCCGACACCTGGTACGTCCTCAAGCAAGACATGTCCCCTTGCCAGCATAGCTACTATGCTTAGCTCCGCAACCTCTCTTTTGCCGATCATTACTTTTTCTATATTCTCTAATACATCTTGTATTTGTGAATTCATAAATCAAAAAACCTCCTATTTCACCCAGCAATTGTTTGAATTGCATGATAACTTTCTTAAGCATATCGAAATATGTTTTATAACACAATTATGTGAAGCGTTCCTCCATTGCTTTATCCTCATAGTTCGAGCAACCTGCAATTAATTAGTAGTAATAAAACCTTAGCATGAAAAAGAAGGCTTGTCTGAATTCTCGTTCAAACAAGCCTACCTCCTAGTATAACGCCATTCCCTCTCAGAATGTTACAGATTTAATTTTTTTAACCATAAATTCTCTAATGAAGATGAATTTTCTTGTAAAAGTATTTCCTCTAATTCACCAGAAATAAGTATGTTTCCTTCATGTAAAACTAACACATCGTCCGCTACTTCCTCCGCAAAAGCAAGCAAATGCGTGGAAAATATTACAGTACAGCCCCTTGTTTTTTCTTCTAGCATCATTTTTTTTAGCTCTGCAATCCAAAACGGATCAAGACCATTAGTCGGCTCGTCTAGAATAAGCAAAGAGCCCTCACCAAGTAAGCTTTGGGCGAGGTTAAGCCGTTGGCGCATCCCCTTTGAGAAATGTTTTACTCTTTGCTTTCGAACATCCCATAAAGCAACGCGTCTCAGGACATCTTCTTGTTCTTCTTTACCGATTTTCTTCAAAGAAGCAAGAAGTTGTAAAATTTCTGCTGCTGTTAACATGGACGGAAAATCCACATCATCAGGCATATATCGAATAGCTTGTGGCTTATGCCATATTATTTCTCCTGATTTTTGTTTTTCCTGACCGGTTAGCAGGCGAATTAAAGTACTCTTTCCTGCACCATTTCCTCCTACAAGCGCTAAAATACGCCCTGCCTGTAAAGAAAAGGAGGCTTCTTGAAGACCTCTATTATTGTCATAGATATTCGATAATTCCTTTGCTTCTAATAGCATTATCTTCTTTCCCCTTTCTATCAATTATGCCTCGGCATAATTGCGTCCTGAATCGGCTTTGTGCTTGCACAAAGAACTCCTTTCCGATTCTGTGACATCCGCCGGAGGCTTTATCTTCTTTCACCGAAAGAAGATAAAAGTAAGCTAGCGTAAGCTAATGGACATGCTATCCAAAGTAATGTCACCACCACGTACACAGCATAACCTAGTGGTGACGAATAAAATTGCGTTATATCATAAAATGCTGGGCCAAGCACACTAGCCTGATCTGTAAAAATAAAGTAGCCAAAGCGTAGCCACTCTACAGGATTAATGTGCATCGCTATAATCGTCAGTTTTTGTAGAACATGCCCCGCAACAACAGTTCCAATAGCCATTAAAGCGTAAGAGATAAGCAATAAAAAAATGGACCAAAAAACAAGTGATAACGACAGTGCATATAATCTTGTTTTCGCAAATGCTCCAACCGCAATGGCCAATGACACGAAAATGAATATACATAGCAATGTCAGGATAATGAAAATAATCGGTAAACGTACTCCACCTAAAAATCCACCAAGCGCTAGTATAACTCCAAATGCCACTACAACGACCAATAAAAAGGCCAGCACGGATGCCATATACTTTCCTGCAATATATTGCGTACGTGTCATCGGATATGTCTTTAATAAAGAAAACCACCCTGATTCCACGTCACCAGCTACGCTCATACTTCCGATGGTTAATATAAAAAGCGGTAATAAAAACAGCAATACATTTAAAAACGAGGCTGTTTGTCGTGTAAAGCCCTCTACATCTGGTAATGCCATTTGCTGAATGACAATGATAGCTGTAAAAACAAGTGTGAAAAGTATACCGACCAGTTGCATCCAACGACTTCTGAGCATTTGCTTCAATTCTAGTTTGATAAGCATACTATACATTACTCATGGATCCCCCATTTAAAATCGTGTAAATCCGTATAAGTAAGTAGCTGACCGTCCCCCTCTGTAGACATCCACTCCTGTGCTGCTTCCTTCGTATCGAATGCAACTACCCCATAATTCATCGGTGTCCAATAATCCTTGTTGTACACATATACAGCTTCAAACACGTCAATCCATTCATCTTTTGCTGCATCTTTTATATAGGCTGCTCCAACCTCATCTTCGCCATTTGCTTCTATATATTCCATAAGACAGCCGATGTCATCGAAAATTTCATAATCACCATTCTTCAACGCAATCTGACCAGCATATGCATTATGAACTATACTCATATTGCAAATTTTACAAACATCGGTTTCACTAACTATTTCACGAGGCTCATATGTTTTTTCACTACAACCTATCAACACAACGCAACATAGCATTACAATCATCATCCATTTTTTCATTCTGTTATTCCTCTTTTCCATAGCCATAAACTACTTAATATTAAGGATAAACCTAATAGCATTTGCACGACATTTATCTTATTCTTTTCTTTCGTACCCTCCGCCGCCAATCTCGGAGTATGATCAACGAGCATATTCTTTTCAGTTTTGTTAATTTGTTGATCAAGTGATGTCAGCAGAATGACACTCGGAGATTCTACGAAATATTGGTAAACAGGCTGACGTACCATCCATTGACCGAAGCTTGACACTGCCACGTACGGGACATCACCGTGACCATTGTCTTCTAAATCAATTCCCGAATAATCATCATAATAATTGCTTTCTAGTTTAAAGCCTCGCTTATCGGAGCGAGCAGTTAAAATATTACCTGTAAAGTTATTATTACTAGCTTTCGTATCGTCACTCACCTTCGTGCCCTCAAGAGCTGTTTGGTTCATCTGAAAATCATTCGTTTCAATTTGAACATTTGAACTTTTCTGCAATGCTACACCAGTTCGATTATTCTTGATGGTGTTATGCTTAATTTTTGCTTGCTGTACATCGTAGAGGAGCATACCGTAGCCATTAAAATCAACATGATTTTCTACTGTATTACTTTCAAGGTGGATGTCTGTTGTCATCATAATCATAAGACCCGTGACATTATGATGGTATGTATTCAAAAGTGCTTCAGCATCACTCGTATACATAAAATGCGTACCGTAACGACTGTTCGTAACTTTATTTCGTTGGACTACGATACGCTTTACATCCTCTACATAAATTCCATCCTGTACTTGCTCAATAGTATTGTTCTCGATCATGATGTTCTCACTCTTAAAAACAGCCAACCCATTACCTTTTCTTGAATAATGCCCCACATTACCAGTCACATTAACTTCATGTATACGTACATTTTTAGAACGTTGTATATGAACGCCGGAATGAACGTCTTTAATTTGTAATTTATGTAGCTCAAGTCCATCTACATTACTAGCAACAATCGCTTTGTTTTTTCCTGATAAATTTATATTTTCTACAGTTATATTGGCAGTATTTTCAATTCGAAGTGCCGGCTCGTTTTTTTCTGCAATTAGTTCAGTTCCCTCTTCACCTTTTAACATTATCGGTTTTGTCACGATGAAATTGCCATGGTAACGACCAGCAGGAATATGTACAACCTCTCCAGGTTTGGCTGCATCAATTGCATGCTGTACATCGAAATCTGCATACACCGTCTGGCTTATGAATAGAAAAAACAATAAGGCAAACCCTATTTTTTTCACCAATCCCTTACCTCCCAGTTCAGCACGAAAAGACTAGAGGAATTCCCCCTAGTCCATTCGATTAATGACCTTGACCATCATGATTCTTCTCTTCCATATGCATAGAGTCAGATTCACCTTTGGCTTCTTTTTCAGCTTTTTCTTTCATTTTCTTGTTACGACGCTCTAATGCATCGTCTTTAATTTTTTGTAATTCTTCTACATGTGCAGTTGAATTGTCAGCTATATATTTGTCAGCATCAGCTTTATCATTGAAATAAACATATCCCCAATTCATCGGAGATTTTAGGTCTGTTTTGACGATCGTTGCATCATCAACCTTTACCCAATCTTTTGTATTAAAATCACGGACAAATTTTTCGTTCTTTTCATTATTTGCAACCTCAGCATTTACTAAACAGCCGATGTCATCATAAAAGGCAATTGTTCCATCCTCTTTGATTGCTTGAGTAGAAAATTCACCCATCTCTTCGTCCTTCATATATACTTTCATATTACACATTTCACACATCGTATCTTCTTTCGGCTCTTGTAAACGTGAATCAGCTACAGAAGTTTCTTTTTCAGACTTATCCTTTGCTTCTGCTTCAGTCGCCGCAACATCTTGCTTAGATTCTTCTTCCTTAACTTTCTCTTTTTCCGTACCACAAGCCGCGAGTAATAGTAATACCGCTAGTACAGGTAACCATAATTTTTTCACAACTACTTCCCCCAATTTCTTTTTTCTGTTCCTACTAAACACTTTACAGATAAGTTGTGAAATAAGTTAAAAATTACTGTGAAGAATTGGAAAAATCATCTTGAATATTCATTGAACATCTCGACTTCAAATATTTTGAATATAATATATATAATCTCCATTTTTTTGTGATTTAAGAATGTTGTGGGCTTTAAAATGAGGGATTACCGTTCTAGCATATTAATGGCTCTTTGGCAAAACGGGGGTTGATTTCCGTTCCGACTGGGCGCTTTGCCGCTGACGCTTCGCTTTCGCGCAGAGCAGAGCTTCCTGGGGGCGTCCGATGAGCCGCTTTTGTTGCTGCCGCTGCGTTAGCACTACGCTTTCGCACAGAAAACATCCGCTTCGCTGTAGGGTCTCGGGCCAACACGATGTTGGTCACGAAGGCGTTATCACAGGACGTGATGCTCTTAGCCTTCGTTCCTCTATCGCTGATCCCCAAGGAGTCGCCCAGTCTCCACTCCAATCAACTACTTCGGCAAGGGTTGTATCCTCTGGCATGTCATTTTAATTTCTAGTAATTAAAAGAAACTTCGCCAACAGGTCTGGTATACCTTAATTTCATTAACTTTTAATTTAAGGATTTCATTAACATCATTGTATTTTTTATCACAATAAAAAACTCTCTACATCCAAAATGATGCAGAGAGTTCGATTTATGATGTTATACAGAAGAGCGGTAACTATTGAGAAGCTTCTTTTGCTTGCTGACAAGACTTAGCTTAACGGCAGTTTCATTTAATTCATTGCGTATTTGTAAATCATATGCGCCATCCAAATAACTAGCCTCTATTTTATTTGAGTGTTGTTGAAGTTGTTGTTTAGTGTTGTCCGTTCTCTTCTTATCTTTATTTTTTTGCATACTATTTTTAAACTGTTGTTTCGGATTTTGTCCAAAATTGTGGCTTATATCCCCTGCATGTAAATACTGTTGCTCGTTCCGAAATATACTACTTGTCGTCGCACTTACTCTAGAAGTCCTCATAAATAATTACCCTCCTTTACTTTTTATCAACTCTATAGGTATTTATATCGACATTATATGCGAAAAATTAACGGTGTAGAACCAAATCTTTAAAAAAAAGGAGAAAAGGGCTATCTGAAAAAGTAATAATCACTTTTTCTTATAACTCTTTTCCCAAATATTTATTGGCTTATCATAGAAGTTGAGAATGACATTTGTTAAAGCGCATGCCTTTTATCTTCATTCAGTAGAAGACTCCTACCTCTGAAGGTAGTGAGATAAATACGGATGTGGTTCCCTATCAATAGGCTCCATCCCCCCTACTGAATGAAGATA
>Ga0213825_1001581_pt1 | contig 15385 bp, 11 predicted proteins | sample MC6MC0900MG_FD_179896 | JGI IMG/M metagenome (GOLD analysis project Ga0213825, IMG submission 179896) | Enriched soil aggregate microbial communities from Iowa State University, Ames, United States - MC6-MC0900-MG | ecosystem: Environmental > Terrestrial > Soil > Unclassified | place: USA: Iowa... | reverse complement strand
ATTTTTTCGGACAACATACTATTTGCCGCTGCTATTATACTTGGAGGATATCCGCTTTTTAAAACGGGCTTGAAAAATTTAATCCGCCTTGATTTTGATATGAAAACACTGATGACCATTGCGATTATCGGCGCTGCGATTATAGGCGAGTGGAGCGAAGGGGCCGTCGTTGTCATCTTGTTTGCCATTAGTGAAGTTCTCGAGGGCTATTCAATGGAAAAGGCAAGGGCATCGATTCGCTCGCTGATGGAATTGGCACCTACGGAAGCCCTTGTTGTTAGGAATGGCAAGGAAATTTTACTAAAGGCAGAAGATATCGAGATCGGCGATTTGATGCTCGTTAAACCCGGTCAAATGATTGCCATGGATGGAATCATTGTCGATGGACATTCCTCGGTCAATCAAGCGGCGATTACCGGCGAATCGGTGCCGGTTGAAAAAGCTGTCGACGATGAAGTGTTTGCGGGTACGTTAAATGAAGAAGGGTTTTTAAAAATAAAGGTCAGCAGGGTTGTTGATGACACGGCCATTGCGAAAATCATTCATTTAGTGGAGGAGGCGCAGGCAGAAAAGGCGCCATCCCAGCAGTTTGTCGACCGGTTTGCGAAGTACTACACACCAGTGATTATGGCGATTGCGGCTCTAGTTGCTGTGGTCCCACCACTATTATTTGCGGGGAGCTGGCAGGAATCGATTTACCAAGGTCTCGCCGTTTTAGTCGTCGGCTGTCCATGTGCGCTGGTGATTTCCACCCCTGTTTCCATTGTAACAGCAATCGGAAATGCCGCTCGTAATGGTGTACTGATTAAAGGCGGCAGCTATTTAGAGGAATTAGGGGCGGTGAAGGCGATTGCCTTTGATAAAACAGGTACGCTGACAAAAGGGGTCCCGGTTGTGACGGACTTCATCAACTTTAGTGATGATGAAAATCTGCTCACCATTATTGCCGCACTAGAAAGCAAGTCGCAGCACCCGCTCGCCAGTGCCATTATCAAAAAAGCAGCATACATTGCCATTGATGAGGAAGTTAAGGAGTTTACCTCAATCACCGGCAAGGGGATTAAAGGGTTGGTAGACGGTGTGGAGTACCGGGTTGGAAATATGAAATTGTTCGATTCTATCTCAGCGGAAATTAATGAGCAAATCACCGCTCTGCAAAATGAAGGAAAAACCGTGATGATTGTCGGAACGGCGTTGGAAGTACTAGGTTTGATTGCGGTTGCCGACGAGGTTCGTGAAAGCAGCCGAGGGGTGATTGAACGACTTCATCAGCTAGGAATTCAACACACGATATTGCTAACAGGGGACAATCAAGCCACTGCGGACGCAATTGGCTGTTATGTGGGCGTGTCCGGTATTGAAGCGGAGCTGCTGCCAGAGGATAAGTTGAAATTTATCAAACAATTTACATCAAAGTTTGGCAGGGTTGGGATGGTCGGTGATGGTGTGAATGATGCCCCGGCACTTGCCTCTGCAACTGTTGGGGTTGCGATGGGAGGTGCCGGAACGGATGCCGCTTTAGAAACAGCGGATATTGCTTTAATGAATGATGACTTAACAAAACTGCCGTTTACGATTAAACTAAGCCGGAAAACGCTCCGGATCATCAAGCAAAATATCACATTATCACTTGTGGTGAAGCTAGTGGCGCTTCTCCTCGTCGTTCCGGGCTGGCTGACCTTGTGGATCGCCATTTTTGCCGATATGGGAGTGACGTTACTCGTCACGTTTAACGGTTTAAGACTTTTGCGGGTAAAAGAATAGTGGTTATTTTCATGATTCGCTGATAAATTGCTGATTTTCGGCAATAAACTGAAATATTCGCCGATAAATTACGTAAATTCGCTGTAAAATCATCATTTTTAAGTTGATTTACAAATACACGGGGACATTGAAGCAGGCTACTCTCATTTTATTTGCGAAACTAGATCATTTATTTGCGAAACGATTTTTTCAAAAAGCAAATTACCGTTTTGATTTACTTTCTTTATGAATCGAAATGAACTATTTTGAAAAAACTAGCCTTATTCGTAACAATTTCGTTTTAGAAAGAGAAAAATTAATGAGTCCGCAACAATAGGGCTCTTGGGGGGATAAACATGGGTCATCATCACCATCACGGCCACTCACACGGCCATTCTCATGGCCATTCACATACAGGTAACAAAAAAGCATTATTGAGTTCCTTTATTCTAATTGCTGCATTTATGGTTGTCGAAGTAATCGGAGGGATACTGACAAACAGTTTGGCGCTATTGTCTGATGCCGGTCACATGCTTAGTGACGCCGCGGCACTTGGGCTAAGCTTTTTCGCGATCAAGCTCGGTGAAAAGCAGGTTTCGCAGGAAAAAACCTATGGCTACAAACGTTTCGAAATCATTGCGGCAGCACTAAATGGATTAACGCTGATTGTCATTTCTTTATTTATTTTCTATGAAGCCATCCAGCGCTTTTTCGCTCCCCCGGTAGTGCAAAGTACGGGAATGCTGATTATTTCAATAACAGGATTAGTAGTAAACATCATAGCTGCCTGGATTTTAATGCAAGGTGACAAGGACGAAAACCTGAATGTCAGAAGTGCCTTTTTACATGTCATTGGTGATATGCTTGGCTCGGTCGGCGCAATTATTGCGGCACTCCTCATCATGTTTTTCGGCTGGGGAATTGCCGACCCGATTGCCAGCGTCATTGTAGCAGTGTTGATCCTAGTCAGCGGATTCCGTGTAACAAAGGACTCTTGCCATATTTTAATGGAAGGTGCTCCAACACAAATTGATATGGATCAAGTTAAAGCAGAGCTCAGGAGTATTCCGCTCGTAAAAGAAGTCCATGACCTCCATATCTGGACGATTACATCCGGATATCCGGTCTTAAGCTGCCATATTACTATCTTAGATGAAGGAGTTCACGATGAAATCCTGTCACAGTCGCAGCGGATCCTTCATGACGAATTCCACATCGAACACAGCACCATCCAAGTTGAAAAAGAAGCGAATGGCTGCCCAAGCCCGCACGGGACGTGTAACTAACAGAAAAAAGGAGAATAGACATCGCCATGATGGTTCTTTTCTCCTTTTTTATTGTGTAAAAGAAAAAATAGAAAGAGTAAATATAAAATGGAATATTAATAGAAAAATGTATTATTTTAAACCGTAGTGTTTCCCGAATACATCCCAATAAGGTTTTTTTATGCATTTTTCTTTATCTCTCTCAATTGTCTGGTAAAATGTTCATGATTCGTTCAAAATAAACTAACCACAATTTTTGAGGGGGAATACTGTTGAAACACACAGTCAATCCGCTGGACAAGCGTTTCAAAATCGCCCATAGGGAAGCACTAATCGGAGTTGTTCTCGTGATCATCAATTTTTTCTGGTGGTATGGGTTTGCTTATGGTCTCGGTTCGGATAAGGTTGAAAACTATACATACAAATTTGGTTTACCAGCATGGTTCTTTTACAGCTGTATCGTGGGGTCGGTAGTCATGGTAGTTCTAGTTATCCTGACGGTGAAATTCTTATTTAAAGATGTTCCCTTCGAAGAGGAAGAGGGGGGCACCAAGTGAATTGGGCTGTTATAACCCCATTAATCATTTTCTTACTTATTATCTTTGCTGTAGGGTTTTGGTCAAACAAATTTGTCCTCAAATCTAATTCGTTTCTTGAGGAATATTTTTTAGGCGAACGGCAAATGGGCGGGTTCATTTTGGCGATGACCATGGTGGCGACCTATGGAAGTGCCAGCAGTTTTATCGGCGGCCCAGGTGTCGCCTATACGCAAGGACTAGGCTGGGTGTTACTTGCCATGGCCCAGCTCGCAACCGGTTATTTTACGTTAATGGTTTTAGGGAAAAAATTTGCGATCGTGGCACGGCAATACAAGGCCATAACCCTCATCGACTTTCTTAAAGAGCGGTATAAAAGTAAAACCGTTGTGATTGTATCTGCGGCAAGCATCATCATCTTTCTTTTTTCATCGATGACTGCCCAATGGATTGGCGGGGCCAGGCTGGTTGAATCGCTCACTGGTTTACCGTATACAACAGCCTTATTGATCTTTGCCTTCTCCGTCCTTGTCTTTGTCATTGTTGGCGGCTTTCGGGCAGTGGCCCTAACCGATGCCGTGCAGGGTGTCGTGATGTTCATGGGAACGCTGATTCTCCTGATTGCTACCATTAAAGCAGGCGGCGGTATTCCGAAGATCATTTCCGATCTAGCAGCGGAAAATCCAAACTTGATCAGTCCATTTGGTGCTGAGCGAAACCTCACTCCAGCCTATGTTTCTTCCTTTTGGATTTTAGTCGGGATCGGTGTGGTTGGTCTGCCACAAATAACGGTAAGAGCAATGTCTTACAAAAATTCTAAGGCCATGCATAGCGCCATTATAATTGGAACAATTGTTGTCGGCTTCATCATGCTCGGCATGCACCTTATTGGCGTTTTCGCAAGGCCTGTCCTTCCGGGGGTGAAAATCGGCGATACGGTCATGCCTTTATTATCTATGAAGGTACTACCGCCGTTTGTTGCGGGTATTGTCCTTGCTGCCCCAATGGCGGCGATCATGTCGACAGTTGACGCCCTGCTGATTTTGGTGAGCTCCGCACTTGTTAAGGATGTTTATTTAAATTACATCAAGCCGAATGCTGAGGAAGACCATGTGAAAAAAGTCAGCTTTAGTGTAACGGCTGTAATTGGGATCCTTGTAATCCTTTTGGCGTTGAGTCCGCCTGATTTAATCGTTTGGCTGAATTTATTCTCCTTTGGGGGTTTGGAGTCAGTTTTTATTTGGCCGGTTATTTTAGGACTATATTGGAGTAAAGGAAATAAATATGGAGCCATTACCTCAATGATTTTAGGTATGGGGTCGTATATTCTATTAGATCGTTTTTATCCAAATGCCTTTGGGCTGCATACGGTTGTCATGCCGATTGTACTTTCATTCCTGGGATTTGTTGCTGTTAGCCTCTTTTCCCATCAAAAGGCAGCTGCTGGTTATGTAGAGCTCGAAAAGTAGACAAGTTGGGTCAATTTTTTGTTGCAATTTTATTGATTAATTTCTAGAATGAATTAACAGAAATCTTTAAATAAGGTGGGAGCCCATTGATAGGGGTTATTCAATTTTTATCGGCGATTATTTTGCCAGGGTTACTAGTCTTACTTTTTACGCGGGTCACTTATAATCGTCTCATTGGCCTTGTCTTAACCATTGCACTCATCGCTGCGTCTGCCTATAAAGGCTATACCAACAACTTTTTGCTCATTGTGATTGATGCCTTCTCGTTAACCGCAGGCTTCTGGCTGGCGGCAAAAATGAGACCGAGAGCAGTGAAAAAAAGTTAGTCTAACTTATCGGTCTGTCCCATTTGGGGCAGGCTTTTTTGTTTTTGAATCTGTTAAACGAAATTATTGATTCCCTCCAATTTCAACAGTAAAAATTAACTGCGCCTTGTATTTTTTAAAAAAAACGAATACTAGTTCGCATATTATTGGTTTGTTTTTGGGTGAATGTGGTAGAATGTTAATATGAAATTTAGAGACTACACTTTTCAGCGCTGCCTCGGTCCATTAGCAAGTTTTTAAAGCTGTAAAGTGATGTATTTTAACGGGAGGAAACCTTTGTGAAGGACCAATTTGAATTAGTTTCCAAGTACACCCCACAAGGAGATCAACCAGAGGCCATTCGCCAATTAGTGGAAGGCATCAAGCAAAATAAACGCCATCAAACACTCCTTGGCGCCACTGGTACGGGTAAGACATTTACCGTTTCAAACGTGATAAAAGAGGTAAACAAACCAACTCTTGTCATTGCCCACAACAAAACACTTGCCGGCCAGCTTTACAGCGAGTTCAAGGATTTTTTTCCGAACAATGCGGTGGAGTATTTTGTCAGCTACTATGATTACTATCAACCGGAAGCTTACGTTCCACAGACAGATACATTCATTGAAAAAGATGCCAGCATCAACGACGAGATTGATAAACTGCGCCACTCGGCCACATCGTCATTATTTGAACGTAATGATGTTATCGTCATTGCTAGTGTTTCCTGTATTTATGGTCTCGGTTCGCCGGAAGAATACCGCGAGATGGTCCTGTCCCTCCGAACTGGTATGGAAATCGAGCGCAATCAGCTGCTCCATCGCCTTGTGGATATACAATATGAACGAAATGATATTGATTTCAAGCGTGGTACTTTTCGTGTTCGCGGCGATGTTGTGGAGATTTTCCCGGTTTCACGCGATGAGCATTGCATGCGTGTAGAATTTTTTGGTGATGAAATCGATCGCATTCGGGAAGTCGATGCCCTTACAGGCGAAATTATTGGCGAACGCGAGCATGTGGCCATTTTCCCGGCATCCCACTTCGTAACGCGCGAAGAGAAGTTGCGTGTCGCGATCGAGAATATTGAAAAAGAACTGGAGGAACGGCTTGCCGTCCTACGAGCTGAGGATAAATTGCTCGAAGCACAGCGGATTGAACAGCGGACACGCTATGACCTGGAAATGATGCGCGAAATGGGCTTCTGTTCAGGGATCGAGAATTATTCTCGTCATCTGACTCTAAGGCCTGCAGGGTCCACTCCATATACATTGCTCGATTATTTTCCGGAAGACTTCCTGATGATTATCGACGAATCACATGTGACCCTCCCGCAAGTCAGAGGGATGTTCAATGGTGATAAAGCGAGGAAACAGGTGCTGGTGGACCACGGTTTCCGTCTGCCATCAGCGCTTGATAACAGACCACTCACCTTCGATGAATTTGATAAGCATGTTCATAATGCTATTTTTGTATCCGCAACGCCTGGTCCATATGAGCTGGAGCATACCCCGGAAATGATTCAACAAATCATCCGCCCGACAGGACTACTCGATCCGACGATCGAAGTCCGTCCAATTGAAGGACAAATTGATGACTTGATCGGTGAAATTCAAGAGCGGATTAAGAAAAATGAACGTGTCCTTGTCACAACATTGACGAAAAAAATGTCGGAGGACTTAACAGATTACTTGAAAGAAATTGGCATCAAAGTGCAATATTTGCACTCAGAGGTTAAAACACTCGAACGGATTGAAATTATCCGTGAGCTCCGCCTTGGTAAATATGATGTTCTTGTCGGAATTAACCTGCTCCGGGAAGGTCTTGATATACCAGAGGTTTCTCTCATTACAATTCTCGATGCCGATAAAGAGGGCTTCCTTCGTTCGGAACGATCGTTAATTCAAACGATTGGCCGTGCTGCCAGGAATGCCAATGGCCACGTGATCATGTATGCCGATCGAATGACAGATTCGATGGAAAAGGCGATCAGTGAGACGAAACGGCGCCGTGAGATCCAAGAGGAATATAATAAGAAACACGGCGTCACTCCTCAGACGATTCAAAAAGAAATCCGCGATGTCATTCGCGCTACGCATGCGGCTGAGGAACAGGAAGAGTATACACCAGCAGCATCGTTTAGCAAGATGAGCAAAAAGGAAAAAGATAAACTGATTGCCACAATGGAAAAAGAAATGAAGGCAGAAGCCAAAGCGCTTAATTTTGAACGAGCTGCAGAGCTTCGTGATTTACTATTAGAGTTGAAAGCGGAAGGATGACGTAAACACATGGCAATGGAAAAACTGATCGTGAAAGGCGCCAGAGCCCACAATTTGAAAAATATCGATGTCACCATCCCAAGAGATAAGCTTGTTGTCGTGACAGGACTTTCCGGTTCAGGAAAGTCCTCGCTCGCGTTTGATACGATTTATGCGGAAGGCCAGCGCAGGTATGTAGAATCACTTTCGGCCTATGCAAGGCAATTCCTCGGGCAGATGGATAAGCCAGACGTCGATGCGATTGAGGGCCTATCACCGGCGATTTCGATTGATCAAAAAACAACAAGCCGTAACCCACGTTCAACCGTTGGGACAGTGACGGAAATCTATGATTATTTACGACTATTATACGCAAGAGTTGGACATCCAACCTGCCCGATTCACCATATAGAAATCTCCTCACAAACGATTGAGCAGATGGTCGACAGGATTCTTGAGTACCCAGAGAGAACAAAAATGCAAATCCTCGCCCCGGTTGTGTCCGGTCGTAAAGGAACGCATGTTAAGGTTCTTGAGGATGTGAAGAAGCAAGGCTTTGTCCGGGTCCGCGTTGACGGGGAAATGATGGATCTCGGTGATGAGATTGAACTTGAAAAAAATAAAAAGCACTCGATCGAAGTCGTCGTCGACCGAATTGTCGTCAAAGAAGGAATTGCTGCAAGGGTAGCTGATTCGCTTGAAACGGCTTTGAAACTTGGCGAAGGAAAAGTGATTGTTGATGTCATCGGTGAGGAAGAGTTGCTGTTTAGTGAAAATCATGCCTGCCCGCACTGCGGTTTTTCCATCGGAGAACTCGAGCCGCGGATGTTTTCTTTTAACAGCCCATTCGGCGCCTGTCCAGAGTGTGACGGGCTCGGCTCCAAGCTCGAAGTTGATGTCGACCTCGTCATTCCAAATAAGGACTTAACGTTAAAGCAGCATGCGATAGCCCCATGGGAGCCGACAAGCTCACAGTATTACCCACAGCTCTTAGAGGCAGTTTGCAATCATTTCGGGGTAGATATGAATATTCCTGTTAAGGATATTCCAGAACACCTTTTTGAAAAAGTGCTCTATGGATCCGGCCGGGAAAAAATTTATTTTCGTTATGAGAACGATTTTGGCCAAATCCGCGAGGGACATATCGAATTTGAAGGCGTCATCCGTAACGTCGAGCGCCGTTATAAGGAAACAAGCTCTGATTATATTCGTGAACAAATGGAGAAATATATGGGTCAGCAGCCTTGCCCAACCTGCAAAGGCTACCGTTTGAAAAAAGAAACATTAGCTGTTCTGATTAACGGCCGTCATATTGCCCAGGTGACTGATCTTTCCATTGAAGAAGCACACCAATTTTTCGCCGGATTAAAGCTGTCTGAAAAAGAAATGCAAATTGCCAAACTGATTTTTCGCGAAATTAGCGAGCGACTTGGCTTCCTAATTAATGTCGGCCTTGATTACCTAACATTGAGCAGGACGGCTGGTACGTTGTCAGGTGGAGAAGCCCAGCGGATTCGCTTGGCCACGCAAATCGGTTCGCGCTTAACCGGGGTTTTGTACATTTTGGATGAGCCGTCCATCGGTCTTCATCAGCGTGACAATGACCGTTTAATCGGAACATTGCAAAGCATGCGTGATATCGGCAACACCTTGATTGTCGTCGAACACGATGAAGACACAATGCTTGCTGCGGATTATTTGATTGATATTGGCCCAGGTGCAGGCATCCACGGTGGTGAAGTGGTCTCCGCCGGAACACCTGCTGAAGTAATGGCAGACCCGAACTCATTGACTGGACAATATTTATCAGGGAAGAAGTTTATTCCGTTACCATTGGAACGACGCAAGCCGGATGGCCGCTATATTGAAATCAAGGGTGCATCTGAGAACAATTTAAAAAATGTGAATGTAAAGATTCCGCTGGGTATGTTCATTGCAGTAACAGGTGTGTCTGGTTCCGGAAAAAGTACTCTCATTAACGAGATCCTCCATAAATCGCTGGCGCAAAAGCTTCATCATGCAAAAACAAAGCCAGGGGAACACAAGAGTATGAAAGGTATTGATTATTTAGAAAAAGTCGTTGATGTAGACCAGTCACCAATCGGCAGAACACCGCGCTCCAATCCGGCAACCTATACGGGTGTGTTCGATGATGTCCGTGACGTGTTTGCTTCAACAAACGAAGCGAAGGTCCGCGGTTACAAAAAGGGACGCTTCAGCTTTAATGTGAAGGGCGGACGTTGTGAGGCCTGCCGTGGTGATGGGATTATCAAAATTGAAATGCACTTTTTGCCTGATGTTTATGTTCCTTGCGAAGTATGCCATGGCAAACGGTATAACCGTGAAACGCTGGAAGTGAAATATAAAGGAAAAAACATTTCTGATATCCTTGATATGACCGTCGAAGCTGCCGTTGAATTTTTCGAAAATATTCCAAAAATCAGCCGCAAGCTGCAGACAATTTTGGATGTCGGACTTGGCTATATTAAACTCGGCCAGCCGGCGACAACACTGTCCGGAGGGGAAGCCCAGCGCGTGAAGCTTGCTTCAGAGCTGCACCGCCGTTCAACCGGAAAATCATTCTATATTTTGGATGAGCCAACGACCGGGCTCCATGTTGATGATATTTCCCGCTTGCTTGTGGTGCTGCAGCGCTTGGTTGAAAACGGCGACACGGTTTTAGTTATCGAGCACAACCTTGACGTCATCAAGGCTGCTGATTACCTGATCGACCTCGGTCCTGAAGGTGGCGACAAGGGTGGAACGATTATCGCAACGGGAACACCTGAAAAGATATCTGAGACCCCTGAGTCATACACAGGAAAATATTTAAAGCCTATCCTTGAGCGGGATCGGCAGCGGATGAAACAGCAAATTGATGATAAAAGTACGGTAAAAGCATAAATGACGAAAAAGAGTCGATGAAATCGGCTCTTTTTTTATGGAGTCGAACTCGGTCAGGCAAGGTTTAGCAGAATTCCGCATCGAATTGAATTGGAGGAATCACCCGCACAAATCCGCGGAGTTACTACCGAAACTCACGGAATTCCACAGGTAATCCGCGAAAAAAAGCAACTGCCACTCTCATGCAATTACATCACTACTTTTTTCAGGTTTTATCGTCTGTTTTTTCAGAAGCTAATTTGAAAATTGAAACATTTTTGAAATATTAGTAAAATATAGCATAAAGGAGATGAAAACATGATATTGCGTTCGCTACTCTATCAAGTGTTGTTGTGGGGCATTGCGACCATGATATTTTTAGCTCTGTTATTTTTGCCGCGCACGACCAATTACACAACAGGTCCACGTGGGATGTTTATTAGTGCCAAATATGACTATTCTGTCAAGGCACATGTACAACAATTTAAAGATTTTTTTACATATGTAAAGGAAAATAAAGGCCTTGGCACTGTCTATAATGGGAATTCTCTCAACGAAAACATTATTCGAACTTTTAAAAAAAGCATGATGATTACCATTCCGGCATTAATACTCGGGTTCTTCCTCGGCATTGCCAAAGGTGTATTTGACTTCAGAATCCGCAGAAGGAGGGGGAAACTGTTCGGAGTCAGTACAACACGATTTTTCCTATCTATCCCTGATTTATTCTTAATTATTTCATTACAGCTCCTGATCATGGAGGGCTATGAAGCCGGCATCCTTCCGCATATAAAGGTTTACGGCAGTGATGAACCAAGTGTAATTCTTTTAGATATCATCTTTCTAGTAATCTATCCATTATTTTACATAGCAAATATTACTTATTTCAGTATCCGTGACGAGCAAGGCATGGACTACATACGCACAGCCCTTTCAAAAGGGACTTCATCCTTTAAGGTGCTGTACCGCCATGTATTGAAAAATTGTTATGTTAAGATTTTGAGTCATACGAATACGATTACCCTTTATACACTGTCAAACTTATTTATTGTCGAGTATCTGACGAATTACCGCGGTGCTGCCTTTTTCTTCTATGAAACACTTACATCCCCGGCTATGTTTCGTACCGGGCAGCAGCTTGAAATCGGAATCTATCCGGCAGCAGGGTACATTATCCTGTTCACGGCACTTATTTTTATTTCGAAAGTACTCAGTCAAATCGCCAGGGGATTGATCTCACCAATCGAAAGGCAGGGTTCAAGTTGAAGAATTGGAAGCTGTGGATTAGTTCGATTTTTTTACTAGTTTTGTTATTTTTCGTGTTCGCCGGGCCGCATCTGCCTTTTGTCGATCAACAACTTAAACAAACGGGGGTAGTGAAAACAAATGAAGGGGCGTTTATCCTCCCGCCGATTCCCCCAAGGGAAGGATTTCCGCTGGGTAGTGATCATTATGGGGTTGATATTCTCAGCCTAATTATCATAGGGGCAAAAGAAACTTTAACCATCGTCGTCCTCGTCGTGTTTGTCCGATATCTGATCGCGATTCCGTTAGCGATTGGCGGATTTTATTCGAAATTATTAGAAGGGTTTTTACATGCCTGGCAGCAGGTGTTTTCCTTTATGCCGCCAATCTTCTTTGTTTCCTTTTTCGTCACCCTGCCTTTGATTTTCTTTTCGCCTGAAAGGGCGCAGTTAATTATTCTCGTTTTGGCTGTTCTCGAAACGGGCAGGGTGGCGGAAATTATCCTGCTGCACATGAAGGAAACACAGAAGCGGCCCTATATTGAAGCAGGGATTGTTGCCGGCGGCTCGCCGCTCGGGATGTTTAGAAAATATTATCTGCCCGTTGTCCTGCCGCATATTATCATCCTCATCATCAATGATATGGGACGGGTGCTTTTCTTACTTGCACAGCTCGGCATTGTCCATATATATGTCACGCATAAGTTTGTGACGACGGAGAGCGGGGCCTACGAAGTGGTCAATACCTCTCTCGCTTGGCCGACGATGTTTCGCACCATCACGGCAGATATCTTTTCCTATGAATGGATTCCGTTTTCCGTCATCGGGGCGATTGCCGTGACCATTTACACTTTTAATATGTTCGCCGATGGCCTGCAAAAGTTTTTTGAAAAAAAATACCGGACATTTCGCACCGATTTATAGAAACTTTTTTCATTTCTGTGCGTAAATAGAAGGTAGAGGTGATGAACGAATTGGAAACAAGAAAAGTACTTTCAAGTTTGTGTTATTTCAGTATTTTTTTCGCAGGGTTTATTTTTCCGCTTGCTGTCTATATTGCTACTGGAGATGAAGAGACAAAGCGGCACGCTAAGAAGTCGTTATTATCGCATTTAATTCCGCTTATTCCGACACCGCTCATTATATTTGCTGTGTTTTATGATTTTACTAGTATTCAAGCTACAACAATTCCTGTTTTTACCATAATTAGCATCGTTGTGTTTGGTATCATTTGGATCATTGTGGTGATTTGGAACATTGTCAAAGGCGTAAAGGTTCTATTAGCTGAATAAGCTTTAAGAGAGAATAAAATTTATATCTGAGGTGGAAAAGATGAAAGAGGAAAGAAAACGAATTCTCCAAATGGTCGAAGAAGGCAAGCTGAAGGTGGACGAAGCGCTAGCGCTTCTCGATGAACTGGAAAAAGCACAGCAAACGATGGAGCAGAAGCAGGAGCAAATAGTGAACGAGCTTTCAACTGCTGTTCAGTTTGAAGAAGCTAAAAAGGAAGACCCATTCCAAGCGAAATACCAATCAACAAAAGATAAGATTTTTGAATTTGTCGATTCAGCCTTAAAAAAGATTAAAGATTTTGATTTTGATTTAAACTTTGGCCAATCCATTGATATCTCTCATATTTTCCATCAAGCTAACGTTGACGTAAAAGATATGGACATCGATGTTGCCAACGGTTCTGTTAAACTTGCCGCTTGGGATCAGCCGGATGTAAGAATTGAGTGCCAGGCAAAGGTATACCGGGTAGATAATCAGGATCAGGCACGGCAAAACTTTTTACGCGATGTGCTTTTTACCGTTGAGCACCAAAAATTGCGGTTTAGCACACAACAAAAATGGATGAAGGTAGAAGCTGTCATCTATGTACCGAAAGCACAATATGAGCGGATACGCATGAGAATGTTTAATGGCGGCGTTACAGGTGAAGAAATGAATGTCCACGACCTTCGTGTGAAAACCGCTAATGGAAAAATAGACCTCAATCGTTTAACTGGGAAAAAGGTCGAGGTGGAAACGGCTAATGGGAAAATCAGGGTTATCGGCAGTCAGTTTGATGAGGTGGAAACAGAGACGATTAACGGTACGATTCAACTGGAGGGCGATTTTAGAAAGGTAGAGTCGCAGTCGTTTAACGGAAATATCAGTGTAAACATGCGTGGGAATCGTTCTGAATTGATTCAAGCAAAAGCAACCACTGGCGGCATTGATCTATTTGTCCCAGACGGAGTGCCAGTTAATGGCGAAATCAAGACAAATCTCGGTGGTTTTAATGTGAACCTTACCGGCATTCAGGTGCTGGAAGAGAAAAGCGAAATGATTCAAAAATCGCTGCGCTTCCAATCTGTCGACCATCCTGATAAAATGATGAGAATCTATGCTGATACAAAAACAGGCTCGATTACGATTCACAAATCACAAGAAGAATAAGTAGGGGACGTTAGAAATGAGATGGCTGATTGGATGTTTGATTAATGCGGTTTTATTTATGGCACTTGCCGGCTATTTTCACGAAAGCTTTCAACTTACAGGATTTTGGGCCGCACTTCAGGCAAGCATTTTATTATCCATCTTAAATGTGTTAGTGCGTCCGCTTTTGATTTTGTTTACCTTACCGGTGACCGTTTTAACGATGGGGCTTTTTCTATTTGTCATTAATGCGATTACACTCGAGCTGACCGATTATTTAATGGGAGATGCCTTTGAAATTCACGGCTTTGGCATGGCATTGTTTATTGCGGTACTGATGTCTCTGGTTAACCTAATCATTCATAAAACTATTCTGGATCCATCAAGAAAAGCGAAGAATTGATTGACGGAGGGTGCAAACCATTTACAACTGGTCTGCACCTTTTCAATTTTTTTGAACAACTTCCGTTTGGTTCTTTTTCAAAAAATGCTAAAATAAGAGGTAATGAATTTTCTTATTGGTTTTAAAATATGATTTCGGTCTAGCTCCAGGCGCCATCGGCTCGATCATATGCCAATCGTCATGAAGGTTAAAGAGCAACCTTCCTGCCGGCTCGTCTTATGCTGATCGCCGATAAGCAGGCACCTTACGCTTTTCGATTAAGGAGGATGCTTCTTGCCAAAAGTACGCACCAAAGAAATATTGGAGAAATTTAAGCTTGAATTGGTCAGCGGTGAAGAAGGAATTAACCGCCCCATCACCACAAGTGATATCTCCCGGCCGGGAATTGAAATGGCCGGTTACTTTGAATTTTATCCTGCGGAACGCATTCAACTATTAGGAAAAACAGAACTGTCCTTTTTTGAGGAACTGCCTGAAGGAGAACGCATTTCCCGAATGGAACGGTTATGTACCGACATTACTCCGGCAATTATTGTCACAAGGGACATTGAAGTCCCAGTCGAGCTAATGGAAGCATCAGAACGTGAATCAGTGCCTGTTTTACGGACAAGCATGAAAACGACCCGTTTTTCCAGTCGATTGACAAACTATTTAGAGAGCAAGCTGGCACCGACAACGGCAGTCCACGGCGTATTAGTGGACGTTTATGGAATTGGTGTGTTAATTACCGGAAAAAGTGGTGTTGGTAAAAGTGAAACGGCTCTGGAACTCGTCAAGCGCGGCCATCGCCTAGTTGCCGATGATTGTGTGGAAATCCGTCAGGAAGACCAGGATACGTTAGTCGGCACGTCACCGGAT
>Ga0213825_1001578_pt1 | contig 15430 bp, 18 predicted proteins | sample MC6MC0900MG_FD_179896 | JGI IMG/M metagenome (GOLD analysis project Ga0213825, IMG submission 179896) | Enriched soil aggregate microbial communities from Iowa State University, Ames, United States - MC6-MC0900-MG | ecosystem: Environmental > Terrestrial > Soil > Unclassified | place: USA: Iowa... | reverse complement strand
CCATGCTTACTACCCGGTCGAGCAACAGGGCGTTGATGGAAACGTCCGGGTATTGCGTCAGATAACGCGCCATCACCGGCGTGACGAACTGTTCGCCGAATAAAACCGGCGCCGTCACCGTCAACTGCCCACGGGGCTGGGTATGACTGCCGGCAGCGGAATCCTCCGCTTCCTGCACCTCGGCGAGAATCCTCCGACAGTCTTCCAGGAAACGCAGACCGGCTTCGCTCAAATGCACACTGCGGGTGGTACGGATCAACAACTGCGTACCGATCCGCTGCTCCAGCGCCGCCACCGCCCGGGTCACGCTGGCCGCCGACAGACCCAGGCGCCGCGCGGCAGCGGAGAAGCCCTGCTCCTGGGCGACGATGGCGAAAACCTGCATTTCCTGGAAGCGATCCATGGTGCCCTCGATCCGGATAAAAAAATCGCAGCCGAAGCTGCGACTTTATGGGGGTGTGACCAAGAAATAAAGATTGTCACAGGCGATAACTAGGGTCCGAAAGTCTCATAGGGGCCCTAAATTTGAAGGCCTGCCGGTTATGATGCTTTAGCTGTAAGCATTACTAAGAGGGCAAACGAATGCTCATGACCGCGACTGAAAGCGAGCAGATATGACGGAATCAGATAACCGTGGCTCTATCTTCATCTCATACGCATGGGGCGAAAGCTTCGAGAACAAGGAATGGGTACGTCGACACATAGTTTCCTATTTGGATTGGAACCATGACGTCTTCTGGGATCGAGACAACATAGATTACGGCGAGCTACCAGATGTTGTCATTTCCAAACAGTTGGCCAAGCGACCGCTGACGGTTTTGTGCCTTTGTGATCAGGACTATTTGCAATCGGCGAAAAAAGAAGGCTCCGGACTGTCTCGTGAGCTACAGATGCTGGCCGAAATTATCGGTCAACCTGGTGTCAGGGTTATACCGCTAATCCTTGAGTCTGGATGCACTGATCACCTACCGGTTCCCTTGATCAATCGCATTTACCTAAATCTTCAGCCCTTAATACAGCGGAAGATAGATATTGGGATGACGCTAGCGGATCTGGCGGAAGGTTGCAGCCAGGCAGTGGTGCAATCCGGTATCAATAAGACGCTGGCCGCATTCAAGCTACGAGAGCGTGCCAATGACTATCTGAGGAAGAACCCGATAACGATATGGGGCAATCCTCAAAATCATGAGGTTACCGTCTATTCTGAGGAAGCTGCACCCTACCTGCTAAAGCCTCCTCAGTGGATGTGGGAAAGCGACCGCTGGAATTACATGCTCAATGATGACGGCCCGACATTTTGCCCCACCAAAGGAATCTGGCACTGGGAATATTGCTCTATCTCTCTGGAGATACGCCCATTGAGTACAGCGGCGGTATCGACATTTTTTCCGCAGCTGACCAGTGAGGACGAACAGGGGTTATTGAATGCGGCAGGCATATTGCTGGCATCCAAACTGTTCAAGACCTTTAAAATTAATGAGATCTTCACGTTCAGTGCTGAGGATCTGACGACCTACCTGATCAACAGCGAAGAAGGATTTCATATTCTTGAGCGACTGCTGGACGCAGCCGAAGTCCTTGCCCCTGCCTGACCCCGCTCACGCCGTCGCGTTGGACTCAATACGTGGAAAGGGCTTCACGGCCTCGCAGCACGCTTCAGACGAGTTCTTGAGTGAGATAGTGATTTACCTCCTTCACGACGCTGCGAGCGGTGCGTGTCACCCCGATCAACGTCGCGGAAGCCAAGCCAGTCCAGTCGCCATAGCCAACTAACCAAAGCCGAGGTTCGATTGAAGAGCGGTTGTCGTGAACGTCGACTCGCCCCTGTGAGTTGACGACGCCGAGCCCGCGCAGGTGGTTCAAGGAGGGAGCGAAACCAGTGCACCAGATAATGGCGTCAACCCTGGTCTCATCTCCATTTTTCCAGACAACGCCGTCAGGCGTAAAAAACTCAAATGGTCGTACAGCTTTCAAAACACCACGTTCACGCGCCTCTTTCACCGACGGCACCATGACGATGTCACCCAATCCGCCGGTTGGTTGGGGTATGTCACGTCCTTCCTGATGGGCTTTCAGACGCTCAGTGGCACGCTCAAAGAGCACACGGCCATCTACGTCATCAGGCAAAAACATTGGGTCGTCCAGGGTCACCCAGGTAGCGTCCGCCACCTTGGATATCTCGGCGTAGATCTGGGCACCTGAGTTACCACCGCCGATAACCAGTACCCGTTTGCCTTGGAACGACTCGGCGCAACGGTAGTGCGCTGAGTGAATCTGCTGACCTTGATAAAGCTCGCTCTTCGGGTAATGGGGAATGCGGGGATTGCTCCAAGTCCCGGTCGCGCTGATTACGACTTTGGCATCCCAATGCTGAGTTTCTGAGTGGACCCGCAGACCGAAACTCTGAGGCTCAACGCTCGTGACCTCTACGGGACGTACGATGGGAAACCCGTACCTGCTTTCGTACTGTGCCAGGTAATCAACAACATGATCTCGACCGGGATTGCCATCAGTCACCGGTGGCATCGGCCACCCTGCGATGGAACTCCAGGCAGACGGTGAGAACAGCTGCAATGAATCCCATCCGTGACGCCACGCACCGCCCGGGCCTTGTTCTGCATCTAACAGAACGAACGACAAGCCGGTGCGTTTGAGGAAGTAAGCCGTTGTCAGCGCAGCCTGACCTGCTCCAATGACCACCACATCCAGCAGTGTGTTTTGAGTGTCCATCAACTACTCCCTCCGGCTAAGACAAAGCTTTCAAAGTCGCTCGATGTAAGAGACGTGCGAAGGTTTTTGGATGGCTCGCGGCCGCAGTTGCTGTACCAACTCAACAGCACGGGTACGCGGCATCCCTCTGTCGATCATGAGTTTTGCGGCGACCAACCCAGTACGTCCCGACCCACCTTTGCAATGAATCGCAATGGCCCGGTTTGCGTCCAGAAGCTTCGACAACGCTGGGAGAGCCTTCTGCCACCGGGTCTCAAATTCAGCGTCAGGAGCCTCATCGTCCTCAATCGGTAGCTGGTACCAAGCGAGCTCTGCCGCCTGGACTTGCTGACCTAACTTACCAACACCGTTGTGAGTGAGTTCGGCGTCGGACATCAAACTGACGATGGCACTGGCGCCGGCGTTTTTCAGAGTGGCGAGCGCTTGCTGGAGCGACTCACCCTGAGTGCCCGGACACGGGGTGAAGATGAGAGTCCCCGCACCGTCTGGCAATGCTAGGATCGAGAAAGGGTGAGACATGATGAGATCCTTAGATGGAGCGCTGATTCACACGTTTCGACAGCTCTTCAGCCGACTCTTTGCGTTCCGAGTAACGGTCTACCAAGTAGTCCTGACGGTCACGCAATAGCAGGGTGAACTTCATCAGCTCCTCCATCACGTCGACCAGGCGATCGTAGTAGGACGAAGGCTTCATACGCCCATCCTCGTCGAATTCGGTAAACGCTTTGGGCACTGAGGACTGATTGGGGATTGTCACCATGCGCATCCAGCGACCCAGAACTCGCAACTGATTCACAACGTTGAAAGACTGAGAGCCGCCGCAAACCTGCATGACTGCCAAGGTTTTACCTTGGGTCGGACGTACCGCGCCCATCGCCAATGGTACCCAGTCGATCTGAGCTTTAAAAACGGCGCTCATCGATCCATGACGCTCCGGAGAACACCACACCTGCCCTTCCGACCACTGCATTAGCTCGCGGAGTTCCGCGACTTTCGGATGGGTATCCGGAGCATCATCAGGCAGTGGTAAACCTGATGGGTTGAAGATTCGTGTTTCCGCACCGAAGTGCTCCAACAACCGCGCGGCTTCTTGGGTTACCAATCGGCTGAACGAACGTTCGCGGGTCGACCCGTAAATCAGAAGGATGCGCGGTTTATGCGTGGACGGCTCACGAGGAGTGAGTAGCTCCATGCTTGGGACGTCGATGAGATCTGCTTCGATGTTTGGAAAATGGTCTTTCATAGTGACTCCTGGCTCCAGCCACACACGGCCTACAACGTGCCGATGCGGGCTAGCTCGGTCTTAAGGTCTTCAGTGCTCAACGTAGCGATGGGCAACGAAATGAAGGCGTTTACCCGCTCCTGGATTTTGCTCAGGGTTTGCTGGAATGCCGCCTCGATTTGCGCTTCAGATCCCGTAGCTTCGGAAGGATCTGCCAGCCCCCAATGAGCCTTGAGCGCCGGGCCGAAGAAGATCGGGCAGGCTTCGCCGGCAGCCCGATCGCAGACCGTGATCACGATGTCTGGTGGCGACCCTTCAAAGGCATCGGATGCTTTACTGCTAAGGCCGTCAGTAGGGATACCTGCTGCTTTGAGCGTTTGAATCGCTCGCGTGTTTACGCGGCCACTTGGGAAGCTTCCGGAACTGACGGCTTCCATACCTTCAGGAGCAAGGTGATTGAACACCGCCTCGGACAAGATGCTCCGGCAGCTGTTGTGGGTGCACATGAATAGGACTTTCATCGTGATCTCCTGGATCAAAAGCTGAGGCGCAAAGCCAAGGCGCTCAGGGTGGCAATGAGGATTGGTAGCGTGAGCACCACACCGGTCTTGAAGTAGTAACCCCAACTGATGGTGATGTCCTTTTTAGCCAGTACGTGTAGCCAGAGCAGTGTGGCTAGGCTACCGATAGGAGTGATTTTCGGACCGAGGTCGCAGCCAATGATGTTCGCGTAGACCATGGCTTGATGAACTACGCCCGTAGCTTCCGTTGCATGTATCGAGAGCGCGCCGATGAGCACTGTTGGCATGTTGTTCATGATCGAAGAAAGTACGGCGGTCAGGAGTCCTGTACCCAGCGATGCCCCCCAAATGCCATATCCAGCGAAGACGTTAAGCAACTGAGCAATGTGGTCAGTCAGTCCGGCGTTCTTCAAGCCATACACCACCAGGTACATGCCCAGCGAGAAGATCACGACTTGCCACGGGGCGCCCTTGAGCACCTTACTGGTGTTGATGGCGTGACCTTTGGCGGCGATGACGTAGAGCACCAATGCGCAGGCGGCGGCGATGGCACTGATGGGGATACCCAGTGGCTCGACAACAAAAAAACCGACAAGCAACGCGAGCAGCACCCACCATCCAGCCACGAAGGTTGCACGATCTCGGATCGCATCTTCAGGAGCATGCAGTTGTGCCAGGTCGTAAGTCTTGGGCAAGTCTTTCCGGAAGAACCACAAGAGCATTCCCAGCGTTGCAGCGATGCTGACCAGGTTGACCGGCACCATGATTGCCGCGTACTCGCTGAAGCCGATGTTGAAGTAATCGGCCGAGACGATATTCACCAGGTTGGAAACCACCAACGGCAAACTCGCTGTATCAGCAATGAATCCTGCTGCCATCACAAATGCCAGAGTCGCTGCGGGTGAAAAGCGCAGGGCCAGCAACATGGCGATCACAATAGGAGTAAGGATCAGAGCCGCGCCGTCATTGGCAAACAGTGCTGACACAGCTGCTCCCAACAAGATGATGAAGGCAAACAACTTGCGGCTGCTGCCACCTCCCCAGCGAGCGACATGCAGGGCTGCCCACTCGAAGAAACCTGCCTCGTCGAGCAGCAGACTGATGATGATCACAGCGATGAACGTCGCGGTGGCGTTCCAAACGATATTCCATACCACCGGGATATCGCCAAGGCTGACCACGCCGCTCAACAACGCAAGCGCGGCACCCAATGAGGCACTCCAGCCGACACCCAGCCCTTTGGGCTGCCAGATGACCAGAACGATGGTGACAATGAAAATGAGTAAAGCGATTAGCATGCGGGCGACTCGTTTCGAAGGTTGGCTCAGTCGCACACGGCCTGATTGACTGGACGATCATTCATTTCACAGAGCCGCTTTGTTTCTGTGTTCAACCAATGCTGGTTGGCATCGACGACACCTTTGAGCACTTCGATGACCCAGGTCGGCAGCTCGGGATGGAGTCGGTAGTAAACCCATTGGCCCTGCCGGCGGTCCGCCAGTAACCCCGAGGATCTCAGCAACGCCAGGTGCCGGGATATTTTGGGTTGGCTCTGCTCCAGAGCGGCAGTCAGCTCGCATACACAGAGCTCACCTTCGCGGGCGATTAGCAGCGTGATTCGGGTCCGGGTTTCATCTGCCAGGCTTTTGAACAAAACGGTAGGGGTGATTACCTCGCTCATGAGGCCTCCAGGTGCTTGGTTTTAACCAATACAAATAATTTGATGCGTTCGTGGATATCGTGAAGGGTGTGTTTGAAGGCGTCCGGGTGAGAGCTGCTCACTGGGTCCTCAAAGTCCCAGGCGAGTACTGCACCTGCCTTGGGCATCGCCAGACATTCACGCGCAGATTTGTCACAGAGAGTGATCACGTAGTCGAAATGCTCGTCACGAAACTCTTCGATGGACTTGCTACGCATGCCTTCGGCGCTAATGCCGACGTGGGCCAGTTCGGCAATGGCTCGAGGATCAACGTCAGTCGGCTCGGAACCTGCACTGAACGCTTCGAAACGCGCGTCGCTGTGCCTAAGCAGTGCTTCGGCCAGTTGAGACCGAGCGGAGTTAGCAACGCAGATAAAAAGCACTTTGATGGGGGCGCTCATGACCACACCTCACGCATATGGGAAATCGAATATATGACAATTCGAATATGCGGTAAAGCGAATATACCAGGAGACGCGAGCACTACCCTTCTGCGAGTTTCACGAGAACCGCAGATTGGTTATTTCGTTCGGAAACAGAACCGGGCAAGAGCCGTTGAAAATTTGGAGAGGTGGCAGCTGCTTACTGCTGCGTCAGCAGCATTTGCTTGGGAGACATTCGTCACGGCCAAGGTCTTTCAGGCCGCAGCGTTGTTCGGTGGCTTTGGCGAAGCGGCGTAGCATTTCGATCGCGCCATCACGTGCTTCTTTCGATAAGTCGCAGGCTAGATTACGAGCTTCTCCCACCAAGTCCGACCGAATACTTTCGTAGATGGCCATGCCTTCGGGTGTCACGGTGATTGCCAGCGCACGGCCGTCACTCGCATCCGGTACACGTTGAACCAGGCCCTGTTTGGCAAGCGAATCGACCAGCCGGCTGGCATTACTCTTGTCGAGAAAAAGCTCGCTGGCCAGCGATTGAACCCTAACAGGCCCGGCCTTGATCACATGCTCCAGCGCGTAGCATTGAGTGACCGACAGTCCTTCGCAGCAGCTGCGATCTCTGTCACGAAACTGGTACACGCGAACCAAATGACTCAGCGCTTCATAGAGCTGTTCGGCATCCTGGTCGATCTGATCAATCTTTGGCATAGCACTCGGCTCGCAATTCCGGGGAAAACGCTAATACCACCTTAGCAGTCGTAGCGACACATTTTTTTGGGCATAAGGGCCGACGAAATTGTTCCAAGATATTAGTTGCGGTGCGCAACGTATTTTGCGATTGTGAATTGGAGGTATGGCTTGCGGGCTTTTCAGAGGCGGCTGCGGTAACGCTTGGAGGTACAGGGATGTTGGTAGAAACGCTTAGGACGAAAACAGGCTCCCGGTTACGAAACCTATGGAGCAATGTTTCCATTCCTCTACCTGTAGCGATGCTACTGGGCGCGATTCTGATCCCACTTCTTGCCGGCAGTAGCAGCGGGGACGTATTCCAGTCGCTGAGCAAAGGCTTCGGAAACAACCTCGGTTATTTCGCCATCGTCATCCTGAACGCGTTTTTCATTGCCGGGTGGATCTCGGCGCAAGGAAGTGCGTCTTTCGGAAAATTCGGTATCTCTCTATCACCTCTGCTGGGTGCTGGGATGGTTTGTCCCGATACGGCCTACGCCTCTCTTGCTCCCATTGCGGGGCAACACAGGAAGTACATCGCGATCGGATGCTACTCAGGGTTCAAGCTTCTGATGCCCGCTGGCCCGCTGATCATCGGGATTGGGCTGGGAGCCAACACACATGACCCAAAGTTTCTGTATCTAGGATTGCTGCTCACAGTCGTCACGTGGATTACCGGAACGATCTGGACGTACTGGACGACTCGCACAGACTATTTATCTCCCAAGGATTCGACTGACCCGACCGTGCTTCAGGATTCGGTTATCAAAGTAATTCTGCCTCTGACTGTATTTTTTGCACTCCTGATCGCCGGGTACACCATCACCAAGAACCAGCATTCCGTAATCGAGTTCTTCACTACTCCCGCCGGTGCGCTGATCGCCACATCGTTATTGATCGCGATTAGCTGCAAACCTGGCGAGGTTCAAGATCTAATGTCCAAAGCGATGCGTAGAACCAGCTCGTTACTGTTCACCATCGGTTGTGCGTCAGCACTGGGCCAAGCCCTCGGTCTGGTGCTTCCCAAGGACCTGATTCAGCAGGCATTCAGCGCGTCGGGCAGCACCACGCACATTTTGGTTGGGGTATTCCTGCTGGCAGCGGTATTCAAAACTCTGAATGGTTCTTCGCTTGCGACGTTTGCTGCCATCCCTCCTGTTCTTTCTCCAATCCTGGCGTCCAGCGGAGTGGACTTGATGAGCGTCACATTTGCCGTGTGTCTGGGATCCTTCGTCGCCATTCTCCCTAACGACAGCTATTACTGGTTGGTCAAAACCGACGCCTTTCCCGAATACAGCACCGGCAAGTACATACGCCTAGTGACCGCCGGCTCAGTTCTACAAGCATTGATAGGCCTGGCAGTCCTTCTGCTGATCTCGCTTTAACTTCGAATTCCTACAAAACCATCAGTGACTCCAGTCACCGAATCGTCGTGCCTGAGCTCAAGGAGAAAGAGAATGAAGTACCTGGTCGCCAGTACATTCGAAGGGGGGTATCAACCGCTCAACGCGATATCTGCAACCACAGCTCTACTCGATGCAGATATCGACGCGCAGTTGATTGATATCTACGTCGAGGGACTTGCCCTGGAGAGATTCAGTGACGCAGATTTGGTCTTCATCTGCGTACCGCTTTTTGACTCTCTGACTGCCGGAACGCAGCTGGCCAAGCAGCTTAAAGAAGCGAAGCCCTCCCAGAAAATTTGCTTCTTCGGTCAATACGCGACCATCAATGCAAAGAGCCTGGCCTCCAAATACGGTGACTATGCGATCGCCGGCGAGTGGGAAAAACCCATTGTCAGCTTGGCTAAACACCTGAGTGGCGAACAGGGACAAGATCTGCGCGGAGTGATCGATCGGACTCGCGGCCTTTCCAGTGAGATTGTTGTGCCTCAGTTGATACGTGACGGGTTCCGCCTGCCGCGCAGGGACCTGGCACCGCCTCTACACAAATATCCCCAACCTCAGCTGGAGAAGTTGCTCGGCGAAAAGAAAGTTGTGGGTGGGGTCGAAGGGTCGCGCGGATGTCACCATAAGTGTTCCTACTGTTCGGTGTATGCGGCCTATGACGGCAAGGTGCTTTTGGTCTCCGACGATCTCGTTGAGCGCGACGTTGCGAATCTCGTCGCACAGGGAATGACTCACCTTACCTTCACGGATGCCGATTTTTTCAATGCCAAGAAGCACGGGTTGAAAATCATCCGGACTCTGCATTCGCAATTCCCCGACCTAACGTACGACTTCACCACTCGCGTGGATCATATTCTGGAGAACAAAGACGCCATCAAGGAAATGGGGCAGCTCGGGCTTGCTTTCATCACCACCGCGTTGGAGTTCCCCAAGCAGGAAGTTCTCGATCAGGTCTTCAAAGAAATGAACGTACCGATGATCGAGGAGGCCTTGGCGTTTCTGAAGGAGGCCGGCATCAAGGTCAACCCGACCTTCATCACGTTCAACCCTTGGGTGAGCCTTGAAGACATGGCTGAGCTGCACGACTTCATTGCTCGCAATGAACTGGAGAACATCGTCGACCCAATTCAGTTTGAAACCCGGCTGCACCTCTACAAAGGCTCACCGCTGCTCAACAACGACACGGTGAAGGAGCTGAAGTTGGAGGAGCACGAGTTTCACTTCGACTGGCAGCATTCGGACTCCCGCCTGGACAAGCTCTTCATGGACTCGGTCACACCTCCGGAAGAAGGTGTGTTCAAACGCTGCTGCCTGAAATGCTAAGGAGATAACAGATGTCCTCACTTACTTTGTTGCAGGCAGCTCTCAGGCTGGCCAACCAAACCGAAGGTCTCCAAGTGCCCGGCCATATCGCATGGCGCGCGCATAACGAGGCATTGAACAGGTCGCTGAAGGATGGCAAAGACACTCTGTTCATCTGCTCCGCGAGCCGCAATGACGAACTCACAGCCCAGCTTGGGCTGGCTCAGGGCGTAGCGTTCAGTCCGAGTGCGGACGAAGCCAATCCCACTGCGGCCGTGTTCGCGAACATTTACTGGGAAGGGTTCAATGCTGAGCCCGAGTTTGGCCGAATCGCGCAATCGCTTTATGAGCGACTGCAACGTCATGGTCGACTGGTATTCCCGGCGATTCTTTCTGATGAGGAAGCCGTATCGCTCCGGGCCTTCACTGTTGAGGGGTTGGAGTGCAATAACGCGCTCACAGAGTCTGCTATTGCCGAGCAGCTCTGCGAGGCGGGCTTCCATGGCATCACATATGAGCTCGCATCCGAGGTGCCGGTCTCCATTCAGGACGGCATTGAGTTCCGCCTGTTCACCGTGAGCGCATACAAGGGTAAGGCCGGCGTGTGCCTCGACCAAGGGCATGCCGTTATCTACAAAGGTCCTTGGAAACATACGGTCGACGACGACGGCCATACCTACCAACGCGGCATCCGTACAGCGGTGTGCGAGAAGACCTTCAATCTGCTGATGTCCGCGCCTTACCAAGGCCAATTCATCCCAGTGCGTTGCTATGTCGAACCAGCCTTGGACAAGAGCGGCTTCTTCGACTGCAACACGCCTTCAATCCGGGATCCCAAGGTCACCAAAGGGCTTGTGCCCATCGCAGGCTCTGCCGAGGAATCGTGCTGCGCTGATGGTACTTCGTGCTGCTAAACGGGAGATGTGAGTAATGACTTCTGCAATTGAAAACACAATCATCGCTGACTACACCGAGGCTTTGAGCAACGGCAACGTTGTCCTTGAATCGCAGCTGACTGAAAGCTGCTGCAGCGACGCCTACGGTGCCCAGTACCTGAAGAACATTCCAAAGCGAATCATCGAAGCCAACTTCGGGTGCGGTAACCCGACCAAGTATGTGCGCGAAGGTGATGTCGTCCTGGACTTGGGGTCAGGGGCCGGTCTGAATTGCTACGTTGCTGCCCAAATCGCCGGCAGTAACGGTGCTGTCTTTGGTATCGACATCAACCCGAGCATGTTGCAGATCGCTCGTGAAGAAGCGAAGGCCTTTCAGAAGGCGACGAATAGCGCACCTTTGCGCTTTTACAAGGCATCCGCGAGCAACCTGAAAGTCGATCAGGAGCTCGCCGAAGAGCGCCTGCGTTCGGAGCCTTGTTCTGATTGGGCATCGTGGAAAAACTTTGAGCAGTTCATCAACGAAAGCGCCCAGTCCAAACCACTCGTCGACAGCCAGTCCGTCGATCTGGTGATCTCGAACTGCGTGATCAACCTGGTTGGCGAGGCCGAAAAGCAGAACGTTTTTGCTGAGATTTTTCGGGTGCTGAAACCAGGTGGGCGTTTCGCGATATCTGACAACGTTTCAGATATCGCCATTCCTGATGAGCTGAAACGGGACACCAAGCTGTGGTCTGCATGCTACTCGGGCGTGCTCCAGGAGCAGGAGTTCTACAAACAGCTTCAGGAAGTCGGTCTGACGGGAATAAAGATTGAAGCCAGGAACGACGCCTCAACCAAGCGAATTGGCTCTGTCCGGTTCTACTCCGTCACTGTCACCGGTACCAAACCCGAAGTTCAGAATGGGGCACCTGCGACGGTGATCTACCGAGGGCCTGGCCGCGAAATCACCGGAGATAGTGGCCGAGTTTACAAGCGCGGCGTACCCACAGACCTGGCTCCACAGGATGCCTACCTTTCTGCAGACGAAGCACTGTATGTCGTAGAGGGAATTCAGCCCGTTAAGCCCAAGTCCTGCTGCTCTTAATGACGCCTGCGGCTACTGGCTTGGTCAGTACCCGCTCCTCCTCACATCTCCACTCATAGAGCCTACCCAATGAGTACTTCACGGAAGATCTTGGCTGAGTTTCTTGGCACAGCGGTTCTGCTTTGCACCGTAGTCGGTTCTGGAATCATGGCTCAGCGTCTGGCGAACGGAAACGATGCGCTAGCGCTCCTCGCCAATGCGGTGGCCACTGGTGCGAGCTTGTATGTGTTGATCGTGTGCTTCTCCGCTTTCTCAGGGGCGCACTTCAACCCGGTGGTCTCTGTTGTCGACTACTTGCGCGGAGGGCTGAGCAGTAAGCATCTGGGTCCATACGTCGCGGCTCAAACGACAGGTGCAATATTTGGTGTATTCGCCGCGCATTTCATGTTCGAGCTGCCTTTGGTCGAGTTCTCCCACCACGTTCGTACCGGTCCTTCGCAGTGGTTCAGTGAGTACCTGGCGACGTCGGGATTGGTGCTGACAATTCTGCTGTGCGATAAATATCACAAAGCAAAAGTGCCTCAGGTGGTTGCCGCGTATGTTGTCGCAGCCTACTGGTTCACGTCCTCGACAAGCTTTGCGAACCCGGCTGTAACGATTGCCCGCGGGTTCACCGATACGTTCTCCGGGATTCGAATCTCAGATGCAGCGCCGTTCATTATTTCGCAGTTTTTTGGTGGGCTAACGGCGCTATTCCTGGCCAAGGTTCTCGCCGGTAAAGAGGTTGTTGTGGATATCCCGCAACCTGGTCTCCAAGAGCAAAAGCTCCCAATTCAGTGAGCCGTCCTCTCTTCGAGGCGAAGTACGCGGATCAAGCGCGACATCCTGACGTACGGGGGCAACAAGGAAAGACATGAATTACAAAGTGAGGGTTGCTACACCTGCTGATGCCTCTGACATCCAAGCTATCTACGCGCCAGTGGTTGTGGACACGGTCATCTCGTTTGAGCTGACGCCTCCGACTGTCGACGAGATGGCGGAGCGTATAGCCGCAACGCTGCCGATGTACCCCTACCTGGTAGCGGAACTGGATGGCAAGGTCGTTGGATACGCTTATGCAAGTCAGCATCGAGCCAGGGAAGCTTATCGCTGGTCGGTAGACGTCACCGTCTACATCGACCCGGCTGTGCACCGCAAAGGGATTGGTCGCGCGCTTTATCAGCGACTTCTGCCGCTCCTTGAAAAACAGGGGTTTCATGCAGCCTACGCCGGCATCGCGTTACCCAATGCGGGGAGCATAGGTATCCATGAAGCGCTTGGGTTTACCCACATCGGCACTTACCCCGAGGTTGGGTTCAAGCACGGTCAATGGCATAGCGTGGGTTACTGGCGCAAACCACTTTGTGCAGTGACGCCGCCAACGGAGATCACCCCGTTCAGCGAAGTAAAAGGCGAATAGAAAATCAGGATGGGGGGCAGAAGATCGCCTGCCGCCGTCTATACCAAAATGATCCAGTGGCCTCGATTGGGGGGTCACTCGTCAGTTTCCGAATTAGAACGCAAATGGTTCAGATATTTGGATCAACATTCTTTCGACCTCGCAGGTGCCCGGGGTAGTGGAAAGCAGATCATATGGTTTCCTAACTGCGAGCCGACGTTTTGGCTTTGAAAGCCAACGTATAGCTTTAGTCTCATCGCCAAAAATCACTTCAGCCATGGCGGTTATGTGGCCAAACCTGAAAAGTCTGTCGCTGTCAAAGACGCTCAGAGATTGATCGGATTTACGATTCACCATCTTCCTAAGCGCACTGACCCGTTCAGGATCTGAAGACGCTTGTAGGTAAAGCTCCGTAAGGGGGATGACCCGTTGAAGCATAAAACCGGCCTCGACCAGTCTATGCATCTCTCGTTCTGAAGTGTCCCGAGAAATGCCAAGCATCATCTCAAGCCGAATTCGGTAGGCACGGTAAGCATCTTCTCGCATGACCTCGGCAAGCATTTCTCCACTCCTTGATCAGTAGAGCTTGTGTAGAGCATCCCGCTAACTGGTCATTCTGTGAAGTCGTGCGTTTAGCTTACTGAGACGTGCTTCCTTCCAGGATCAGCATGCTTGACCTCCTAAACCTGTTGTCGCCTGTAGATGCCTGGTGGCGCACGTTTAACGAGTTCAGGTCTAGGTTGAGGACCTTTTTTCTTTGGTCGATCAAAATTACAGCATGGATAATATACCGGTCGCCAATCCCACATCCCCCAAATCTCTTTAGCAGGAAAAGGGCAGCTCCAATTTCCCACCCCATATTTATAGTTCTCTTCAACGAAATGTGTTGATTCTTGGTGGCCTGCAATATAAGTCGACCACAGAGACTCTATAGGGCGAATTTCACCCCCTTAAGCTTTCACATCGCTGACGAAATCAGCAAAACTTTCATAAGTTTCGACTATCGCTTGAATGATAAAAACAGGTGATACATTAGGAGGGAGGCTATTTACAGTCTTAGATTTTTTGACAATATCAAGTCGCCTTTCAATGCTATCTCCCAAACTAATTTCGGATTCAGAGTTCCAGATTTTTTGCTCGAACACTCCGTATTGATGGATTTTTCCATTCAAACTGCAAGAACCGCCTCCTCCGATAGGTGATGGATGAATGACAGAATTTCCTTATGAATCAGAGCCTTTTTCAACTCAAATGAGTCTGTATTCAGCGTCACAGGGCTGTCTTTCAGATGTCGCCCCCCACATGCCTTCCACATCACCCCCAGATCATGACCTCCATGGGAAAACTGTTTGTCACAAGCCGGGCAGCGTTTGATCAGTTCTACATTATGCTCCGCACATACTTTCAGCTCACCACAGTGAGCACGCCGCCAGAAAGAAATCCTAAGCGTTCATTATCTTCTGCAACACAAACCGGACAGAAACCCGAAGGGTTCCTATTGGAGTCATACAACCTGAATGACTTATACACTCGTTCCCAGAGTAAGAGATATCTTGAGCATTTTTAAAGACTGCCCTGAAAGGTTAGTTAGTATGCATATGCTGAATTTTGTTCAAGCCGTAACAGCCAGGCCATCCCAGTACTTCGGCTAGTGCCAGAATATCTGTCCTTGCTGGACTATTTGGAAAATTCCGAAACATTTCCTCGGAAGAGCGGTTTCCTTTAATAAAAGAGTTCGCTCCACAAAGGAGCGCACAGTCTCCTCTGGCTGAATCGCTAGGATCATTTTGGGATTTCAAACCTTGAGCTACGCCCAGAGCAGGGAGGAGCGGAGGAAAGCGTCGCTAGCTACCGAACCCGGAGGCATCGGCGCTAGCGACAGACTTTATTTATTTCCGACAGACTTTATTTCGTAGGATCAGGGGGTGATCAACTGTGGATAACTTATTCCACCGTCACCGACTTCGCCAGATTACGCGGCTGGTCAACGTCAGTACCCTTGAGCACAGCAACGTAGTACGACAGCAGTTGCAGCGGAATGGTGTAGAGGATCGGCGACAGGATGTCGTGGATGTGCGGC
>Ga0213825_1001571_pt1 | contig 15468 bp, 15 predicted proteins | sample MC6MC0900MG_FD_179896 | JGI IMG/M metagenome (GOLD analysis project Ga0213825, IMG submission 179896) | Enriched soil aggregate microbial communities from Iowa State University, Ames, United States - MC6-MC0900-MG | ecosystem: Environmental > Terrestrial > Soil > Unclassified | place: USA: Iowa... | reverse complement strand
ATCGAGGAGACGGTATTCCGGGCGGCGTATCGGTATTGCCACGGGAACCAGTTGCAGACCGGGCGGTTGTTGAACATCAGCCGCAACATCGTGCGGGCGCGGCTGGAGAAGATTGGCGAATTGTCGAGGACGTGATGAGTTTCCCCCTATCTCTCTAATTCGCTTCTTGGAGGTTGCAGCCTAGGCGGTAACAGCACAAAGTTAAATGTATTGTTACCGGCCTTTCTGGAGCATTATTTTGCTTCTTCTATTCAATTTCCTGATCACGACACACACCGATTAGACGGTCTGTGCTAACTGGCTCGAATTTCTCTTTAGTTTATGCAATAAGGATTTTATTAACGATATTTATCATGCCAGTGGGCTGGTGGTTAGAGTCGGCCATTCTGGCTAGTATCAAATTTCGGAATGTCTCGTATTTTATACCGTCGCCGAATTTGGAGATAAATTTCTTTAAAATGTCTCTTCCTCGTAACTCCGTTTTCCATGTTCCAGTGGCGATGCTTTCTTTATATTTATTCAGGAGGTTTTCCTCCATTGATCTGAGCTTGTCCTCGCTTAAATGTTGAATGGCTGATTCGTTGATTCTGTCGAGAGATCGAGTTACGGTGGTGAAAAGTAATTTCGGGATGTCTTTTTGGTTTGGATCTGTTTTTGTGTTGATGGCGGAAGTTAGGGTTCGGTTGACGTATGAACTAAGCTCGTGTCTAATCATTTCCGGAAGCGTTTCCCTGGCACATTCCTGAAGTCGTGATTCCACCCAGTTTGGTTCGCGTTTTTCGAGTCCAAGTTCAGACATTACGCGAGCGATGAATGTCGGGTTTAAAAAATAATTCTCTATATGGTAGACGTCCCATGAGAAATTTTTCTCCGCTGTTGCGGAAATTCCCGATGGTTCTAAGTCTTTGTCGGTTACGCAATATACCTTAAATGGAAATCTTCCTTCATCTGCTGCGCGAGCTAAAACCTCTTGAAGGGCGCGTACTCTTACTTTGTTGCTTCCAGATATTAAATTGGCCTTTTCGTGTATCTCTGGGAATAGTTCGGCTACAACCTTCCTGTCAAAATCCGAATCTCCTCCACCTTCAAAGATTACTATTTTTCCGTTTGGTTGATAAGCGGCTAAATCTCCTACTAAATCCGCTAGAGCCAAGTCGATGTCTTCGTTTGCCGATAGTGGTTTAACTTGGTTGTCACCCGCAGAGCTTGCTCCGAACGGAGTCATATGAAAAACATTGTATTCCCTGCGCCCGACAACTTCGCGCAATAGCGCATCGGAGTGTGTGACAAGCCATAGTTGGTTTTTGAGATTTTCGCCAAGATGTTTCCGGTAGAACTGAGGGAGACCTCTTATTAAGCGGGGGTTAAGATGTAGCTCTGGCTCATCAAGTAATATGATTGAGTATTTAGGTGCGGAGTTGCGAATTCTAAGATATCCATAGAGTATCTCTTTTTCCCCAGAGCTTAGTTCGTCTAGATCATGGTGTCGTCCATGTCCTGTTACGACAGGGAAGGTTAGCTTACCTTCGATAGTCGGCTGCGGGCCGAGGAAATTTTTATCTGGAAAGAAAGTGGTAAATAGCTCTTTCAGCGTATTGGTTAGGCTGGACTGCTGATCTCGCGGCAATCCAGCGGCCTCTGATAGCATCTCTTTGATGTAGGAAGCAGCCATTTCGCCTTTTATATTGGTGTATTTCGCGCCGTAATTATAGAGCGCTGTTTGACTTCTCTGATGAATATGTTGATCTATGCTTAAGTTTATGCCCTGAACGCTTTCACGGGAAAAGTGGCGCTGTGGCCCGTGAAAGTCAATTACGCCCAATTCGGAGGGGCGAAATGTTCTAAATGCTATTGATAGAGCCGAAGAGGACTCGATATGCAAATTCTCTCCAGGCTTGGCGAATAGTTTCCCTGTGATTTTTTGATTGCTAAGTTCGGCGATTAATGCACGTTTCTCTGTCTCTATCTTGGATAAGGTTTCAGGGTCTTGTTCGAATAGTCTGTACGTGCGTCCTGTATCGATATTATAGTCGAGCATCTGGTCCGATGCGCTGTATGCGCTAAATAGTTTCTCGCGCAGCAGTGATTCGATATTGCATATTATAAAGGATTTTTCGGCTTCATCTAGTTCGAATTCACAGGTTATGCTGAGCTCCTTTTGGGGGTCGTTAAATAGAGAGATCAAATAGCTAGGGTTGTTGCTTGGGCTTATTAGGAATTCCCCCATCCATTGATGCCATTCGTTTGCTTGATACCCTCCATATGCCGATTTTAGTAAGCGAATCGCATCGAAGATGCATGATTTCCCTGAGCCGTTCTGCCCTGCAATTACGATGACGTTGCCTAGTTCGTTCAGGGATACTTTATTGATGCCTCTGAAGTTATTGATTTCCAGTTTTTTAATTTTCATGGTCTGCGCTTTCTCAAGAGGTGGTCCTTTTGCTGTGCTAGGTATTTTCGAGTTTTATTATGATTGTGTCAATATGTTGTCTTGAGTGGTATTTGAGTATTGTAGAACTGCTTTCGAAGTTTATGGTGCCTGATGCCTCTGTGATCGATGCTGTGTGCTTGAGAGGCTAGCGTTTGGGATCGAATTGGTAATAAACTTTATCTGCAGGTCTACAGAAAGTCGTGGCCGATTTCAGGGGTGTTAGTAGTGTGCCTTGGTATTTCTCCAAATATCTTTATAGGGTGCTTCTGTGCTTCTTAATACAATTCATGCAGCTTCCATTTCGGCGTGGTCAATCAATGCGGCCGGATCTTCAATTATCCGTCTAAGCTGTGGGGCTGGATGCGATGAATAGTGCGTGGTCTTAATGAGTCGCTAGGATTTTACTGAAGTGGCTAGAGTAATCAACTAGTGTAGATGGCCCATAGAGATCGAATGCTCAAAGGCTTGTATCTGAAAAGGAGTGAACAGAGATCTTATTGATCTGCATACGCGAATGAGTGACTCCACAGCTGTATGGTAACCCGAGCCTCTTTAGGTGCCGACAAAAAAGGCCTAATGAGCCTGCCGATGACGACCTAGACCTCAGTCTCGTTGACCTGATAGCCATAAATCTCACATGCTCAGCGAGATCAACTGACGCCGGTGGGTTTGGTGTTTCATAGCCGAAGCGTGTCAACGGGGCAACCGGACGTTCGTAAGGGCGCCGACGCCTCCAATAATGTTGCGAACCGCGATACAACTAATGTTAAATGAGAGTCATTATTAAAGACGTCCTGACCGGTTCACCCCATGTCCTGCGCTGACCCTTCCCTGCAAAAAACCGTGCATACCCTCTACGCGGAGCACCATCCCTGGCTGTGCGGTTGGCTACGCAACAAGCTCGGGTGTGTCGAGCATGCGGCGGACCTGGCCCAGGACACATTCATACGCGTGCTGACCCTGCGCAAGGCGGCCGAGCTGCGCGAGCCACGGGCGTACCTCTCCAGCATCGCCCACAGCCTGATGATCGACATGTTCCGCCGCCGTGCTGTTGAGCAGGCCTACTTGGAAACGCTTGCCGCCCGCCCCGAGCAGGTCGAAGTCTCGCCCGAGGCGCGCACGTTAATCATCGAAGCGTTGATGGAAATCGACCGCCTGCTCGACGGCCTGGGCGCCCGCACCCGGGAGATTTTCCTGATGGCCCAGCTGGATGGCTTGAGTTATGTCGAGATCGGGCGGCGCCTGGACATTTCGGTTACCACCGTCAAGAAGCACGCAGTGCGGGCACTGACCCATTGCCTGATGTTGGCCGAGGACTAAACCGTGGCCGGGGCCCCGCCACTGGATCGGAACGTGCTCGAAGCCGCGGCGCACTGGTATGTCGAGTTGCGCTGCGATGCCGATGAGCGTACGCGCGCCGCCCATCAGCGCTGGTTGCTCAGCGACCCACTTCACCGGCAGGCCTGGGAGCGCCTGGCGCGCTTGCAGGGCACCTTCGAGCACGTGGCACCAGGCATCGCTCGGCCAACCCTGAGCAGTGCCAGGGCCAAGCGCCGCGAAGTGCTCAAGGTGATGTCGATTGTGCTGGCTGCGGGTGGGGCAGGGGGGCTGGCCTGGCACGAGGGGGGCATCGCGCGGTTGATGGCCGACCAACGCACAGGGGTTGGCGAGCGCCGTTCGCTGCGCCTGGAGGATGGCAGCCGCTTGCAGTTGAACACCGCCACCGCCGTCGATATCCGTTACACCGCCCAATGGCGCGCCTTGCACCTGTTGGGCGGGGAGATCCTTGTGCAAACCGCGCGCGACGCGCAGGCCCGAGCGTTCATCGTGCACACCGAACAAGGCAGCATTCGCGCCTTGGGTACGCGTTTTACTGTCCGCTGTGACGCTGACGTCACTCGGGTTTGCGTGCTTGAACATGCCGTGGAGGTACGCACGGCGCACACGCTGGCGGCCGTGCGTGTCGAGGCCGGTCAGCAGCTGGTCTTTCGCGCGGATGAAGCCGGCCTGGTGCAGCCCGCGACAGCGCTGGCGGATGCCTGGACCCGCGACATGCTGGTGGTGGACGACTGGCGCCTTGCCGATGTTGTCAGCGAACTGCAACGTTATCGGCCCGGCCATTTGGGGTGTGACGCGGCCGTGAGCGAGCTGCGCCTGTCCGGCGCGTTTCAGCTGGGCAATATCGATACTGCCCTGGACAACCTCACCCGCACCTTGCCGGTACGCATTCGGCGGTTCAGCCGATTCTGGACGCGGGTCGAGGCTGTTTGAGGGCTTAGGGGGAAGGTGTTCGCTCAGCATTTTCAGCGCCTATGAGATCGAGCGCCGCTCGCGCGGCGCTTCGCAGCACAAGGCTGCTCCTACAGTTGTTTCGGGCCAGTCGCGCCTGTGCGCAGGAATAATTGTCCCGAAAAAATGTAGGAGCAGCCTTGTGCTGCGAAACGCCGCGTGCGGCGCTCGATAGACGCCTCACATCAAAACCCAAAGCAGGCACTCTTTTACCTAAGGGGGGTTATCGATTTCAATTCTCATTCGACTTGTTAAGTAGAGGCGCATCAGACGCCGTAAAAAACTGCCGCAGGGCGAAAGGAATACCCATGCTCCCTTCAGACACTCGCAACCCCGTTATCCTCATCAACTGTGCCAAAAAACCAATGACGCGGGCGGTCAATCGCGCGCTGTTCAGCATCGTGCTTTCGGCGCCTCTGGCTGCGGCGATAATCGCCCCGCCAGCCATGGCGCAGACCCGTGTCGAAGCCGCATTCGACATCCCGGCCGGCCCGTTGGGCGCCGCGCTCACCCAGTTCGCAGAGGCGGCGGGGGTGACCGTGTCGTTCGAGCCGTCCTACGTGCAGTCGTTGAAGTCGCCAGGCTTGCATGGCCGCTACAGTGCCGAGGCCGGGCTGCGCCAATTGCTGGTGGGCAGCCAGTTGCAGGTGCTGCGCCAGGCCAATGGCAGCTATTCGCTGTTGCCCATGGTCGGCGACGCGTCGACGCTGCAACTCGACAGTACCAGCATCACCGGCACGTCCGTGGAGTCGGCCTACGGGCCGGTAACCGGTTACGTCGCCACCCGCAGCGCGACAGGGACCAAGACCGATACACCCATTCTGGAAATCCCGCAGGCCATCAACGTCGTCACTGCCGACCAGGTACAGGCCCAGGGCGCGCGCAACCTGACCCAGGCATTGCGTTATACGCCGGGGCTGGCAACGGGTGGTTTCACCGATCGCAACAGCATTGCCGACGAAATCACCAGCCGCGGCTTCGCCCCAACCCCGCTGTACCTGGATGGCGCGTACCTGCCGTATGCGGGCAGCCTGGGCGGCGCGCCACAGATCGACCCCTATACCCTGGAACGCATCGAGGTGCTCAAGGGCCCATCGTCGGTGCTCTACGGGCAAAACCAGCCGGGCGGGCTGATCAACATGGTCTCCAAACGCCCGACCCGCGAGCAGCGCAACCAGGTAAAGCTGGGTGCCGGCAGTTACAACCGGGTCAACGGTGCGTTCGATACCAGCGGCCCATTGGATGAGCAGGGCGCGTTCACCTATCGCCTGGTCGGTGTGGCCGACAAAGGCAATGAGCAGGTGGCGCACACCCACAGCGAACGCCTGCTGCTGGCGCCAAGCCTGACCTGGGCGCCGAACGAAGACACCGCCCTGACGGTGCTGGCACAGGTGCAGCGCGACGACGGCCTTGCCGACTACCAGTCGCTGCCGATGATCGGTTCGCTCAAGCGTGGCCCGACGGGCCAGCGCATCGACCGCGACTTCTTTTCGGGCGATTCGCACTACAACGATTACAAGCGTAACCAGTACATCTTCGGCTACGACTTCAACCACCGCTTCAGCGATGACCTGGCGGTACGTTCCACAGCGCGCTACACCGATGTGTGTGACCGCTACAAAGGCTTCTACCTGCGCAGTTTCGTTTCGGACGACGAGGGGGTGGATTACACCCGGGCCAACCGGGTCAAGCTCGACTGGCGCCAGCACAATATCGCCTACACCCTCGATAACAATCTTGAGTACAAATTCAATACCGGCGCGCTGCAGCACACCACACTGGCCGGCGTGGACTATCGCCACTTCTCCCGCAAATACGATGGCTATAACGCCTACAACGTGTTGCCCGTCGACCTTTACGGCAAGAACAACTACGACACCAGCAGTGTAACCCCTGTGCTGGACACCCAATGGGACAATACCGTTCGCCAGACCGGGGTGTATGTGCAGGACCAGATCAAGCTCGACCAGTGGATCCTGACCGTTGGTGGCCGCCAGGACTGGGCAGAAATCGACAACAAAGACCTGTTGGCCAAAAGCATCGCTTCACAGCGTGACAACAAGTTCACGGGCCGTATCGGCCTGACCTACGTCACCGAGTTTGGCCTGGCGCCTTACGTCAGCTATTCCCAGTCGTTCTTGCCGACGCTGGGCACCGACAGCGCTGGCAAGTCATTTGAGCCGACCGAGGGTGAGCAGTACGAAGTGGGGGTTAAGTACCAGCCGGTCGAGGGCACCTTGCTCACCGCGTCGGTGTTCCAGATCAAGCAGAAAAACGTGCTGACTCAGGACGACGACAACCCCCAGTATCAGGCGCAGGATGGTGAGGTACGCTCGCGTGGCGTTGAACTTGAGCTCAAGTCCACCCTCGACAACATCGACGTGCTGGCGGCAGCCACCTACATCGACTCGTTCTACACCAAGAGCAACTACGGCGACCAAGGCAACCGCAGCGAGTCGCAGGCGCCGGTATCGGCGTCCCTGTGGGTGGATTACCACTTCACCCAGGCCATGCTCAACGGCCTCACCTTCGGCGCAGGTGCCCGCTACACCGGCCGCAAACCGGGTGATTCGTCCAACTCGTTCGACGTGCCGGCCTACGCGGTGTATGACACTACCGTCAGCTACGACCTGGGCAAATTCGACGCGAGCCTGCGCGGTTTGCAGGCCAGCCTGAATGTACAGAACATCTTCGACCGCGAGTATGTGTCGGACTGCAACTATGCGTTCGGTTGCTATTACGGCCAGGAGCGCGTGGCGTCGGTGGAGATGACCTACGATTGGTGATCGGGGGGTAGCCATGACCGGTGTTCGCGGGTTCGCGTGCGAACACTCGCCTCACGAGAGGAATTTGACAAAGATGAGCTCGGGATCGCCTTCATCCAGGTTGTCGATCTGCCCGCTCCTGATAAAGCCCAGTTTGCTAAGAAGACCCTGCATCGGAGCATTCGATGCATTCGTCGATGTGAACAACTTGCTACCCCTGCATTGCGCCTCCAATGTCCGCATGATGGCTCCGGCAATACCGCGGCGGCGTGCCGACTCCCTCACCACGACCAGCGCAATGAAGGGGTGGTCGTAGAAGGCGTCGTTGAGCACGCCGTACCCCGTCAGTAGCGAGGCATCGTGCGCGTCCGCAGCTACCCAGCATTGGCGACTGGCGATTGCCTGGGCGATGAAGGATCGCCGTTGCGGCGCGTGCCGGGCAATGGCGTCCAGCGCTATAAGCGCATTGATGTCTTCGGGCTGAGCGAGGCGTGGGGTTGAGTGCAAATCCATTGTGCGGGCTGCCATGGAAGGAGAGTGGCGAGTTTAGCGGCGAAGACGAGTAAGCTGCGAGCAGTCATCCACAACGCCAATGACATCATGGGGCTGTTGCTCGGAGGGTCCAAGGCGTGGCCGAAGCGCAAGCCTGAATTCGAGGTGGTTGGGGCAAAGATGGAAGCTGCGTGGATCGCGGGGATGGCTAGAAGTCTCAGACCTTAGCATGGCATCGGCGGTAGCCTCGGTGCGGGTCATGCAGGCACTGTTTTCAGCAAACCGCAGTGCTGGCACCACGTTATACTCGGCGCTTTTTGCCCATGGCCGGAGACCCTTATGCGCCAGGTTTTGCTCATCGTCGATGTTCAATCCACCTTCAGCCCGCCCGAATGGCTGGTCGACGGTTTGCGGCGGTTGTCGGCGAATATCCCGACCATCGCCTCGGTCGAACTGCACGATGAGCAGGCCACGCCGTTTCAGCGTCAGTTGGGCTGGCACCCGGCAGCTGAGGACGAGAGCCTGATCGAAGCGGACCAGGTGTTCGTCAAACATGGCTACGGGCAGACCGTCGAAACCCTCGAATACATCAAGCAACTGGGCGTGGAGCGGGTGCTGGTGTGCGGCATGCAAACCGAAACCTGCGTGCTGGCTGCAGGCTTTGCGCTGTTCGATGCGGGGCTCACGCCAACCTTGGTGACCGACATGACGGTAGGGTCGTCCCTGGACAGGTCCGGGAAAATGGGCATTGACTTGTGGAAGCACCACTTCCGCCAGGTGACGACGTCTGCCGAGGTACTAGCCTCGCTGGCAATCTAAGCACAGGAAGTGCAATCATTTTGCCATCTTGCTACGCCAATGAGTATCATTGCTGATTGATAACGGCCTCGATACACCTGGATTGAGAAGGATCTCCATGCTGAAACAGTCTTACCTTGTCGCTGTGCTGCTGCCGCTTGCAATGAGCTGGTGTGGCTCGGCGCAGGCCTTCACCGATGGCACTGACCGCTCCGTGACCTTGGAAAAGGTCGAGCAGACCTTTGTCGTGCAGAAGGATGGCAGCCACCGCCTGGACGTCGACAGCGTCTTGCTGATCAATGACGAACGCGCTATCAAGGCCCGCGCCCAGCAGCCGGTGAGCTTCAACCGCTCGCTGGAAACCCTGGAAGTGATCGAGGCCTACACGCAAAAGCCCGATGGGCGCAAAGTGCGGGTGGATGCCGCGCACATCAAGGAGCAGCAAGAGCAGGCGTCTGCGCAGGCGCCGATGTTTCAAGACAGTGTCAACAAGGTGATCATCTTCCCTGAGGTCGCGGTGGGGGATCGCCTGTTCCTGCATTACCAGCGCAACCGCATCACGCCGCTGTTCCCGGGGCAGTTCGAAGACATCACCGTGCCGGAGTTCCACCCGGTCGGGCAGTTCACACTGACCTACGACATGCCCGAGGACATGCCCCTGCAAGCGGACGCGCGCAGCTTCAAGGCGTCGATGCCAGCGGCTGCGCCCGGGCGCAAGGTCTACCGCTGGGACTACGTGCCGGCGGACCGGGCGCGGATTGAGGCCAGTGCGGTGTCCTACCTGGACTACGGGCACTATCTGGCCGTCTCGACCTTCACCGATTTCAAACAGTTCGCCGAGGCCTACCAGGCACGAGCCAAGGTCGAGGTCACGGCACCGATCACCGAGTTGGCGCACCGCCTGACGGCCCATTTGCCTACCGCACGGGAAAAGGCGCTGACGCTCAGCGACTGGGTACGTGAGAACATTCGCTATGTCGCCGTGTATGTCGGTGCCGGTGGGGTGGTGCCACATGCCGCGCAGACCGTGCTGGACAACCGCTACGGTGATTGCAAGGACCATGTGGCACTGCTTGAAGCGCTGCTGACGGCGGCGGGTATCAAAAGCACGCCGGCCTTGATCAACCTGGGCAATGCTTATGTGTTCCCCAAGGTCCCTGCGCTGGGCGTGTTGAACCACGTGATCACCTACGTGCCGAGCCTGGACCTGTACCTGGACTCGACCGACCCTTCGATTGCCGCAGGCTACCTGCCGCTGGGCACCTTGAACAAGCGCGTGCTGCTGACTGCCACAGGCGAGTTCGGGCGCACTCCGGCCATCCAGCTCAACAAAGTGTCCAGCGACCTGAAGTTCAAGGTCAACGGCAAGGGAGCGGCGGACTTCACCAACGTTGCCACCGTGCAAGGCTGGGCCAGCGAGGTCAGCCGCTATGGGGTTAAATCGATGAAGCCGGCCGACCGTGAACTGCTCGTCGAAAAAGTGCTCGGCGCCTATGGGCAGCGGGGCAGTGGCACGTTCGAGGTACACCCGCCGAGCGCCAGTGGCGAGTTTGTCAGCACCGTCGATGGGCGCACGGAAAACCTCATCAACCTGCCCGGGCCGGTGGGGGTGGTGGCCTTGAGCAGCCTGGCAGGGGGTATTTCGCAGAACGTCTACAGCTTTGCCATGGAAAAGGAACGCAGCCAGCACTTCGTGTGCATTTCCAACGACACCGTGGAAACATCGCGTTTCGAATTCCCACCGGAGGTCAGCGTACTGGCGATCCCCAAGCAGGTGCGTCTGGAAGACGCCAATGTGCAATACAGCGCGCGTTACGCTCAGGAGGGGAATGCGGTGGTGATCGAGCGGCACTTCAAGTTCAGCCGCCCGAACGTGGTGTGTTCACCCGAGGATTTTGCCGCCATGAAGCCGACGCTCGAGGCGATGGTCAAGGACCTGCAGAGCCAGATCATCGTGCAAGCGAGCTAGCCCCCAGGTCGTACGCCAACAGCATGCGCCTGGCTTACTCGGCCGCCAAGCGCCCCTTCACCCGGTCAGCCTTGTACTGCATAGCCACTGCTGGCGCAGGTTTGGCTGCTCCGGTTTCCAGCCACTGACGCATACGGCTGGCATCGGCGAAGTGGGTGTACTTGCCGAAGGCATCGAGGATCACCATCGCCACCGGGCGGTTGTCCATGCGGGTCAGCAGCACCAGGCAGTGGCCAGCCTCGTTGGTGAAGCCGGTCTTGGTCAGCTTGATGTCCCAGTTGCTCTTGTTCACCAGGTGATCGGTGTTACGGAAGCCCAAGGTGTAGTTGGGCGCGCGGAAGGCCACGGTTTTCTCGCGGGTGGTCGACAGTTCGCTCAGCATCGGGTACTTGCGCGACGCCATCAACAGCTTGGACAGGTCGCGGGCGCTGGACACGTTCTGCGTCGACAGGCCGGTCGGCTCGACATAGCGGGTGTGCGCCATGCCCAGGCTGCGGGCCTTGGCGTTCATGGCCTTGATGAACGCCGGGTAGCCGCCGGGGTAGTGGTTGGCCAGGCTGTTGGCCGCACGGTTTTCCGACGACATCAGGGTAATCAGCAAGGTCTCGCGGCGGTTCAGCTGGCTGCCCAGGCGCACCCGCGAATACACACCCTTCATCTCCGGGTTGTTGGCGATGGTCATGGTGAGCATTTCATCCATGGGCAGCTTGGCATCCAGCACCACCATCGCCGTCATCAGTTTGGTTACCGAGGCAATGGGCACCACGCGGTCGGCGTGGCTGGCATACAGCTCCTGATTGGTGTTCAGGTCGATCAGCAAGGCGCTGCCCGAAGCCAGGTGCAATTTGGCCGGGTCACGTTGCACCTGGGCCGGGGGTTGTGCAGCAGCAGTCGACGGGAGGGTCGCGGTACCTGTGAGCAACAGCAGCAGGCTGAGGATGGACAGGGATGTTTTCACGTTGAGGCTCACTAAAAGTTGGTATGTCGTTGGCTGTGCAAGGGTTTTCCCCCAAAAAACCGCTGCATTGTGGAGTATGGCCTAAACCGTGTCGAATGCCTTATGACTAAAGGGCGTAACGTGAACGAAATTTAATCCTGTACCAATTCTGTACCAATTACCTGCTGTTCAAGCTTGGCCAATTCGGACCAATCGTTGGCTGAATTCAGCCACTTTGCGTACGTCGTCAACAGCACCTGGACCGAGTGCCCGAGCTGCCCCGCGATGAAGGCAGGGTTCATCCCAGACATGAGGCACATCGTGGCATATGTGTGCCTGCAGTTGTACTGAGGACGCGCAGGAATCTTCAATGCCGCGATAGCCTCATTGAAGTGTACCCCGGGAGTATCAGTGCCCTTCATGTACGGCGATGAGCCGGAAGGCTGAAAGACGTAGGATGACTCTGTAGAGACTCGACGCTTCTGTCTGGATCGATAGTGTGCGATCTCCTTTGCCTTGGCCAGGGCGCCCAAAGCTCGACTGTTGAGCATCACGGTCCGGGTGTACTTTGTCTTTGTACGTTCGACCACTTGCTTTTCCACCACGATCCGGCAGATGTGTGCCGTCCTCTTGTTGAAATCAATCTCGTCCCAGCGCAGCGCCATGACCTCTCCAGTGCGCATGCCAGTGTAGAAGGCAAACTCATAGAACGCGGCGAATACCTGGTTGCACCGGGAGAAGTTCGCATACATCCACGCGATCAGAGCATCAGCTTCTTCCACCGTGAACGGGTCCACCTGCTTCTTGTTTTTCTGAGGCAGTTGGATCGCAGCAGCCGGGTTCCTGTCTACCACCTCGTCATACACTGCTGCTCGGAACATCGCCTTGATCCTGGCGATAGCGGCGCGTTTGACTGTCGAACTCTTCCATTGGGTCTTTGCGACCACCTCTCTCAGCACCATCGGTGTAACTGCCCTGATCGGCAGCGTTGCCAGGTGGGGCATCCAATAGTTGTTCATTAACCCCTTGTAGTTGACGCGGGTGTCGTACACCACTTCCAGGCTGTTGAGCCAGGTCTGGGCGTACTCGCCGAACATGATTTCATTCACATGCGCGAGATAGCTGGACGTGGGGAATAGCTCGGCATACCGCTTCTCGTCCAGCACCCCGTGTTTGGCAAGACTGATTACTTGAGCGCGTAAATCGGCTGCCGCTTTGATCCCCTTGGCGGTTTGGGGATGCGCGAGAGTTTCGGACCGACGCTCACCGTTCCAAGTAAAACGGATCCGGATGGATTTACCGATGAGTTCGACTCCAGTGGGTAGCCCCAGCTTCCTTCCAGCCACGCTTCATATCTCCTGATGCTGTAAAAAATCCGGCCGTCGATCTTCTTCCAGACCCCCTCGGGGATCACGCCGCGGCTTCGCTTACCTTCCAAGGCGCGCTTGGTCGTTCCGACCAGCTCTGCCATTTTCTCCTCAGGGACCTTGTCGGATACATAGGCCACCGGCTGGCGATCTTCGTTTTGCATAATGGTCTCCACGCCGCCGGTGGCGGCAGGTTGGTGGTCAGTCGCAACTGCTGGAGCTGGACCCGCTATCGCTGGAGCTGCTGCTGTCGCTCGACGAGTAGCTGCTGCCGCTGTCGTAGCTGCTGTAGTCACGACTGGAGCAGGAGCTGCTGGTGCTGCGCGATGTTTCGTAGCTGTCGGCCTGGTAGGCGGGATGCAGCGGGCTGAAGGGGCTCAACGGGTTGAGCGGATCAAGCATCGGATCTTGCCTCCCGGCTGCCGGGCTGTGGCCGCGTGCGTATCCTGTCGGTGCCAGCGCCTGGCGCGGCTCGGGCTTCTTCTTTCGCTTGAACATGCGAGTCAAGAAATTGAGCATGAGTCTCTCCATGCCCGCGCATGTCGGCGGGCTTGAGTAGTAGGGGGAGGGGTTAGGCGCGGTTGCCGCGCTTGCAGAACCAGTCCAGGGCGTCGCAGATGAGCGGATTTTCGTACCATTCTTCAATCTCGCGCTGCTCATGGCGGTCGAGAAAGAACATCGGCCCGAGGTAGTTGTGCCAGCTCATGAACACCCTGGTGCCGTCGGCCAGCGGTAGGCGGAAGAATGGCGAGCGGCAGACAAAGCCGTGTTCAATGCGGATGCAGGTCATCGCGGCCCCCTGTAGATCAGGTAGGCCATGTAGGCGAGGGCGATCATGGCATGAGCTCCTTCGGCACCTGGACGGTATCGCCGAGCTTGGCTTTGACCAGGCCTCGGCAGAAGGCAATTAGCGCAGTTGGGCCGTAGCACCAGAAACCGGTCCTGCCTGGCCCAGAGCTGTAGCGGAAGTTCGCGTCGGCAAGGTGGGCCTCGTAGTGCAGCCCGCCGTTGTGCTTGTCGATCAGTGGGCCGCCCTGGTCCCAGTTAGTGGATGGTCGAAACCCGAAGCCTTCGGATGCGCCGCGGGTGCTCACGCTGGTGAAGACGCCCCGGGGACTGATAATCGTCAGGTGGTTCTCGGTGTCCTGCTTGTAGCCTTCGGCCATGGCCACCGCCCAGTCCAGCGGGGCACCGATTAGGTTCGATACCCTCACTTCGATCAGGTCGGTCATGGCTTCACCACCTGCAGTTTGCTACGTGCAAGATCAACCAATGCGGCCTCGATGCCGTCGTTGATGATCTTGGCCTGCTCGCGGCCGACCTGTTGATACATCGCCCCGTTCGCAGCCGACATGAAGCCGGCCCAGAGCTGCGCCTTTTCAAGGGGGCCAGAGAACCCATTGGCCTCTGCCACATCGTCGAAAGTGGGGCGGAGCATGAGCCACATGTCTCGTCCGAGTGCTGAAGGATCTGTCACAGCTGATACCTCTCATCAATCCAGCGCCCAGGCGCCAGAGCGGGTGTAGGTTCGGGTTGGGTTTCGTGCGGGGAGAGCTGGCGCTGGTTGCCGGCGTTCTCCCTGAAGAGCTTGCGGCAGGCCTCGGACTTGAGGTCATGCGTCATGCACCGTTCTGGCTCAGGCTTCTTGAGCATCCAGTTGGGCAGGCAGGCCATGCCGCTATCCGACTGCCAGCAGGTGACGGCACGGGTCGTGTCTTCCTTAACTTCCAGGTGACCTGGTTGCTCGATGCAGCCGGCCAGGGTGGCCAGCAGCAGGAGGCAGAGGGCGAGGCGGGTCATGCTGGCACCTTGTGTCGGACCCATACGCAGATCGGGCCGTCCTCTGTGTCATGGATGGAAAAGATGAACCAGCCATCACCGGCCGGTTGCGTAGGGTTCCAGCAGGTGCAGTCTGCCGTTCCGTCGTGGTACCAGGCTGCCTGCAGGGTTTCAGATGCGTCGTACTCAAACTCAACCTGCTTAACGTCCAAGGCGCGATCATCGAACCAGGAATACGGGATCAACTCATCATCCGTGGAGGGCCACGCAGGGTGAGTCCAGAAGCCGTACTGATCACGCTCAACGGCGATCGGCTGAATCAGTTGCTTTTCTTCAGGCATGACTTCGTCCTTGGCCGCCATATCGCGGCAGTTAGTTGTACAAAATATTGATTTTGTAGAGGTTATTGGGCCGGTGGTCCGATTCAGCTCACAGTTCGGCCTTTACCGGTTGTGCACTGGTACCGCTTCGCTATGGTGGTCTTTGGCCCTAAACAAAAAGACATCAGTCCTAGGAGGCGGCATGCGCATGCGCGGCGACGTTTATTGGCAGTGGTCGGACCCAACCCTGCACCACCGGGACCATGACGAAACTCTCGATGACGGTACGTTTATCGATGTGCAGGTCCGGCTGTCTCGCAC
>Ga0213825_1001566_pt1 | contig 15502 bp, 8 predicted proteins | sample MC6MC0900MG_FD_179896 | JGI IMG/M metagenome (GOLD analysis project Ga0213825, IMG submission 179896) | Enriched soil aggregate microbial communities from Iowa State University, Ames, United States - MC6-MC0900-MG | ecosystem: Environmental > Terrestrial > Soil > Unclassified | place: USA: Iowa... | reverse complement strand
TATCTCTTCTTTTTTGTTTTTTTTTGAACTCAGCCCATCCTTCAATTCACTTGTCATCGAATATGGAGCTGCACTCAAGGTTGTCCCCCTATTATAGTTTGGTTTAGCTGTCATATCAAAATTAAGATTCCCACCTTCATGGAGTGCCTTATGACTTAACCAGTTTTTACCATAATTTGTTCCATTCAACTGCAGCGCATTGACATAAACATTTTCATTCGAATTCTTAGGTGCATTTATTGTCAATGTCTTACCATTTTCGAAAGTTAATGTAGCTTTTTTAAATAACGGAGCCCCAAGCACATATTCGTCTGTCGCTGGACAAACCGGATAGAAACCTAAAGCAGAAAATACATACCAGGCCGATGTTTGACCATTATCTTCGTCGCCACAATAACCGTCAGGAGTTGGCTTATACATTCTGTCCATAACCTGACGCACCCAATATTGCGTTTTCCATGGTTGGCCTGCATAATTATACAGATATGGCATATGCTGAATCGGCTGGTTACCATGCGCATATTGCCCCATATTAGCAACCTGCATCTCCCGAATTTCATGGATAATACCACCATAGTAGCTATCATCATAATTTGGAGCCTGAACAAATACAGAATCCAGCATATTGACAAAAGTTTTCTCTCCCCCCATTAAATCGATCAGTCCCTGCACATCATGGAAGACACTCCAGGAGTAATGCCAACTATTACCTTCAGTGAATGCATCCCCCCATTTCAATGGATTGAAAGGAGCTTGGAATTTGCCATCTTTATTTTTACCACGCATTAGATTGGTGGAAGGGTCAAATAAGTTCTTATAATTTTGAGCACGTTTAGCATAGAGATCAATCTCAGTCTTAGGACGGTTCAATGCTTTTGCCAATTGGTATATTGTAAAGTCATCATAAGCATATTCTAATGTCCGGGCAGCATTTTCATTGATTTTAACATCATAGGGAACATAGCCTAAGCTATTGTAATATTCAACACCTTTTCGTCCAACAGCGGTCATTGGCCCCTCATTATTTGCACCATGTTGCAAGGCCTCATATAGTTTGTTGATATCATAACCACGCAAGCCCTTCATATAGGCATCTGAAACTACCGAAGCAGAGTTGTTACCAACCATGATATCCGCATATCCAGGGCTACTCCATTCAGGCAGAAACCCACCCTCCAGATAAGCATTAAGCAATCCCTCCTGCATTTCTTTATTGATAGAAGGATACATAAAGTTTAAGAAAGGATACAAGGCTCTAAAGGTATCCCAGAAACCTGTACCACCAAACAAATACCCTGGTAGCGTTTTACCATTATATGGGCTGTAATGGACCGCCTTTCCTTGTGCATCGATTTCATATAGTTTATTCGGGAAAAATAATGTACGGTACATTGTAGAATAAAATGTGCGCAATTGATCAATATCATCACCTTCAACCTTAATTTTACCTAAGGTCGTATTCCATATCTGGCGTCCATCTTCTTTAACTTGGTCGAATGACTTATTGCCGAGCTCATTTAAGTTTAACAAAGCTTGATCAGCACTGATAAAAGAGGACGCAACCTTTACCTGAACAGGTTTTGATTTATCCTTAACTTTGAAACCAACAATGGCGCCTGTATGATCACCTTTGATTTTCAGCTGGCCATCTTTCTTTTCTTTTCCCTCCCAGGTAGCAACACTAGCAAAAGGTTGATCGAAAACAAGGACAAAATAGTTCTTGAAATTTTCAGGCAATGGGCCGCGTGCATATTTCGACGAGTAGCCAATGATCATATTTTTTTCGGGGATGATCTGAACTTCCGACCCTTTTTCATAAGCGTCCAAAACGATATAAGCATCATCCGTCTTATTGAAAGAGATCCGAAACATCGCCGCGCGTTCAGTCGGTGTCATCTCCGCTGTCACATCGTGATCAGCTAAATACACAGAATAATAATATGGTTTTACAACTTCAGCTTTATGTGAAAACCAGCTTGCACGCTCATCCTGATCAAACACTGGTTTTCCGGTAACAGGCATAATAGAGAAAACACCATAGTCATTCATCCAGGGAGAAGGCTGATGTGTTTGTTTCAGTCCACGGATCTTATCAGCTGTATATTGATACTGCCATCCATCGCCATTTTTTCCGGTCTGTGGAGTCCACATATTCATCCCCCATGGTCTTGCTATGGAAGGATAAGTATTCCCGTTGGATAGCTCAAATTTGGATTCTGTACCCATTAAAGGATTCACCAGATCGACAGCTTCCATTTGCTGTCCTCTAAACTTCTGAGCCAAAACCGGTTTTGCGCAAAACAAACCCAAGGACAGTAATGACCCTAGAAAAACACTTAATGATTTCTTCATTATTTAGGATATATATAAATATTTCTACTAAAACGTATTAGTAAAGATATAAAAAAGAATATTAAATCAAAAAAACTCGGAGCTTTCGCATATTAGGTCTTATGATTTTTACAATAAGGCTTTATTTTCTTTAAGACAAATTTCGGATTTACCCCGCTTCAGGTATTGATACTATCTTTTGATCAAATTTGTCGAAATCACATATTCCTTCGGACTGGTAATCCCACGATCTATTTCCCTCAACAATACCTTCACACAGGTTTTTGCCAATGGCTCCAATGGTTGTTGGATGCAGGAGATCTTAGGATTTAATATATCGAACAATTCATGATCGTCAAAAGAAAACAACGGAAAACTAAATTGTTCCCCTCCTTCAGTCCGAAGCGATTTCAAACCGAGGATGCAGAGGTAATTGGTCGTAAAAAATAAACCATCTAAATCCGCATTTTTAGATACCCAGCTCTGCACAGCAGCTATACCCTTTTGTCGTAAACGACGATATGGTAATTGCAGTATCCTCGCTTGCATACCTGTTTCCTCACAAAACTCTAGATAAGCATCTTTACGGGCGAGCATCTGGGGCTGATCCGAATCGATTGTAATCAATCCAAAATTTTTACATCCAATAGACTGCAAATATGAACAGGCCTTCCGGCTGCTGACTCCGTTGTCAATATGAACATAATGTGCCGCTATATCAGGTGAATTTCGATCGAAAACAACTAAGGGCACTTTATATTCCAAGATTTTTCGTTGATGTTCCTCCAAGTTTACCGTAGGTGCTAGAATTATGCCCTCTACCTTCTTTTCAAGCATGAAATCAATGATATCTTGTGCATTTTGAGGATCTCCCAAAGTACTACTGTATAATACATGGTAATTTTTCTTGCGCAGCAGCTCCTCTACATACAGCGCAAAAGGGCCAAAAAAGGAATCTCCAATATTTTCGACAATCAACCCAATTGTATTCGAACGCCCCGTAGCCAAGCTCTTCGCCAAAGAATTGGGCTTATAGCCTACTTTTGCTACATAATCCAGCACGCGCCTCTCAAGGTCCTTACTGATACGCGCCTGTTCGGCTTTATGATTGATCACCAATGAAACAGTAGATTTGGAGACATTCAGTTCCTGTGCAATTTCTTTAATAGATTTGGCCATAAGAGCATTTCATAAAATTAAGTGAAATTAGAAAATAAAATGAAAAGTAACTTCCTATCAAGATCAATGAATTCTTAAACAATCGTATGCATAAAATTATCTGAACATGTTTATGATTACTGTATGCTAAAACAACCAGCGAAATCATAGTGGAAAAGCCGCCCATTCTATTTTTATTAAGTCTCTCCCTTCTTTGCATAATGATGCCTAAGCTCAGTTTAAGTATCTTCAACTTTATACTTAACCATACTTAAAGTATACCGAAAAAGTACTTTAAGTATGGTTGAAAAATATATAAACAATACTTTATATCATAAGAAAGCATAAAAAATTTTACCATCGCAATCGATTGATAATAAAAAAAGTAATTAAAAAACTCGACTTTTCAGTAGCTTGTAATCAAGCTACTATTTTTTTCTTAAATTTACCAGCATTGAACTCCTTATGAAAAAAACCAAATCATACCATTACGAAGAACTTTTACCTCGCATTCAGGAAGGGGATCAAAAGGCTTTTGCTATGTTATATGATTTATTTTCAGGTGACTTAATTGCCTTTATTGCCAAAAAGATATCTAGCCCAGAAATCGCAGAAGATATATTACATGATCTCTTTATTTCAGTCTGGAAAAATCGTAACCGGATTGATCAGATTGAATCTTTACCAGCTTACCTATTCTCTTCATGCCGATACCTTATACTTGCACAATATCGCAAAGAGATGAAGATGAATATTTCACAGGATCTCGAAGAGCTAGAATTTGAAGACGAAACAATTGGCATTGAAGACCGGCTATATTATCGATACATTATCGACATTGTTGCCAAAGAAGTAGATAATCTCCCTGAAAAATGTAAGCTCGTGTTCAAATTAAGTAGGGAATATTATTTGACCAACAAAGAAATTGCCCATAAGCTAGCTATCAGCGAATCAACGGTGGAGAAACACATTAATAAGGCCATTAGACAACTACGCGCCGCGACAAACCATCTCTTCCATTTTATACTTTTTTTCTAAAACAAGAAGTATATCAATAAACATCACAGGCTTCAAAATAAACTCCCCCTTCAAAAAAAATCGACAACAAGCTAAAAATCAACCCTATAAATATAGCACAATAAAAAAGTAGTGCCCAATAACGAGATGAAAATTAATTTTTCTATTTTTTTTCATTTTTGACTAGAAGGTACCTTCATTTTCTATCACCTATATAATAACTGACCATTCCAATGGAACCTGTTATGAACGAACTAAATGAAGTATACAAGTTGATATCCAACTTCTTGAACAGGAAGGAAACTGTTCATGGAAGGAAAGAATTATTTGATTGGTTTGATCAACAATCAAGGAATGATATTTCTGAAGCCGATTTTGGCAACATTCAAGACAATGCACGGAAGAGCATTATCAAGCATATACAAAGTCGAAAAAAGAAAATTATCCTACATCCTGCTATCCGATATACCGGAATAACGGCAACGCTATTAATAATTGGATTTTCAATTTTAAAATTTTGGCCCGAACCTGAACGATTGGCAACAGTTGAACAACTTGCGTCAACCACAGCAGGTAAAGAAAAAGCAATTATTATCCTAGGGAATGGAAAACAAATTGATCTAGAGCAACTCCCACTTAATCAAAGTATCCAAACTGGTGATGTGATCATTAAAAAAGATGGTAATGGACAAATTAGTTATCATGATGCCAAAAGCGGACAAATAAGCGTACAAAAAAACAGTATGTACACACCGAAAGGTGCAACGTATGATCTGACATTATCAGATGGTACTTTAGTCACGCTGAATGCGGATTCGAAGATATCCTATCCGACTTCATTTGATCAAGGCGACAGGGAGGTCGAACTACAGGGGGAGGCTTATTTTCATGTGCGCAAAACCTCTAATCAAAGTAAATTTATCGTCAAGACACAAGGACAAAAAATAGAAGTACTTGGCACTCAGTTCAATGTTAATGCCTATCTAGGCCTCGGGCAGACCAAGACAACATTAGCTGAAGGCGCAGTACTTGTGACCCTAGAAGACCCCAGCAAACATGCTGTTCGCCTCAAGCCAAATGAACAAGCCATACTACAACAAGGGAAATTGAATTCACATCTTGTGAATATTGAAGAGGTATTGAGCTGGAAAAATGGCCAGTTTTATTTCAATGGAAGTAATACTGATGAGGTCATGCAACAAATCGCGAGATGGTATAATATCGATATTAGTTATAAACGGGATGAAAATAAGGAACAGTATACCGGAAAAATACCACGCAATCTGAGCCTAAACAAGTTGATTGAGTTGCTCAATTATGCTGATCTAAACACGAAAGCTTTGGTTGAAAAGAACAATCGAATCAAATTAATCATTACTTAACCAAAATTGCCAAGAATTATGAAAAATGAACAATTACCCCCTTAAATAGCATTGTTAATATCAATAAAAAACGGATTCTGTTGGAGCAGAACCCGTTGATACAATTGATATTAAAGCATCGTCTAACGTCTAAATTATTAATACATTAACATCAAACGAATTTAATGAAATTTTTACTAACTCCGTTCATTAAGAAGGAGAAGGTTTTTCATGAAGGTTCATTGGATACAGAACCTGTGTCCCTTAATGGCCCTAAAAGTGATAAACAAAGACCTTTTTTTGTGCAACCATTATCCCGATCTCTCATGAGGATCAACCTAATTACTTTATTGATCGGCTTAGGACTATCCCAAGTGGATGCCCATACCTACGCACAGCAGATTACGCTCAAAAGGCAACATGCTAGTCTTCAAGTGATTTTAAAAGACCTTGAAAAACAAAGTGGATATACGTTTTTCTACAAAAAGAACGAAATATCCGCCAACAGAGACATTTCCATCGATGTAAAAAACATCCCCTTTACACAGGCTTTAAACATCATATTGGGAAATTCAAACTTTACATACGATTTTTTTGACAAGACCGTTGTTATCAAGAAAAATAATATCCCTGCTAAAGTCGATCCGAATAAAACAGCGAATAGACTGATTATAGACAAAAGCTTAAACATACAACAAGAAATTCAAATTACGGGTTCAGTTAGTGACAGCTTGGGGCGCAAACTCACCGGTGTAAGCATCAATGTAAAGGGAAAATCAGGTTTAGGTACAGCAACGGATATTAATGGAGCATTTATATTAAAAGTCCCGAGCAACGGTATACTTCTCTTTACAATGGTAGGTTATGATGCTCAAGAAATAGCTATCACTGGAAAATCCAAATTTGATGTTATTTTACGAGAAGCTTCTTCAAGCTCCATTGATGAAGTTGTTGTTACAGCTTTCGGACAACGCTCCAAGAAAAGTGATCTCATCGGCTCAGTTTCTTCATTAAGTCCAAAAGAACTTCGTGCTCCAGTAAGCAACCTTACAGCTGCCCTGCAGGGTAAAGTTGCCGGTGTAGTCTCATTCCAACGCAGCGGCGAACCAGGGGGAGATAATGCTGACTTCTTTATTCGAGGAGTCGGAACCTTTGGCACCAACAACAGGCCATTGATTCTCGTTGACAATATGGAAGTTACTGCTGATGATTTAGCGCGTATTCCTGTTGATGACATTGAAAATTTTTCCATCTTGCGCGATGCCACAGCCTCCGCAGTGTACGGTTCCCGTGGCGCAAACGGCGTTGTACTTGTTACGACAAAAGTCGGCCGTGATGGCCCTGCAACCATCAATTTTAGAGCTGAACAACGGATTTCCGCCCCTACCCAAACATTAAAGTTTGCGGACCCTGTGACCTGGATGAAGATGTACAACGAAGCAGTAACGACACGTGACCCTCTTGGTGTTGAGCCTTATAGCCAATTTAAGATCGAGCGTACTGCGGCAGGTGACGACCCAATGACCTACCCTGCAGTAGATTGGTTAAATGCGCTAACGAAACAAACGACAACAACGCAAAACTACAATTTAAGTGTCTCGGGTGGAGGTCAGATCGCGAATTATAATGTCAGTGGAAATTTCACCAATGACAATGGACTTCTAAAGATGGATGCGTTGAATAACTTTAATAACAATGTGAATTTCAAAGTAATGAACCTGCGCAGTAACATTGGTATCAATATAACGAAATCAACGTTTGCCATGGTAAGAACGGTAGCCAATCTTCAAAATTATAGTGGCCCACCAACCAATGGTACTGAAGCATACAATCTAGCACTGCGTGCCAACCCCGTCTTATTTCTCCCTGTATATCAAGCTGGCCCAAGCCAGTCCTACATCCAGCATCCACTTTTCGGAAATGCGGATAAGGGACAATATGCAAATCCCTACGCACAGATCATGCGTGGATATTCGGAAAGAAAACGAAGCGACATTCAGGTTCAATTAGAGCTAAAACAGGATTTTTCGGAGCTACTGTTAGAAGGATTAAAGTATAGAGGTCTCTTTAACATTGGGCGAAATTCCTATTTCTCCCAATCCCGGCAATACAGCCCCTTTTATTACGAGCCGATCGGAACTGACCCCACAAATAATTCATTATTATATCGAGAGATTAATCCAGAAACTGGAACAGAATATCTTGATTTTGTGCCTGGAGAGAGGACACAATCAGCTGTGTTTTATATGGAAAATCAACTTTCCTTTCAACGAACATTTAATGAAAAGCACAATGTATTCGGTATGCTGATCAATACAATTCGGGACAATGTCAAAACGCCTGTTGATAATAACATCTCATTGATAAATACGCTTCCTAATCGGAACGTCTCCTTCTCCGGTAGCTTTACCTATGGTTATGATGATCGCTATCATGCGCAGTTTGCTTTTGGTTATAATGGATCGGAGAAGTTCTCCAACAAATTTCGTTGGGGATTTTTTCCATCTTTCGGTCTAGCCTGGAATGTTTCCAAAGAGCAATTCTTTGAACCGATTCGGAATGTTGTCAATAATTTGAAATTCCGCTTTACCAGAGGTACACTTGGAAACGACCAAATTTTGGACACCAGATTCTTCTATCTTTCTGATGTCAACCTCAATAGCGCTGAATACGGTTATTCTTTTGGTTTACCCGCTGAATCAGGAAGAAGAACGGTAAATGGTATTGTTGTCAATCGGTATGCGAACCCTGATATCCGATGGGAAGTGTCCACGCAGACCAATTTAGGTATCGATTTAAGCTTGTTTAATGGAGCGCTAGCATTTACCGGAGATTTCTATCAACAATATCGGGATAACATCGTCCAAGCACGATCATTATCTTCAATCAATGGACTTACCGCTTCTGTTTTCGCCAATGTTGGTGAATATAAAAGCAAGGGTTTTGATGGTGAACTGGTTTACAACAAATCCGTGAATAGCGATTTATGGTTTCAGGGCAGAGGAACATTTACTTTCGCAACAGGAGAATATGCATTCTATGAAGAACCCGCTTATAAAAATGAGTACCGTCAACGTAAAGGAACTTCTGTCGCGAACCAATTTGGATATATAGCTGAACGATTGTTCATCGACGACAATGAAGTTTACAACAGCCCAGCGCAGGAATTTGGTTCAACAGTTCGTGGTGGAGACATCAAATACCTAGATGTCAACCGTGATGGGCTGGTCAATGATGATGATCGCATGCCAATCGGTTATCCTACAACGCCAGAGATCAATTATGGTTTTGGACTTAGTACGGGTTATAAAGGTTTAGATTGTTCCTTTTTCTTTAGTGGAGTAGGTAGAACATCACTATTCATTAACCCTACGACCAATAATACCAGCAGCCCCGTCAGTAAAGGGATAGCTCCTTTTGGTTCAGAGACATCTCCAAATGCAGTTTTTCAAGAATGGGCAAATAACTATTGGTCCGAAGATAATAAGAATATTTATGCAGCATGGCCTCGTCTTAGTGTCATGCCTATGGCCAATAACACCGTTCAAAGCACATTCTGGATGCGTAACGGCAGTTTACTTCGACTCAAACAAGTCGAGCTTGGTTATACATTCAACAAAAAACTAACACAACGATACAAAGTCAAGAATCTACGTATTTATGCGAGCGCGACAAATTTATTACGGTTTAGCTCCTTCAAATTATGGGATCCTGAAATGGGGGGCAATGCCTTAAATTATCCCTTACAAAGGGTATTTAACATTGGTATCAATGCTAATTTATAGGAATTATGAAAATAAGATTTAAGAAAAATATAATTGGACTGGGATTATTATTGGGACTTTCGACTTCCTGTAACAAATTTCTGGATGTTGTACCAGATAATGCCCCTGTACTGGATCAGGCCTTTGCAATGCGTACGATGGCCGAACGCTATCTGGTCACTTGTTATAGTCAGTTACCGCCTAGTTTTTCGATGACAAATAATCCCGGCTGGCTTTCCGGAGACGAGTTCTGGTTGAATTCAGAGTCTACATACGCTGGATATTTTAACTGGAGGATTGCCTTGGGAAATCAAAATGGTGATAATCCTTTGCTAAATGCTTGGGACGGAAATAATGGAGCGACCAATCTTTGGGTCGGTATTACCAATTGTAATACATTTCTCGATAACATCATGTCGGTACCAGATATGACCGACGAAGAAAAACAAATGTGGGTTTCAGAAGTAAAATTCCTAAAAGCCTATTACCATTTCCTTTTGCTAAAACAATATGGACCAGTACCAATTCGGGATAAAAATATCCCTATATATGACAGCCCTGGCTCCTCCCAGCTCGCTCGAAATAGTGTGGATGAATGCTTCAGTTACATTGTAACTAAAATTGATGAGGCAATGCCCAATTTAATGGATGATGTTACAGCAGTAAATAGTGAGACCGGGCGCATTACCAAAATCGTTGCTAAGGCGATGAAGGCAGAAATATTAATGTACGCAGCCAGCCCTTTGTTCAATGGAAATTCCGGTGTTGAAGCTTCAATAAAGAATACAGATGGAAAAGAACTCTTCAACCACAGCTATTCGGCCGAAAAATGGCAATTGGCAGCCAATGCCTGTAAAGAAGCTATTGATTTCGCGACAGAACATGGAAAAAAATTACATACTTGGACAGCCACAGGCGGGTTTACACCACAAGCAAGCACCCAGTTTCAAATGAATATCCGGGAGGCCTATAATGAAAACACCGATAACCCAGAAGTATTATGGCTCGACACAAAATCTACTGCTAACGGTACGATACAAGGTTATTTCATGCTACCCAGATACACAGCCAATGCCGGATCAGGTACCTTGTTGGGGTTTATGTCTGCAACATTGAATATCGTTGAAAAGTTTTACTCCAAAAATGGTGTACCTATCAATGAAGATATCACTTATCCCTATACATCCAGATTCGATTTGACTACTGTGCCGAATACAGATGCATATAAATATGATCTTGTGGCAGGAAAACAAACTGCACGCATGAACCTGAACAGGGAGAACAGGTTTTATGGCACACTAATGTTCGATGCAGGTCGTGTATTTATGTTACAGGCAGGCTCAGACGCCAACGCTTATAATATCGATCTTAAGTATTCTGGTTCGTCAGGAAAAGTCGATCCTACACGATTCAATTGGACGGGATATGCTTCAAAAAAACACTACAACTATAGAAGTACAGTGGGCGCAAGCAATGCATACACCGCTAGATTATATGGACATCCTATCATGCGTTTGGCCAATCTTTTTCTATATTATGCAGAAGCACTAAATGAGATTAACGGCCCCTCAGCAGAGGCATATTCTTATATTGATGCTGTAAGGGCACGCAGCGGGCTGAACGGTGTCGTGGAATCCTGGCAAAACTACTCCTCTTCGCCCAACAAACCCACAACAAAGGAAGGCCTACGTGATATTATCAAATATGAACGTACGAGTGAATTTGCATTGGAAGGTATTCGTTTTTGGGATCTCCGTCGCTGGAAAGATGCTGTAAAAGAACTTAACAATCCTATTTTAGGATGGGACATCAATCAATCTTCAGAAGGTTCATATTATCGAACAACGCTATTATACACTCGTTCCTTTATGGACCGCGATTACTTTTGGCCATTGAGTTTAAATGAAAGACGACGGAACCCAAACCTTGTCCAAAGCGCGGGGTGGTAATTTAATCTAGAAATATCAATGATGAAAAATATATTAAACAAAACGGGACAATTATTGCTGACAATCCTATTCGTCACGCCGATCCTGTGGACAAGCTGCAAGGAAGATATTGGCATTACGGCTGCGAGAAAGGGAGAAAAACCAGGCGAACTAAAAAACCTGACTTACGAAGAAGCTCCCGGGGGAGCCAAAATCAAATACGATCTGCCTACTTCCGCTGATCTGCGTTATGTAAAAGCAACATATATATTAGAAAACGGCAAGGAGATGATCAGCAAGGCAAGTATCTATGATAACACCGTGTTGGTACAGGGCTATGCCGGCATCGGTGAGCATGAAGTAAAGTTAGTTGCGATTTCTGTCGGAGACGTAGAGTCTGATCCCGTCAGTATTAAGATCAAGACTGGAAAACCAAATTACATCATTCTGGCAGAATCATTTAAATCAGATGATTTCTTTTACAGTACGTTTGGCGGTGTAAACCTAAAATTCGAAAACAAGGACGCATCCAATATTATACTACGTGTATTCAAATATGGGACCAATCCAAAGACCAACACTACGGGGTGGAATGTGCTGAACGAAACGTATACCAAATCAAAGGAAGGAATCGTTCGTGTCCGTGGAGAGCAACCTATTGCGACGACCTATGGTATTGTCGTACGCGATCAATGGGGCAATGTATCTGATACAATCCAACGGATATTAACCCCTCAGGAAGAATACGAAATTAATAATCTTTTGATTTTTAATGGCATCACCGCGTATAGCGATATGAATAGAAATGGTGATTATATCAGCAATTACAATGCTCAAGGGGGAAGTGCAGAAATGCAAATATCACTATTTGATGGTGTCGAAAGCTCCCCTTATTATACCACCAACAAACAATGGTGGGGTAAAGCAGCGCCTATACCCTTTCAGTTTACTTTGGACGCACGCAAAAAGGCACAGATAAGTCGCGTGAAACTTTGGGGAAGAAATGACAACAATGGCTTATTGTTTCAGGCGACCCATCCGAAAGAATTTGAACTCTATGGCAGCAATTCACCGGCACAGGATGGATCCTGGGAATCCTGGACAATGCTTGGAACATTTGAAGGAGTGCGTCCCTCCGGCTTAGCTTTTGGAACGAATGCAAATGCCGAAGACCAGGATTATGCGCGTAAAGGCGAAGATTTCGAAGTGAATTGGGAAAATCCTGGAGGGTTTAAATATTTCCGCATAAAAGTGAATTGTACCTGGAATGGGGTTCGTGAACAGCCCTTAGGGAATGCACTTACTGTTGCAATATCCGAAGTGAAATTATATGGTAAATATGTAGACTGATAAATTATGAGAAAAATATTAAATTATATGCTAATTGCCATCGGTATTATCTATTTGGCCCACAGTTGTAAGCCATCAGATTACTATTATGGTGAGTATTTAAAAAATGGTGAAATTTATTATCCGGGAAGAGTAGACTCCTTATTGATTATCCCCGGCAACCAACGGGCAATCTTAGGATTTAGAGCAACGACAGATCCAAAAGTTGATCGCGTTAAGATCTATCTAAGAAGCAGTCTTTCGCCTGTTGCAGAAATAAAAAGTTATCCAATAGAAGCCAACGAACATGGAAAAATTAAGCTGATTGCTTTAGAAGGGCTTTCTGAAGCAACTTATACGGCCAGCGTACATTCATTCACAAGTCAAGGAGATAGCTCAAGAGCAGTAACGACAAGTCAGTTTATTTATGGGCAAAGTTATATCCGAACCTTGGTAAATCGTTCCTTTCTAAAGTTTGACAAAACAAATGCGAATGAACATTTTCTTGTATTGGCCAGGGAAAGTAATCTGCCCCGACAAGGTACGTTTTACCCGATGCAATTTACAGAGGTAACCTACCTCAATAATACTGGCGATTCAACAACCGTTCGTATTACACCCTACGAAGATTTTGCAAGTTTAAAGAATATCGTCACTCCAAGTACGGTCAAATATAGAACCGTCTATAAGCCTATCCTGGCTTCAATAGATTATTTCTATACAGCATTTACAGAGCAGAATTATAGTAAATAATAGGAATTCATCAAAAAATCAACATATGGAATCTAACGAAAATAATAGACTGATCATGCGCTATTATTTTTGTTAGTCCATATTTCTCCCCACTCAACCTAACGTATTTTTCCCTATCTTTTTTTTAAATACCTTTGTAGCACAAGGGGTAACTAAAAAATGGACAATACAATTGCATCATGGCTAATACGCATTGCTGAAGGCGACCGGACTGCATTTGATGCATTATACAACCATTTTTGGAAACAGATCTATCAATATGTATACCTGAAAACTAAAAATACAGAAGCAACAGAGGATATTTTACATGACCTGTTTTTGAGTATTTGGAAAAACCGTAGCCGCTTACAGGAAATCGACAATATCGAATCTTATCTCAAGACTGGAGCCCGATATTTAACGTACTCCTACTTCAACAAAAATAGCACACAATTACTGGTTGAAATTGATAAAGTAGACCTCATAATCGACGATGCCCCTATCGAAGACCGCTTACATTATCGCTATTTGCTCGATCTTATCCAGGAAGAAATACAAAACCTTCCAGATCGTTGCCGAATTATTTTCAATGAAAGCCGGGTCAATCACAAATCTATCAATCAGATTGCTCTTGAATATGGCTTATCCAAAAGCACTGTCGAAAATCAAATCAACAAAGCGCTCAAACGCTTGCGACTGATTACCAAAGACTTTCAAATTTTCCTTTCTTTTTTTTAATCTTTTTTCATTTCTGCGTAGGTGCTCCGGTCTCAATTGATGACTATATGTATACGAGGCTAACCAAATAGAACGATGAAACCATCATGATGTATTTATGCCACACAAAGGAATAAATAAATCTGATCGTTTCATCACAGCTGAAGCAGCCGAAGGCAGCATGAACCGAGTGAAACGAGTTCATTTATACCGATAAGACTAGACTCTTGTAACTAATTTAAATAGATGAAAGTACCTAACGCATTACGTAAACTAATCAAAAACTATCTATTAGGCTTTGAGAACAAGGAGGAATACAGCCGACTGAAAAAGTGGTTTGAGGATACCGAGTTTCAAGAGATGCCATCAGATGAGGAAATTCAAATGAGCCAACTTCGTGTTCAACAACGGCTCAATCCTATTCTATTTAATGAACCTATTTCTTTCAAGAAAAAGTATCGCTACGCCATTCGTATTGCAGCCTCAATTACGATTGCACTCAGTTGTGTTGGGGGTTATTACTATTATCAACATGCGATCTTTGACAAAATAGCCCCCGAACAGTTGGCCAATATAAAACCTGTTCAGGAGAATGTACAACTTACTTTTGAAAATGGAAAAGTTGTTATACTGAATAAGCAGGGACAGTCTACACAGGCAATTGAAGGTGTCCAAGAAATTAAAAATGGAGAACTTGTTTATAATGACGATGCGGATCATATTGTCCAAAACACCCTCTCGACTCCCAGAGGACAGCTCTTTAAAATTGTGCTGCCTGATGGAACCAAAGTATGGATGAATGCGAATAGTTCCTTAAGCTACCCCTCGAAGTTTATTGGAGCGGAACGCTCGGTAGAACTCCATGGTGAAGCCTATTTTGAAGTAACCAAAAACCCAAATCAACCCTTCATTGTAAAGACTGCCGAGCAGCAAATCAAGGTCTTGGGCACACATTTCAACGTCAATGCATACGATAATGAACCGATCACAAAAACAACACTTGTTGAAGGAAAAGTAGAAGTGCAACATCAACGCCAAAAGATGCTGTTAACACCTAATCAACAAGCGGTGACAAAAGGAGCCATACTCAATAAGAAAAATGTAGATGCGCTAGAATATGTTACATGGCGAGATGGATATTTTACTTTCCATAATGCCTCCCCGA
>Ga0213825_1001563_pt1 | contig 15521 bp, 9 predicted proteins | sample MC6MC0900MG_FD_179896 | JGI IMG/M metagenome (GOLD analysis project Ga0213825, IMG submission 179896) | Enriched soil aggregate microbial communities from Iowa State University, Ames, United States - MC6-MC0900-MG | ecosystem: Environmental > Terrestrial > Soil > Unclassified | place: USA: Iowa... | reverse complement strand
GCAAAGCCGTGCGGTGCGCCTGCGTAGACTTTCAGTTCAGCGCCCTTGATTTGCGCAGCCGCTTGTTTGCCGGTGGTTTCGAACGGAACGATCTGATCGCCATCACCGTGAATCACCAACGTCGGTACGTCGATTTTCGCCATGTCCGGGCGGAAGTCGGTTTCCGAGAACGCGGTAACGCAATCCACGGTGCCTTTGAGCGAGGCCAGCAGCGCGATGTTCAGGGTTTGGGTCAGCACGCCGTCGGAGACTTTCTGACCCTGATTGGTGCCGTAGAACGGGGCGTTGAAGTCTGCAATGAACTGCGCGCGATCCTTCAGCAGGCCGGCCTTGATTCCGTCGAACACCGACTTGTCGACGCCTTCGGCAAAGTCCGGTTTCTTGCCGAACAGCGGTGTCACCGCGCCTAGCAACACCAGCCCGGCGACACGCTCGCTGCCGTGGCGCGCAATGTAGCGGCTGACATCGCCGCCGCCCATGGAGAAGCCGACGAGGGTCACGTCACGCAGGTCGAGGTGCTCGATCAACTGCGCGATGTCGTCGGCGAACGTGTCGTAGTCGTAGCCGGTCCACGGCTGCTCGGAACGGCCGAAACCACGACGGTCGAAGGCGATGGTGCGGTAGCCACGGCTGCTCAGGTATTCCATCTGGTATTCCCACATGTCGCCATCCAGCGGCCAGCCGTGGCTGAACAGCACGGGCTTGCCGCTGCCCCAGTCCTTGAAATAGATCTCGGTGCCGTCTTGGGTCGTGAACGTGCTCATGAAAACTCCTTGGGTGTGGGCCTGCGTGGATGCCGTGATGGCAGCGTTCACTATCGCGACAAAGGGCATTGGCCACTTGTACGCAGGTGCTAAGTTTCGTGGCGCACGCGTTAACGGTTTGGCGACATGAGTTGTAAGATGCAACCGCATCGAACCTGCCGTTTTGCCGGAGACACCCCAAATGAAGCGCAAAAGCCTTGCGGGCAATGCCTGCCCGATCGCCCGCACACTCGACCTGATCGGTGACTGGTGGTCGTTGCTGATCATCCGCGATGCGCTGGAAGGCATCAGTCGTTTCAGCGATTTCGAGAAGAGCCTGGAGATCGCCAAGAACATGTTGAGCACCCGGCTCAAAGGGCTGGTGGAACGCGACATCCTGCGCCTGGTGCCGGCGTCCGATGGCAGCGCTTACAAGGAATACGTGCTGACGGAAAAGGGGCGAGCGTTGCAAACCGTGATCGTTGCGTTGTCGCAGTGGGGTGGGGAGTTCATGTTCGAGCCGGGCGAATCGGGTTCGGTGATGGTGGATGCGCAGAAGCGTCAGCCGATCAGGAAGCTTGAGTTGCTGTCGGCCGATGGTCGGGTGCTGGCGCCGGACGATGTGGCGACGAAACTGGCGGTTGAACACTGAGAGGAAACTGAAAAGCAGGTCCCGGATGACATTTACTGATGCCGCTGGTCGGCAATACACATTTAGTAATAACAAAAATTGACGTCAGAATAGTGGCTCATTACTATCGCGCCACCATTTTGATATCAGTTTCCGTCTCGAGGGATCGAACATGTACTCACCCGCCCTTGGGGCGAGGTTGTGCCTGGCTTTGCTGTGCCTGTCTCCGCTTAACACTGTATTTGCTGCACCCACGCCTGGTGAAACCGACCTGATCCGTGAACGCCAGGATCGACTGCTCGACGAGCAGCGCCGTCGCCTCGAAGAACTCAAAGACCTGCCGGGCAAGGAAGCCAGGCCAGCTCAACCGGTGACGCCGACCGACACCCGTTGTTTCCCGATCAAGGACATCGAGCTCAAAGGCGCCGACAGCCTGTCGGACAGTGACAAGGCGCGCCTGCTCAAACCGTACATCGGCCAGTGCCTGGGCGTGGCGCAGCTCAATGAACTGCTCAAGACCATTACCGACCACTACATCGAGAAGGGGCTGGTGACCAGCCGTGCCTATCTGCCGCAGCAGGATCTGTCTGCCGGGCACCTGAAAGTGCTGGTGGTCGAAGGCAAACTTGAAGGCTTGAAAGGCGCCGACAACAGCAAACTCTCTGAGCGTGAGTTGTCGATGGCCTTTCCCGGCAAGGCCGGCGAACTGGTCAACCTGCGCGAGATCGAGCAGATGGTCGATCAGCTCAATCGACTGCCGTCCAATCAGGCCAGGATGGAATTGTCTCCGGGCAAGAACGTCGGCGGCAGCGACGTGCTGGTCAACAACGCGGCGCAAAAGCCTTGGCGCGCAGGCCTGTCGCGCAGCAACGACGGCCAGCGCAGCACCGGTGAACAGCAGTGGGGCACCACGTTCGATTGGGACAGCCCGTTGGGTCTGGCCGATCAGTTGAGTCTGCGCGGCGGCCACGACGCGATGACCGATCACCAGCACACCTCCAACAACGCGATGCTCAACTACAACCTGCCGTGGGGCTGGTGGAATTTCAGCTACACCTACAGCCAGAGCGAATACCGCTCGCTGATCGCCGCCAGCGGCTTCAATTTCAAGCAGACCGGTGACAGCGAAAACCATCAGCTGCGCGCCGAGCGGGTGATCCACCGCGACTCGGTCAGCAAGACCTCCCTCAGCGCCGGACTTTCATATCTGCGCACCAACAACTTCATCGAAGACAGCAAGCTCAAGCTGAGCAGCAACCGCATCAGCGAAGCGCAGTTCGGCTTCAACCACGGACGTCGTATCGGCAGCGCCTTCGTCAACTTCGACGCCGGCATGCAGGAAGGCATCGGTGCATTCGACGCTCAGGGCAGCCACGACCCGGGCCCCGGCGAGCCGGACGCGCGCTACCGCAAATACACCGCGACCCTGAGCTATCTGCAGCCATTCAAAGTGTGGGGCGAGTCCTTCACCTTCAGCAGCCTGATGACCGGTCAGCGCAGTGAAGACGTGTTGTTCAGCCCACAACGCACCAGCCTAGGCGGGCTGTCGTCGATCCGTGGCTACAAGGATCAGTCGTTGTCCGGCGACAGCGGCGGCTACTGGCGCAACGACCTGCGCTGGGCGCGCCCGGTGAGCGCCGAATGGCTGCGACCGGTGTTCGCCGAGTACGGCACCAGCCTCGGCTACGACCAGGGCGTGATCCGTGGCGACCGCTACAACGGCGACCAGCACGGGCGCATGTCGAGCAACTCGCTGGAGCTGTTTGCGCGTGGCGAACACGTGGCAGCCAGTGTGACTTTTGCCCATTCCCTGGAACGACCGGCCGCACTGACCGAGCGCGAAGCGCCGATCTATTTCCGCCTGGATTTCTTTATCTAATTCTGCCTGCTCCGAGATTCTAATATGGACATTCGCCACCTGGCTTTTCTGGCCAGTCAGCCTTCTGCTGCCGTAAAAAACCGCGAACGCTTCTGGGGCATGCCCAAACGCGGCCTGGCGTTCCTGCTGGCCAACGTCATGTTCTGGCAGCCGATGTGGGCGCAGGCAGACGGAATTGTGGTCAGCGCGCCCGGCACCACGCTCGACCGGGCGGGCAACGGCGTGCCGATCATCAACATTGCCACGCCCAACGGCGCAGGGCTGTCGCACAACCAGTTCCACGATTACAACGTGGACGCCCAAGGCCTGATCCTCAACAACGCGACCAGTCGTACTCAGCTGACGCAGATGGGCGGGATCATTCTCGGTAACCCGAACCTGCGTGCAGCGGCTGCGCAAACCATCCTCAACGAAGTCAACGGTGGCAGTCCGAGCCAGTTGCGCGGTTACACCGAAGTGGCGGGGCAGTCAGCGCGGGTGATCGTGGCCAACCCGTACGGCATCAGTTGCAACGGGTGCGGCTTCATCAATACACCACGCGTCACCCTCACCACCGGTAAACCGGTACTCGATGGCGCGGGTCGGCTGGATCGTTTCCAGGTCGATCAGGGCAGCGTTTCCATCGATGGCAAAGGTCTGGATGCCAGCGCTGTCGACAGCTTCGAAATCATTACCCGCAGTGCGCAGATCAACGCGCAGATCCACGCCAAACGCCTGAACATCACCACCGGTCGCAACGATGTAAACGCCGAAACGCTGAACGCCACCGCGCGTGCCGATGACGGCAGCGCCAAGCCGCAGCTGGCGATCGACTCTTCGGCTCTCGGCGGGATGTACGCCGGGGCAATCAAACTGGTCGGGACCGAGGCCGGTGTCGGCGTGAAACTGGCAGGCGAACTGGCGGCCAGCGCCGGTGATATCCAGATTGACGCCAATGGCCAACTGACGCTGGCCAAAGTCACGGCCAGCAATGCGGTCGACATCAAAGCCAAGGGTCTCGAAGCCCAGCAGTCCGTTTACGCGGGCACGCAACTGGCGGTGCAAACCGCACAGGATCTGGTCAACCAGCAAAGCCTTGCTGCCAGGGACAGCGTTCGCCTGACCAGTGGCGGCAAACTGGTCAATGCCGGCGTGATCGAGGCCGGGGTGAATGCGGACAACAGCCGCAACAGCAATGGCGATCTCACCCTCAACAGCGGCACCGTGAGCAACCGTGGCAGTGTGTTGGCCAGTCGCTCGCTGAGCGCCAATATCGCAGGTTTGTTCGATAACCAGAACGGTATCGTTCAGGCCAAAAACGTCGCGCTGAGCACCACTCGCCTGGTCAACCAAGGTACTGGTGCGCGGATCTACGGCGAAACCAGCCTTGCTTTCAATGTCCCGGCCATCGTCAACCTCAGCGGCTTGATCCGCTTCGCCGATGGCCAGGCGGCAACACTCTCCGTCGACAATCTGGACAACCGCAAAGGCCGGATTGAAATCGCCGGCGGCAGCCTGAAACTCAATGCACGGGCGTTGCATAACGACGACGGCAAAATCATCGCCGGACGTCTGGATATCGATACCCGACAACTCGACAACGCTGGCGGCCTGATTGCTGCCAGCCAAAGCGCAACCAAGGTTGTCGCCCGCGAGCGTCTGGACAACGGCAAAGGCAAGATCCAGGCAAAAACCGACCTCGTCGTATCGGGCGCGGAGCTGCTCAATCAGGGCGGTACGTTGGCCGCCGATTCGATTCGGATCACCGGCACTCGGCTGGACAACAGCAGCAAGGGTGTCATCAGTGCCGAAAACGGCAATGTCGATCTGACGCTGGATCAGGATCTCGACAACCACGACGGCAAGGTTCAGGCATCGAAACGCTTGAGCATCGCTGCCCAGAGCATCGACAACCGCAATGCCAGCCTGACCGGCAAAACCCTCGGGTTGACCAGTCGCGGCAAACTCGACAACACCCAAGGCACGATCTCATCCGATGACAGCGTGCTGGCCAGCGAAGACCTGGACAACACTCAGGGCCTGATTCAGGGCAACACGACCCTGAACCTGACCGTCCGTGATCTGGACAACACCAACGGCCAACTGCTCGGCGGTGTAGTCGATGCGACGCTGGACAATCTCACCAGCAATGACAAAGGCGCGATCAGCGCCGAGACCGGCAAGCTCACGCTGGTCGTCAACAAGCACCTGAACAATGCCTTGGGTCGATTGCAAGCCAGCCAGGGTGACGTGGATGTTCACGCCGGCAGTGTCGACAACCGCAAGGGTGTGGTGGCTGCGCAACAGTTGCTGTTGGTCGCTCGCAATGGCCACATCGACAACCGTGGCGGGCGGGTGATCGGCGATCGCCTCGACCTGCAAGCCGCCAGCCTCGATAACGGCGAGGGCGGTCTGTTGGCGGCGGGTGTTGACGGCGCTCGGCTGATTCTCAAGCAAACCGTTGCCGGTCAGTCGCAACTGCTCAATCAAAAGGGCCGGATCCAGAGCGACGCTGACCTGTACATCGAAAGCGACACGGTCGACAACCGTGCCGGTGTCCTGCTGGGCAAAACCATTGAAGTCAACGCGACCGAACTGAACAACAGCGACAAGGGCGGCATCGTCGGCACGGGCGGTGACATTACGCTGAAAATCGCCGGGGTCTTCAATAACGTCACGGGCGTGGTCGACGCCGCTGAGCAGCGCCTGCTGCTCGAACAACTGGTCGAACTCGACAATCACGGCGGCACATTGCGCGGCCAGCGTCTGGACATCACCAGTACGTCCATCGACAACCGTGACGCGGGCCAGATCATTGCGGGCAGCGATGGTCTGAAAATCGTCGGCAGCACCGTGCTGAATCAGCAGGGTGCAATCCTCGCCAATGGCAGCCACGCAGAACTCGCGCTCGGCGCCGGCAACCTGCAGAACCAGGGCGGTACGCTACAGGCCGACACCCTCGACATCACCAGCGCCGAGCTCGACAACAGCGCAGTCAACGGCAAGGCCGGTTTGATCTCCAGCCTGCTGGGCGATTTGAAGTTGACGGTGACACGTCTGACCAACCGCGCCGGCAAGATCTTCGGCAAAGACCAGGTCGTTTTCGATGGCTCCAGCCTGGACAACGCGGGCGGTGAGATCAGCGGCAATCGACTGGGCCTCGAAGCGGTCAGTCAGATTCTCAATCAGGGCGGACTGATCGAGTCGGCGACGGACCTGAAACTGATCGGCGGCCAACTGAACAACAGCGCTGGCGGGCAGATTCGTGCACTGGGCGGAGCGTCCAGCCAGATCAAACTGACTGGCAACCTGAACAACCAGAACGGCGTCATCGAGATCGGCAGCCAGGATCTGGAACTTGCCGGCGCCCAGCTCAACAACCTCAGCGGCAGCGTTCGTCACGCGGCTCAAGGGCTGTTTGATCTGGATCTGAGCAACCTGACCGGCGCTCAAGGCAGTCTCACCGGCCTGGGCAAAGGCGTTTGGGATATCGCTTCGGTCAATGGCGTGGGCACCTGGCAATTGAACGGCGGCCTGACCTACACCAGCACGCAGGGTCTGACACTCAACGCCGGGGATCGTATTGCCAGTGCCTCGGCACTCAAACTGAATGTTGCAAGCCTGGAAAATGCCGGCGAACTGGCCAGTGACGGTGACCTTACGCTGAGCCTGGGTGGCAACCTGATCAACAGCGGACGGGTGTCCGCCAAACAAAAACTGGTTATCGGCGCCAACGACCTGATTCAGCGGGATGGTCGTCTGGTCAGCGGTGGCGACACCGAGCTGACGCTGAGCGGCACGCTCGACAACCTGGGTCGACTGATTGCCAACCAGAACCTTACGGTCTCCGCTGCGCGGATCGACAACAAAGGCACGTTGGGCGCACAAGGCAATCTTCTGTTCAATGCCACCAACGGCATCAGCAACGGCCCTGACACGCTGCTGTTCAGCGGCGGCACGATGGAACTGCACGGCAACAGCCTGAGCAACTTCTATGGCGATATCTACAGCCGCGGCAAGCTGACATTCGACGCGGTGGGCGGTGGCCGGGCCTCATCGTTCAGCAATCTGTCGGGCACCCTCGAAGGTGAAGGTGACATCGACATCAACGCCGTTTCGTTTGAAAACTCCAAGGCCGAATTTGAAATCACCTCGGGGCAGTCGTCCGGCAGCCTGAGCTGGGTGTGTGGCCAGCATTGCGGCGGCGGTGACGGCTGGAAGCGCGGCACTATCACCATCACCACCGATTTCAACGACCAGGTCTTGAAGGACTCTCGCGCAGCACGGTTTGTCGCTGGCAAGAACCTCACCATTCATGCCAATAACGTCGAGAACCGCTACAGCCTGCTGGCCGCGAACGGCGATCTGACCGTGTCTGCCGACAGTCTGCTGAATCAGGGGGCCGTGTCGCGCTCGGGCCATCGGGTGGTGAAGATCGGTACTCCCGGGCACATCGACAACAGCCTCTGGGACAAGATGGAGTTCACCGACATCCCGGCCTTCAACGCGGCAACCGCTGCGGGCAACTTCGACGAGGAGCGCTTCAACGAACTGGTCAGCCGCTCCAGCGACTCACGCTTTTCGCAGATGAGTGACGTCACCACTTGGGATGAAAACGGCAACAACGTCTATTCGGCGGTGCTCCAGGCCGGTGGCAAAGTCAAACTGGACGTCGCTCACAGCATCCAGAACGGCACGCTCTACGACAACACCTACGATCAACTGACCGGCAAGCTCTCCAGCGATCAGACGACCTCGGTCGGCGGCATCAACATCAACCTGGGCAAGCACAGCACCGACGCCAGCGCCCAGGCGCCGAAAGACGTCACCCGGATCGAGCGCGTGGACGCCGATGGCGTGAAGCAGATCAGCTTCGTGCCTGTCGACTTCAAAGGCGTGCCGTTTGCCGCTGTGGATCCGACGGCGTCCTCGACATTCCGTCTGCCGAAAGGCCCGTACGGCATGTTCGTGCAGAGCTCGAATCCGCAGAGCCGTTACCTGATCGAAACCAACCCGGAGCTGACCCAGTCCGCGCCGTTCATGAGTTCCGATTACCTGCTGGGCAAACTCGACTTCAGCGCCGATGAAGCGGCCCGCCGTCTCGGCGATGGCCGCTACGAGACACGACTGATCAGCGACGCGGTGATGGCCCAGACCGGCCAGCGCTTCCTGGCCGGTGGACTGAACAACGATTACGAGCAGTACCGTTATCTGATGGATAACGCGCTCGCCAGCAAGAATGAGCTGAACCTGTCGGTAGGCGTGAGCCTGACGTCCGAGCAAGTGGCGGCATTGACCCACGACATCGTCTGGATGGAAGAACGCGTCGTCGACGGTCAAAAAGTGCTGGTGCCGGTGCTCTATCTGGCCCAGGCCGAGTCACGCAACGTGCGTGGCGGCAGTCTGATCCAAGGTCGTGACCTGGAGCTGATGGCGGGGAATGATCTGGTCAACGTCGGCACGTTGCAGGCGACCAAGGATCTGTCTGTCGACGTCAAAGGCAGTCTTTATCAGGGTGGGCTGGTCGAAGCCAACGAGCGCATCACGCTCATGGCCACCGACAGCATTCGCAACGCATTGGCCGGCGAGATTCGCGGCAATCAGGTCAGCCTCACCAGCCTCAAGGGCGACATCGTCAACGATCGCACCGCCATCGCCGTACGTGACGGTAACGGCATGCGCACCCTGGTGGACGAAGGTGGCAACATCAGCGCACGCGACACGCTGACGATCAAGTCGGGCCACGACCTCGTCAACTCGTCATCCATCAGCAGCGGCGGCGACGCCACCCTGAGCGCCACTCGCGACATCAACCTGTTGGCGACGCGCAACGAAAGTGAACTGCACGAGTCGTTCGACGGAGGCCATCGCTCGGTCATCACCACCACCGTGGAGAACCTCGCGTCCAGCGTGAAGAGTGGCGGCAACCTGAAGCTCGACGCCGGCCGTGACATCAACGTCCTTGCCAGTACTGCAGAAGCCAAAGGCGATCTGCTTGCCGACGCGAAACAAGACTTGAACATGGCTTCGGCGAGCGACGAACACAATGTCGAAACCAACAGCAAAAGTGGCAAGAAACGCGTCCACGAAGAAGACAACCACACCGTCCAGAAAGCAGCCGAATTCATCGCGGGCGGCGACGTAAAAACCACTTCCGGTCGCGATACCACGTTGGTGGCAAGCAAGATCAGCGCAGGCAATGAAGCCTATGTGTATGCGGGTAATGACCTGAATCTGCTGGCCGCGCAGAACAAGGACTACACCCTCTATGACATGAAGGAGAAGGGTGGTTTCGGCGCCAAGAAAATGAAGCGCGACGAGGTTACCCAGATCACTCATGTTGGTAGCGAGATCAAGACTGGGGGCAATCTCACGCTGGTTAGTGAGGGGGATCAGCGCTATCAGGGCGCCAAGCTCAACAGTGGTAAAGACCTGACCTTGGACAGCGGTGGCAGCATTACCTTTGAGGCAGTGAAGGATTCCCATCAGGAAAGCCACGACAAGAGCAGCAGTAGCGCGGCCTGGACCAGCATGGAAAGCAAAGGCCAGGTTGACGAAACACTGCGCCAAAGCCAACTGATTGCCAAAGGTCAGACGCTTATTAAAGCGGTTGACGGGCTTCACATAGACATCAACCAGATCAATCAGCAAAGCGTCAGTCAGGCAATCGACGCGATGGTTAAAGCCGACCCGAGTATGGCCTGGTTGAAAGACGCCGAAGCGCGAAATGATGTGGATTGGCGTCAAGTCCAAGAGCTGCATGACCGCTGGAATGAAAGCCATTCCGGGTTGGGTGGCCCTGCGATGATCATCGTCATCATCATCGTCACCTACTTCACCGCCGGTGCGGCTTCAGGCCTTGTGGGGGCTGGTGCGACTGCTGGTTCCGGCACAGCGATGTCCGCTGGTTTGGCCGCGACAGCCACCAGCGAAGCAGTGGCCGCCGGTTGGGCGAACGCGGCACTCACTGCCATGATCACTTCGGCAGCCAGCACGGCGGCCGTCAGCACCATTAACAACAAAGGCAATCTCGGAGCGGCGCTCAAAGAAACCTTCAGTGCCGACAACCTGAAAAATTACATTGTGGCCGGAGGCACCGCGGGTCTGACCACCGGTTTCTTCAATGACTGGACCAGCAGCACGACCGGTACATCGCCCGCGCTGACGGAATCCACCAAAGGCGCATTGGCCAATACCGGCAAAGTTGTTGTTGCTGATTCCGGTGGTTTGAGCAGCCTGCAAGGTATCGCGCACTTTACCGAAAACCAGTTATTGCAAAATTCCACCTCGGCATTGCTCAACAAAGCCCTGGGCCGTGAAGGCAGCTTGGGCGATGCGGTGCAAAAAAGCTTGGTAAATGCGTTTACCGCCTATGGCTTCAACCTGGTGGGTGATATCGGGGTGAGCAACCACCTGCAGGACGGTGGTCTGGAGAAGATTGGCCTGCATGCGCTGATGGGGGGCTTGAGCTCACTGGCCTCGGGTGGGGACTTCAAAACGGGCGCCTTGGCAGCCGGAGTCAACGAAGCGCTGGTCGCCGACCTGGCGTCGGCGTATTCCGGAATGTCGAAGGACGATAGAGAACGATTGTTGCTGATGAACTCGCAACTGATCGGAGTTTTGACGACCGCTGTGCAGGACCCGAATGCCGATGCTGACAAGCTGCAATTAGGATCATCGATCGCACAGAGTGGTACTCAATACAACTACTTGAGTCATCAGGATGTAAAAGACCTGGAAAAGGCGCTCAAGGAATGTAAAGACAACTGTGATGCGGTTCGAGCTGAGTTCGCCAAGCGTGATGCGGATAACACGGCGCGGCTCAATAACTGTTGGGCGACTGGCGATTGCGCGCAGATCAAGGCTGAGATTGAAGAAGGCTCTTTTGCATTAAACGAACTTTGGCAAAATGACAAAACGGGGATCACAGATCAATTCCTCCATAGCAATATCGCCGACTCGACCAACGCCAGGACGCGAGCTTCCCTCGACCACCTTCCGAAAGGGGATCCGGCTAATGCGGTGAAATTGTTGGCTGCAGCGGGGATTATTGCTCTCGCGCCGGAAGCGATTGGTTTGCTTGGACAGTTGACCACGAGAGCTGCAGCCTCCTGCGTAGCCAATCCAGTGTTGTGCTTCAACGAAGTCTCGATCTGGGCTGCTGATGCGGGGATGTCGGAGGCTCTTCCCGCCGGATTGGGGATCGCAGCTGGAGGGGCAGCGACAAAGGAACTGAGTGATCTTCGCGGTTTGATGGAGATTGAAGCGAAAACTGGGGCTAAACTGACGGCTGAGGAGATTACGGCAATCGTTGGGCCGGCAGCGACAGGTGTAAAAGCGACTACGACTCCGCGTACGCCACTAGCTGGTGTTACTGAAAACTGGAAAATTTTTGTTAATGCTGAAAAGCAGATTCAACTGGAGGCAGGAGCCGGGCAGCGAGTAGACCAAGTTATCAATGAGACTCTATCCGGTAAGAAAAATTTCACGAGTTCTATGACGCTCACAACCGATGAGGCCCTATCAGCAGGGCAGAAATATCTCGGTCCCGATTACAGAGAAATCGGCAAGCCTGGTTCAGGGGTGTTCCATAGCGCCGATGGCACCAAGGAATTCCGTATCGACTCAGGATCTATATCAGGAGCACACGCTCCGGGAGTGCCGCATGTGCATTTTGGAGTTAAAGACCCTGCGACTGGAAAATATATTTCTAACAATCATGTTCCCTACGCGGACTAGGATGTAAATATGTCTATCGTTCAGAAGGGTATTGTTGTCGCTGGCGAATATTCTGGCTGGAATATTTTTGTTGCTGATGACAGTGATGGCGACACTGGTGGGTATTACCTTTACTTGAAAAAAAGTGATGCCGAGGGGTTTGATTACTGGTTTGAGCATGAGGTAGGGCTTCAAGCTCAGCTAGTTGATTTTGACGTGAAGTGGATGGATTAATATACGAAAAGCGAAAAAATTGGCGGATTTATTTGATTAATTAGATCCAGAAGAAAAGGGGGGTGGATTTATTTGATTTAATAAATCCGTCCCCTTTTTTAATCCAATCAGGCCTAGAACCGGTGAGGTAATTCCTCGTTGTCAAAACCGCATCAACATGTTCGGAGAAGAATGATGGAGATGGATCAGGAATTTTTGGAGCTCCATGATTTGGACTGGTTTGCGTCGAGCCTGGACGGAACGGTATTGCATTTCGCGACAGGTGGACGCGGTTTTGTTCCGGATTTTGTAAGGCAATCAATTTCAGCCTACGAAGAAGTATATGATTACATTCTTTCAATATCTGCTGGTTGTGGCGTTGAAATTGTTGAGAAAAACCTACCAGGGTTTAATAGCGATATAGAGCGCCAACGTTATTTGAAGTCTTTTTCTGAAATGGCCGGTAGAGGGGTCTTTAGTTATGATGTTTTTAATGATGGAGGATATAAGCTGATCGCTAAGCCGGTCGTTCCTTTAAAGTTGTCGGATCTCCCAGGTCAAGTGAGGCATTGTGTTTTTCAATCCTCGATGCAAGCTCTTAGCATGGTTTTACCGTTGGATATTGAGCGCAAACGGGAAAAGCAAGAAGACTAGTCATTAGCCAAAGGAAAAGTGGACAGATTTATTCGATTAATAAATCTGTCCTTTTTTTTGTCAGATATGGATACCGAGTTTAAAATTCTGGAAACGGTCGCCCAAAGGCTGGGGAGTAATAAGGGTGCGGCAGGTAGGATAAATCTAATTTCCGAGAAGGATGTTTGCCCCAGTTGTACTGATGTTGTCAGACAGTTTCGTGATAGACATCCGAAAATTCAATTGAACGTATTTACGGTTGGGGGCCGAACGTGCGAGTAGATAGTCTATTTAATCAAGCTAAAAAAATGGTTGAGGGGCTCTACAGTTATGCAATGGATGAGCGGGGTTTTCGACCGGAACAAGCTTTTGCATATGTTCAGGATGAGGTCGAAAGCCTCATGAAAGCAGATGCGCCAGGTCCAAATGCAATCCTTCAAACCGCCATCTATGTAGAGGGTAATCGCCGTGGGTTAAAGCTATCGAAGGAAAGTCCATATGCAACGGGTATGTTGGAAATCCTGGCTGATGCATACAGTAAGTGTGCCGTCGGTGACTTTATTGAGGTTGGTGTTGATGAGGCTGAGCTAAGAGTGATCCAGTCGGATATGGAGCTTGTAAGAAATATTTTTCTAAATTAAATAAGAAAATAAAAAAAGGGAGGCGGATTTAATATATGTAATGAATTTGCCTCCCTTTGGTCTCAAATGCCAATCGAGACGGTGAATGCGTGATCAAGGGTTGTGTGCCGGCCGACTATATTAAAATTGTGCAATAGAAGGTTTAGTCGTGGACCCAAGAACATATGAATTGCTCAATGGTATTCCAGAATATGCAGACTATGCCGCAGAGGCAGGAGATCTGGATGTTGAGGATATTTCACAGGATAGACTCGACTCTCTGAAAGAGCTGCTTCGTGAATCGAATGATGAAGTAGTACGATTTTATGCTGCAAAGCTGTTAACGAGCTGGGGCGCTCGTGAAGGCCTGGTCGCCTTGGAAGAGTTTATGAGTAAGCCTGAAGTTTTTGAAGGGCTATATGTTCACCGGTTACATGGTTATGATGATACCTATCGTCATATATTAATGGCGGTGACAATGTACTTTGCAAATGTCGCTGATAAAGAAGGGAAAGAAGTCGCAAGGGTACAGGTTTGCGATCTTCTTTTGAAGATTATTGCGTTGGCCGGAATGAGGCCTTTCGAGATTTCCGAAATGCTTCGCTTTGTTAAGCGTGAAAACTATATCGAATACGCTGTGCCACTAAAACAGTATCTTTTGTCGATAATTGATCGTCCAGAGGTGCATCGTTGGAAAATTTATGATGCTCTGGAATTTTTTATGACTTTCGATTCGGAGTTTTTCGTGTCTTTATTGAAAAGTAAAAATATGTCTATTGATGATTTTAGCCCCCCCCCCCTGAGTCAAAGCTAATGGCGGTCTAGGTCAAGAAAGGGCAGAAAGGAAGGCAGAAAGAAGGCAGAAAGGGGTCAGAACTATTTAATAAAATAAATCTGACCCCTTTTTTGTTTTTTATGCTTTAAGAGATAGAGTGATAAAAATGGATGTAAAACAGGTAATGAAAGAGCTCGGATTTCTATCCTGGCTCGCGATTTTTATTGGGTTTCAACGAGGCTGGATGAACAGTCAAGAGGTAATCGCTTTCGCTAATGATCAATATTTTTCAGGTAAAGGAGCGGAAAACGATACTTTAGAAGAGTTGGTAAGTGCTCGCTATGTGGAGGAAAATGAAATAAAGGTAGCGTTGCTAAGACTAGCCGGCAGCGATCTTGATGAAGAAACGGTGCTGGAAAGATGGCGGCTTGCTTATCTCTTGAGTCTTTCCGATGCAGAGCTTTCCGATGAGGAAAAAATCGCAAGACTTCAGGAGGTATATGCGGACTTTGATTATCCTGAAGATATGAGGTTTTGTAGTATTTACTCATTGGGTACGAAGGATCCATTAATTGTGATGTCAGAGGTCGTTCAGAAGCTTGAGAAAGAGCTGATCGGTGCTGGTTAATCAACAATTAAAGAGGATGGATTTATTTGATTAAATAAATCTGTCCCCTTTTTCTTCAAGCCAAGTTAAATATTGTATTTTCCGATCCTCAATGCAAGCTCTTAGCATAGTTTCGCCGTTGGATATTGAGCTCAGACACAATCCTGCTAATGGAGCGGTTGATGCGTAAACCCAAAAACTCACGGGTTGCAGCGCTTTTCAAATATCGCCACGGTGTAGGTGTTGCCTTGTTGGCGGCGGCACTCATCAACGGTTATTTTCAGTTCAATGGCAGCTGGGGACGTTTTTTCACTGTGCTCGCGGTTCAGCTGTGGTTTGCGCAAGGGGTCTATTGCTACTTCTGCGGTGCGAGCATTTCAATTGCCCCGGGTGGGTTGGGAAGAGATGCAGATCCTGAGTGGCGTGCGGCTTTGGCAGCCTTTGCCTTCTTTCTATACGCCGTATTTTTCTTTCTGGATTACCAGTATTAGCGACTGATCCGACAGAGCCTTCGTTGCCTCCATCCCTGAGCTGAACTCCAAACGAAAACGCCCCGAACATCTCGGGGCGTTTTCATATGCCGGGCGGCAGATCTATCTGAACGCCGGCACCACATGCTTGATAAACAGCTCCAGCGACTTTTTCTTCTCCGCATGCGGCAAGCTGTTGTCGCACCAGAAACTGAACTCATCCACCCCCAGTTCCTGGTAGTACTTGATCCGC
>Ga0213825_1001562_pt1 | contig 15527 bp, 17 predicted proteins | sample MC6MC0900MG_FD_179896 | JGI IMG/M metagenome (GOLD analysis project Ga0213825, IMG submission 179896) | Enriched soil aggregate microbial communities from Iowa State University, Ames, United States - MC6-MC0900-MG | ecosystem: Environmental > Terrestrial > Soil > Unclassified | place: USA: Iowa... | reverse complement strand
TGTCTTGGAGACCATCAATGCCGGATCGGATTTCATATCCTCAAAAGCCAAGTGAAAACGTTTAGTAATCAAATTGATCTGACGCAATTTAGCCCTTAGAAAACCAACCAAATTATCCTCTAGAGAAGCTTCCCGGCTATAACTTTCTTTGGCTATTGTAAACACTTGCTGACATAAATATTCGGCTATCGCGTCAAAAACGTCCATCTTGCTCGTAAAATAGTAATACAGTGTACTACGTCCCTTACCACAGGCTTTAGAAATATCCTGCATTGAAACCCTCGTAAAACCATAAGTTTCAAACACTTTCATCGACGAAAGAATAATTTCTTCCCTAATATTTTCCTGTTGCATTGTCATCACTAGACAAACATACAAAAAATGTCGAAAATTCAAATCATCATTCTGCTTTTGAACATATTTTATTATTTTTACTGTTATGATATCGGAAACTTTCCCAATTTTAACAACAGAACGTCTTCATTTACGTCAAATCCAAGATTCAGATGCTCCCGCTCTATTTTCTTATTTTTCAAAAGATGAGGTAACATTATATTTCGATTTACCAACATTCCAGCATCTGGACGAGGCTTATGAGCTTGTAAAAACCTGGCAGAAAAATTTTCTAAAAAAAGAGGCCATCCGTTGGGCGATTTGTTTAAAAAACAATCCGGATCAGCTCATTGGTTCTTGTGGTTTTCATAATTTTTCCTCCGAGCATTTTCGTGCAGAGATCGGCTATGAACTTCATCCTGACTTCTGGCAACAGGGCATAATGACAGAAGCTATTTCCGCTATTATTTCATTTGGTTTCGACAGCTATAAACTCAATCGCATAGAGGCCTTTATTGACCCGGACAACTTAGCTTCCCGCAGGTTGCTGGAAAAAATGGATCTTGTTTCCGAAGGAATTCTCCATGACTATTTCTTTGAGAAGGGACGTTTCGTAGATGGTGAAATATTTGCCTTGCTTAAAAAGAACTATAGCCAGCCTACTTCCTTTCGCCAGATCGTATAATCCATATCCTGCTGATCCAAAGTCGCCAGCTGGTCTAAATCATACACGGTATCAAGTTTCATCTGGGAAAGCTCGGGTAAATTCATCCGCAAACGTTGTTTATTGAGGTTCGCTTTGTTCTCGACCGGATAGATTCCACCATCAGCGGTCAGTTGTGTTCCAAAACGCTGTGGTTTGCTCTTAAAATAATGTATTCTATCGTATAAATAGGCTATATGAGCAGGGTTGATGTCTTCTTTTTCACTGATCATCAGTTGATAGCAGTGTTGCATGAAATCGGGTTCTGAGATGGCATGTTGCACAATTAACCATGCCGCCTCACTGGCCTTTGCTCCTACTTTTGAAATGCCGGGATAACCTATCTTGGCAATTATTTCGCGTAATCGCTTCGCGTTATCACGGTGAACGGCCTCCATTGCGGGATGATAGCCCTTTTGAAGTTCCCCCTTCCCGGCCAGTTCGTTCCGTAATAGGAGATCATCATCTGCTAATTGGACCAGTTCGTTCGCTAACTTTTTGTATAATATCATACCGATTGTCTCTTATATACTCACAACTAGATGTTATTGTTTGGTCAAATGCGAAGAAAATCCACATTTGTCATGCGAGCACCTGGTTTATAGCGGCTTTATCATTTCAACTTGATTGATACCATTGACCAATCCCTGTTTTTCCAAAAATAATTTCACATCTTCCGCTTTCGCATCAACGTTGTTGAAACTTATTTTTTCCGCAGGCATTTCTTCTTTAAGGGTCTGAAAAAGCTGCGTTCCAATTCCTTTCCGCCGATATTCGGATGCCACAGCGACTTGGTATATCCGCTTGTTTCCAGGGTTAAAAAGAATATACCCCGCGAGTTTGTCGTCGATATATGCTCCTAATGCGCTAGGTTGCAAACGATCCATACTCTGTGCTGCGCTTTGCCAACTTGGTAAAATATCCCAAAACGATTGAAATTCCTGCCAGGAGAAATTAGACAGCGGCTGGATTCTCGCCACATCGCTCACCCTAGCCGGCTGAATGGCACCACTGAAACATAGCAATTGTCTGTTGATCGTAAAACCACTTTTCTCATAGGCACGGATGGCCGCGCCGTTACTTTCTATTGCTTCCAAAACAACCTGCCTGACCTTGTTCTCATTAAAAAAAGGAATTAGATAATGATACATTTTCCCCACTAACCCATGCCCCCGGAATTCAGGCAGTACACCCGTTCCACCATTGTAGACCACAAGCTGGCGATCTATTTCCCGCAGACCATGCATCATAAATGCGACAAGTTTGTTCTCCGCGAATGCAGCAACAGACCAAGTTAACTGAATATCTTCCATGCTGATTTTCTGTCGCAATTGTTCTATATCGAGTTGAAATGGAACAATATAATCCTTAAAAGCTCCATTAATAGTTTGCAGCAGCTCAGGAATATCTGATTGCGTTAATTGTCGTATTTTCATTGAGATATCATTTGTTTATTACCAAAAAACAAAACAGTTTGGCGTACAGACAGAATCCAGACAAAAGGACTGTTCTGAACAAGGCGATTTCTTAGATTTATACCTGAGATTTAAGAACTGTCCCGATGTCCTTACAATATGCTTCCAGTGTCGCAATCAATTTAGCGACATGTATTCCATCACAGACAGCATGATGCACCTGAATTGCTATAGGCATTAAGATTTCATCGGCTTGTTGCTGATACTTTCCAATCGTAAAAGAAGGTGCAAAATAATCTGTAAATTCAGCAATATGAAGGTTAAAGCTATCAAAATTAATCCAGGGGATTGCTGAAATATTAAAATGATTCTCTGGAGGCGTCTCCGGAAAAAAACGTAAATCATCGGCATGTCTTTCGGCAACACGATTGTAATTGGCCATAAACGCTGCAAAATCCGCATCGTATACAGTCGATAGCGCCGAAAAAGTTTCCGTTTCCGGATGCAGCACAGTATATATCGGATTTACATAGTCCCAAACAATGAGTTCCCCTTCCTTCATGGCCATCTTAAAAGCCTCATGATTGTTTACGGCCCTTGTAATCAGGTAAATCATGACAGGATAAAATTTATAGCCATTTTCCTTTATAAAAGGGAGCAGGTTAGTGATATTAATTTTTGTCGTGAGGCTAAATCCGCATTTCATCTGGCTACGATAGACTGAAAAGTGCTCCTTTCGCTTCCAGTCCGCTAAATTTATCTTCTTATAATCTGATCCTATTTTTCCCATTTTATTCCACTAATTATTTAATTTATACCAATTGGTCCAATCCTGAAAATCACCAATTCCTATCGAGATCTTCTTTCCAGTCAAAAGGCAGTAATTCCTTTAAGGATTTGAATACCCCATTTTTCACTTCCACGATTGCATCAAGATTAGTCTTGGCAAGCTGGCTTATCAATTCTCTACAACGCCCACAGGGGGGAACGGCGTTTCCTGCAGCATCCACCGCAACAAATGCCCTGACTTGAAATTCGTGGTGTTTCAGCATTTCAGCCACAGCACTATGCTCAGCGCAAAAGCCCATGGAGCAAGCCGTATCAATGCTGATTCCAGTATAAATATTACCGGTCACTGTTTCTATAGCAGCTGCCACTCCGGCATATTCAACAAAGTCATTTAATGTTTTTGTACCAACAAGCCCGCTTGCGATTTCTTTTAATTTGTTTGTCATATCTTCCTCCGATCCGATTCTAGGTATGCGATAAGGTCGCCACTTTCATGTGCTCCTCTTCAAAAAACGACAATAACTCCCGCGTAACAAATAGTTGCAAATCGTCTTCTTTCCATATTCGCCATTCGAGACCTTCAGTATGCTTCGGTGTAAATCCGAAAACAACCTCTGTAAACGAAAAATCAGCGAAAGCATTGATCACTACATTCAGATCAACTTCATTCTTGGAAAACAGTTCTATCATATACAAAATATTATTTTCCACTTGTGCCACGACAGCACAGTTCAATTCATCAATATAATAAATTGATTCTTTAAATCCCATTGTGGGATAAGCATAGCAATAGAAAAGGGCTAAACCCTTACTTTTAGTTTGAAATTGTGTATTAGAAACAGCCTGTTCCACCAAGTTTTCAAATAGTTTCAGATCCTCTGCATTATCGAGGTTCAACTTACGTTTGGTCAATACTATAGTCATATTCGTATTTTTAACGGTTTGAAATGCTGTATATTCCGGCACTGGGAAAAAATCAAATTTTGGATAAAAATCCAGCACCGTATTATTCGCAAATAAAAACATACCTTTAATTTGATGCACAAAATCGCTACTAATCCGTCGTAACAGAAAACTGCTCAAGCCTTGACGCTGATAATTTTCATCGGTCATTACTGTTCCTAGTTGAATTAATATTTTTCCTTCTTGTTCAAACAGACTTACCGTAATGTGTGCTACTATTTTATCCTCATCAAATAGAGAATACAAGATGCATTTATCATCCCAAAAACCAGATTGATAATAATTTTCAAAATCAAACTCCCAAAAATGCTGTGTCATTCGATTAAATTCCAACCGTAAGGTTTCATTGTCCTGATAACCAATGCACAGCCTATAGTTTTTATCCTTAATCAATATGTTTTCCGTGGTCATCGGGTTCTCTCTTTGTACCATGCTAAAGCGATTTTTTCCTGTGCTTTTAAAAATAGATCTTTCCCCATATTATAATCATTTCCATCCTTCCAATCGAGTTGAGTTAATTTTTCCTTGAGCTCCTGATAGCTTTCCCGGATCATGGGATGTGCGATTAGATAGTCGCGTAATGCGAGGTGTCTGATCCAATCGGACGAACCTTTTACAAATGCATGCAAATGTGCGATCCGAAGGTCATGATCATGCAAGATTGCTGGTATATCATCCCCCATTTTTACGACATCTGGAACAGCAATTTTATAGATAGGTTCTTTCAATAATATAAAAAATCGGCGTTCTGGCCAGTCCTGGTTATATTTTTCATAGTAAACAATATTCGGTAGTTTCAATAAACCCGGTAACCAGTCTAGATCAGTTTCGTTCTTCACCCCGATCTGTATATCAATAATTGGTTTCGCTGAAAGACCTTCCACCGCAGTACTACCGATATGATCAATTTGAGGATTTAAGGGTTTCAACAGGAATTGTAGCTCTAGTTTAATAGACTCAAATTGTTTTTTCCATTTTGGATCATGGGGTTCAAAAGGTAATATCATTTAAATAATTGTTTAAAATTCAATACATAGTTTGTTTTATGCAGGCCCAATCTATCTCGTTTTTCAAAATGGACAGTGGCTGATCCGATAGATTGATTTTGCTCCGTAATTACCAATAGATTAATGGCGCAGAATAAAGCAAAACTTTGGAGGCAAAATTAAAGTTTTTCGATTTGAAATAAGCATCCATTTCTTTGGATAGTGTGTGCAAATTATAAGATTTTACAGGCTACAACCTCTTTTTAGGCGCAATCTAGTCAGTCAATATAGGGGATAACAACCCAGAAGGTCTCGCTGTAGATGTTTCTCTACAAGAAAAACTTCATTCACCAAACAATACTTCTTAAACGAAAAGTTCCATTTAATTTTGCGTCAGAAAAGCATTTGCCATAAGCATTATCATATTACTGACACATTAAAAAATACACAGCTTTTATTTAAATATTTCCCAAAAGGAACAAAAGCCTGATATATAACATAAAAATACAATAAAATAAAGAAATCCATTACATAAAATATCTAATTACATGAATTTAAAGTCTTATCGTAATCTGAAAAACATACTAATGCTAACCTGCATTGTACTAACGGGCTCAAGCCTCTACTCTTGTAAAAAGAGTGGTGAAACTACAGATTTAACAGGAGAAACAGTGGTTAAGATCAATCTACAGGGTGTTGAAGCCTATACTGGGGACGAAAGCAACACTGTTGGTCAAAAGCAGGGATCTACAAAAGCCTCTCTAGCGTCAAACAATACATCAGATGTTCAGGAAATGACTGTCCCTTTTGGTAACGGATGCTCCATTGATGTTGTTCTGACAAACAGCTCAGCTGCTGCTGTTAAAAGAGGATTAGTTGCTGCATCTAGTCCAAAAGTTGCAGCTACACAAGTAACCGAAAAACCATTGGACAAAGATATCAAGTATAAAGTTGTTGTTTATGACAGCCAGGGTAACTATGTTACTGAAAAAATCTACAGCTATGGCGGTGAGTCAACTGCAACTGGTATCGCTCTTGACGCAGGGAAAACCTATACCTTCATTGCTTATTCCATCAACAGTACAAGCACAGTACCCAATATTAATAGCCAAAACAAACTGTCTTCGGCAACTTTAGACAATATCAGCGGAGATTTAATGTTTTTTACGGGCAACTTGAAATTGAATACGGGTGTAAACAACTTAAATGTTGTGTTAAAGCACCGTTTTAGTCAGATCATCACGACCTTGACAATGGATCCGAACATGACTGGTGCAATCACCAAACTTGAAAATGCAGTCTTCAAACCAAGCCATTCTACTGCGAACTTCAAACTATCGGATGAGGCTCTTACTTACAATGGGCTGAATAATGCGGGTGTATTGGCTCAATTTCCAAGTTTAGGTACCGGCTTACGTACAGTAGTTAGTGCTCCTTCCCTATTGATACATCCAGGAACTAGCTCCGGAACACTTAACTTAGGAGCTCTGACGATCGATGGTGAAACCAAGTCAAATGTTAGCATCCCAAATGTAAAGATCAATCCAGGACAGAAATATGACCTTAAACTTAACTTCAAAACCTGTACACAGAATGTAACAAGTGATGGACTAAACTGGAGTTATCCTGAAACCACTTCCGGTCGCAGAAAAGGAATTATGAAAGATGGTGTGTTCTATGCAAATGGCAGCACGATTGAACGTAGTTTCACTGCACCGGTAGCTGATTATGGTTTTGTATTTGATATTACTGAATTGGACAACGCTTTCAATATGGAAGTAAATGGTATAAAATTGGCTAAGCAGGAAATCCAATTCCAGAATGCAGGCGCATCTTCAACGCAAAATATCCAGTTTGCTGATGGTAGTAAATATGAAGGCACGGATGTTCAAACAAATAAAAGAGTCGGTAACATCTATGACTTAAGAGGTACAGCAACAAAACCGTTGATTAAACTTGTGATCAGCAGAACTGGCCAAGTGACTATGTTTGGTAGCAAAACTTCCGGTGGTGAGTTGTATCCACTTGTATTAACTAATGGCAATGCATTCAATACTTTCCCATGGAATGGTACACAAAGTAATGCAGTGAAAGTTACCCAACTTGTTGATGGTAGAACCGTGATTAAAGGTGTGGGTGCCGGCAAGAAGAAAATACCTTGTAATTAATTTTCTGAGCATACATTATAAATGCAGCTAAATAGCATATTTAAGACCTGTCAGCGATAACAACAATCGCACAGTTTATGAGTAATCGTATCTGAGACTGCATCATAACAAAGCCAGCAAAAAACGTAGCATGTTTTTCGCTGGCTTTGTTATTTTCCTCTAAACGTCTTTCCCCAAGATCTTGGTCAGATGACTGACATCTGTCAATCCAAACTCATCAGCAATTTCCTTTAAAATCATTCGTCCAGCGGCAATGCGTTGCCGAATAAGTGTATTCCGATATTGATGGATATAAGTCCTTATGGTCATACCAACATTACGTTTAAAATAGGTACCTAAATAATCAGCAGAAATATTGAAATGAGGGGCCATTACCTGAGATCTCAACAGATCTGGCGTATATATATTTTTATGAATATAGCAAAACATAGCCTGTAGATCGCGACTTCTAGGACCATCCATCTGTAATTCGGGCATATTTCTCATCAGCAACATTGAAATGCTGAGCAGCTGATGCCATATTAAATCTTGATTTGCAAAGATATCATGTTTTAGGGATGCAATCACATTAAACAGTAGACGAACAGTTTGTAGATCAGCTGCAAGAAGTGGGAATCCATGTTGATGAGTTTCCCTACTTTTTATTAAATACTCCAATTGACGGGTTAAATGACCCGATTCGTTTGTAGTCCGATAGATGTAAGCATCTGTAAATTTTAAATAAATAAAATGCGTCTCCTGCCTAATATCAAAATAGTGATACTCTTCTGGTCCGATAAAGAAAACGGTATCACTTTGATAAGGCACGGCATAGCCATTGATCACATGACTTCCCTCCCCACTTAAAATAAAGATAAGTTCGTAGTGGTTGTGATTATGCTCCGGATGTGTCCACGCACGCGATTTAAATTCCGAGATCAGGATAGGTTCAAATTGTCGATAGCGTTCCATTCCAGAAATTTACAAAATTATAGCCGATTTTTACCTCTCTTCGATTCAAAGCAACGCTAATTTTGTTTAAAAAGCAATTCATATGGAAACTATAAAAAATACGGCATTGATTGTGGGTGCAAATGGAGTAATCAGTACAAATCTTATTGAACATCTTAGCAGTCTTGGCAACTGGGATATAATAGGTCTGTCCCGTCGTGGCGGGACCGATCATGGCCGTGTTCGTTATGTTGCTGTAGATTTACTGGATTTAACAGACACAGTCAACAAACTAAGTGTATTAACTAAGGTAACTCATATCTTTTATGCAGCTTATCAGGATAGAGATAACTGGGCAGCATTGGTTGAGCCAAATTTGAGGATGTTGGTCAATGTAATGACAGCGATTGAGCCAGTGGCCAAATCCCTGCAACATGTTAGTCTTATGCAAGGTTATAAGGTTTATGGTGCCCACCTTGGCCCATTTAAAACACCGGCCAAAGAATCTGATGCTGGTCATATGCCACCTGAATTTAACACCAGCCAGCTTCAGTACCTTCAACAGCAACAAATTGGCAAACAGTGGACCTGGTCGGCTATCCGGCCGTCGGTTGTGGGTGGAACGGCAACTGGAAACCCGATGAACCTTGCATTGTTGATAGCTGTATATGCCACTATTTCCAAAAAATTAAATATTCCGCTTCGTTTTCCGGGCAAGATTGGCGCATACGACACCTTACTCGAGATGACAGACGCTACTTTATTGGCAAAGGCAACGGTATGGGCAGCAACAGAACCTCAAGCGGCCAATCAGGCTTTTAATATTAACAATGGAGATTTATTCCGCTGGAAAGATCTATGGCCCAAAATTGCAGAATATTTTAATATGAAAGTCGACACACCCCTCCCCCTAAACCTACAGACTATGATGTCCGATAAAGAATATATATGGGAAGACATACAGAAACAACAGGGATTAAATTATAATTATCAGGAGGTCTCCGCTTGGGCATTCGGCGACTTTGTCTTCTCCTGGAATTACGACTTTTTTGCGGATGGTAGCAAAGCACGAAGATTCGGTTTCCATGAATACATTGATACCGAGCAGATGTTTTTTCGGTTATTCGATGAAATGCGGAACAAACAGATCATTCCTTAAAGATAAACCTGTTTCATGGTAGTCCTTATTGCTACCATGAAACGAGAAATGAAGTCTAGCATTTCAAGCAGCCCGATGTCGGAAATATTAAAATGAAAAATTAATTTGTCTAGTTACAGATAACTGTAGATTCACATTCGTGACTGTATAGTCCTTTTTTGTCTCAAAAAAGTTCATTTTATTATTGATCACCATTCCGTAGGTAAAAGACCAATCATTCTTGGCATAACTGGCCACTGTCCTGGCCAGTACAGTTGGGAATACTTTAAAACGAAAGTTCCGGAAATTTTTGACATCGTTTCCAATGTTAAAACCAATCGTTGTATACGCCGTTATGAGCCAATGCTGTCCCAGAGCCCAGGAATGTACATATCCTCCTTGCGCACCAATTTGAAGATTGTCGAGATTTTGCACAAAATTACCGTCAAACCCTTCAAAATCCCGCAGTTGATGCCAATACACATTGGCTCCAAGCAGGAAGCTCCCTGCACTCTGAAGCTGACGCTCGCTTCGTTCAAAGGCTGCTTTTAATGAAAACCGTGTGTGATTGAACACATAGGTCTGCTCGAGTCCCATCTGATTGATTTTCATCGCCGGAAAAAGCTTAGTATCCTCTCCATCCATGGCAAAGAATCCTTTATAACGCTGGAAATAGATATCTGTTACAAATTTTCGACCATAGCGATGTACCTGAAAGTCTGTCGAACTCGTTTTACCGTATGTCTTGTCTTTTAATGAAACAATCTTTGTGCCCACAAGAAAATTAATCATTGTATTCCGGATCCCTAATCCTACTCCGATTTTCAAGGGGTTATTCGGTTCAAAAGTTTTGTCTTCAGTGGTCATATTGACCGCACTTGTAGAGAGATAACTCGTTATCCAGGATGCATTGGGATAGGTATAAATAAATGTTGTGTCAATCTCCTGCCCCTTCGTGTAAAGGCAGAATAAACATAGGATAAAGAACAGCAATAAATTCCTGCGCATCAGTAATGGGCGTAAAGTTTTCAATAGTACAATCTGTATGAATCTATCCAGTGAATATACAGCTTATCTCGTAAAAACAATGAGATTCTGAGTAGGTCTCACCACAATCTTTGTTTCCAAAAAAGAAATCCAATGAAACCAGAAAACAAAACAAACTAAAAATCAGTTAGATAAATAATTTAAAATATTTATTTTTAAATTATTGCAACCTAAATTTCACTTGTGGGTCTTATTTGTCCGTGAACACAGAAACAGCTATACAACGTCAAGCCGACCGGGAACTAGTCTCTCAGATCCTCCAACGGGATCCGCATGCTTTCCATAAGCTTATCGTTGATCATGAGAAGCTCGTCGCTCATTTGGTTTACAAAATGATCCCAGTCGTTGCAGACCGCCGAGACATTATACAGGATGTCTATATTAAAGTTCACAATAATCTAAGACAATTTCGTTTTCAGAGCAAATTGTCGACTTGGATCGGGCAGATTACGTATAATACCTGCTTGCATTATCTGCAGAAAAAACGTCCTATCCTCATGGAAAGTTTTTTTGAAAATGCTGATTTGTCTTATACAGATTATAAAATGGTACAAGCAGCCAGCAACGAAACAGAAAATAGGCTTTTTGCGCGCGAACTCAGCCAGACAATAGCACAGGCTGTAGCACAGCTCTCTGCATTATATCAAACGCTGATCGGATTACATTACCAACAGGAATTGAGTCTACAGGAGATTTCTGAAATCACACAATTACCAGCGGGTACGATAAAGTCCTATTTGTTTCGCGCACGTAAGCAATTAAAAGATATTCTACTCAAATCACAAAAAAGAGAGGAACTATGAACAGTACACATTTAACAGAAGAACAATTGCAGGCTCTTACTGATTCCACTAACGATACAACAAGATTGGAAATGGATCATATTTCCACCTGTGCAGCATGCAGAATCAAATTTGAAAACTATCAGTTGATCAACTCGACGATCCAAGAATTACCCATGGCAAGCTTTGATCCTGATCTACCCGATTATATTGTCGGTATGCTAATTCCGCAAAGGGCTCCAATTCATTGGGCAGCCCTCCTTGCTGCAAGCTTAGGTGGTCTATTGGTTACAGTTGCTGCTGTTATCTACGGGAACCAATTTATCAAGTTATTTATTCAGCTTCCCGATAATTTACGTTATTTCTTTGCCCTCCTACCACTTTCTTTAATCAGCGTAAAGACCATACTATCCCTCATCCGATATCGACAAAAAATGAACATCATCATAAAAAAAACAAATTCCTTGCAACCTAAATTGGATTGGTAGGTCTGATATACTATAAAAATCAATTGTATGAAACGCATTTTTAACTTAACATTGGTACTGCTTACAATCAATACGATGCCCACGATAGCTGCACAACAAGCTGCTTCCGTGATGGCAGATAAAGAAGTTATTTTTTTCTCGCTCAACGCGATTGCTGTTTTGCTGTCCATCTGGATCGCTTCCTCTTTTTTGCTCAAGCTTGTCAAGCTATTCCTAAACGATCGTTTGCGCAGAACCCTGATTGAAAGGAATGCACCTTTGGAGATCGTTACGGAGATCCTTCCGAAAGAAAACAATCTTGTAGAACAAGCCTTAAGCTGGTGCTGTGTATTATTTGCCGGCTCCGTCGGACTCACGCTATGCTATTTTACCCAACCTCTTGGCTTTCACTCAGCCATTATTCTGAGTATGAGCTTAGCATTCGGTTTGCTCGTCTATTATTTCATCCGTAAAAATAAAAATCAATCATGAAAACAAATTACACCCTTATCGCAATAGCTATGCTATGTGTTGGCTTATTCGTATCTGGTAAAAAGCTATTTGATCAATTTGCTGTCAATCATTCTGAAACTACTGTTATCTACACCGAAGTTGGCTCACTCTGTACTTTAACGGCGAGCTTTCCAAAAGCACAATCGGCTTCAATTGGCCAATACATTAAAAGCTGGAGTCAAAAAGCAGGTAAATCTTTGGTTTTGTCGGGAGATACAGCGATATTATCATCTGTTAATGGCCCCCATTACAAGCTCTATATGGATGAGACCAATCTAGAAGTCATTGCAAATCGCGATCAGCTTAACAAGGCTTCTTATGCCGTAGTAAAAAACGATTACAAGTTGATCACAGATTTTATTACAAAGGGAATTGAACCGCGTAATTAAAAAATAAAACAGATGAAGATAACAGTACTGCTTCTCGCCCTTAGTTTGGGTTTTGCCGTGTTTATGGTCTCCAAAACTCAAGGCCAACAAAATCTACCTGTGATTCAGGCCAGCAAACCCTTCGTCAGTATCCGTGATGGAAAGTTGTTAGCTAAGGATGTATGGAAATTAATCCCCGCAACGGCACCTGATATCTACTATACACAGGTGCCAAGAGCAGAACGTAAGATCACATTTATTACCGATAAGGATTCCATTTCTTTTACGACTACTTATGGTAAAACCTATGATTTCATCATATTACTGAATGAACGGGATCGTATTCTAACGCGCATATCGGCCAATTATGAGCAACTATTAAATCCGACTGTACAACCTAAGCCAGCGATACACTCGTCGGATACCATTCCCTTTTTTATGAAAAATAGTCGTCTTTATTTTAAGGGAAGCCTCAATGGTTATAAAAACTTGACGATCATGTTTGATCTGGGAGCGGGTATCACCTGCCTCAGCAAGCAATCTCTTGCAAAAGCGGCTGTCAAATTTGATGGTCACATCAGTGTCCAGAATACGGATGGAACAAACAATGAGCCCAGTGCTAGTATCAATAGTTTGGAAATTGGTGGATTACGCTGGGATAAAGTTCCGTTGGTGCAAATTCGAAATCTAGCGGATGGTGAAGATATGATCATCGGAAATTCACTGTTCCGGGACAAGATTATCGAAGTTGATTATGAGAAAAAGATTATGATCCTAAGCGATCAGATAATCAACGATCTACAGGGCTATCAAGTTCACGATGTTGACTATTTCCAACATCGCCCCCGATTTGAAGTCAATATCAAAGTCGGAGAACAGGATTATCCCTTCCATTTTCTATTTGATACTGGTCGGGATGGCAGTATGCTTATTGGGGACGATTTTACAAATCGTTATGGTCTTTGGAACAAATATCATTCGCTATTTTCTTTTGGCAGAAAAAAGATCATTGTCATTCCGGAGCTCAAAATCGGGAACCAGGTATTTAAAAACATTGTAACCAATGCCAATAATCCCGATTATCCGAATACCAAGCAAAGCTTATTGGGCAATAAAATATTAAATCAATTTAATTTTATCCTGGATAACCGCAGCGGCAAAATATATCTGAAAGCAAACAAATACCAAAATGACAACTACAGCACATACAATGAGTTTAAGCTTGTAAGGATGTTAATTGTAATTTTGATCAGCGGACTACTGATCTTTATAGGCTATCGTATCCGAAAGTCATATCTCCGAAAACAATCCTCATTATAAACGCTATTTTCACGCTGCCTACATTTCCGGGAACCTATCTCCTACCAGATTAAGCAAAATATTAAATTCCAGATATGCTTTCAAATTGGCCAAAACGAGTGTAAATCCTTCAGTACTATCGCGCACCTCAGCGATCAGCTTTTCGGGCGTATCATGTTCGATTTCATTGGTCACGGATACAAACGTTCCCCCTTCTATCGCACGAAATTCCCATTCGACAATTGAAGGCCTGTCATAATTGCCCCAGTTGAAAATAATTTTTTGGTTTTCTATGATCTCCAGCACCTCAACATTGACCTTATGATTATACATCTCCCATTCCCATTCAATCGTCTTTCCCTTTTCCAATTTTCCCGAACTCTTGGTAAACCAGATTTTAGTTGTAATCGCAGGGTCTACTATCGCCTGAAACACTTCAGCGACATCTTTCCGGATAAACATTTCTGCTTTTACAAAATTCTTCTTCATCGTTTGTATCTAAATACCAATAAATTAACTATATTTTTTTTTAAATACGGAAACTTAACAAAAGTTTAATCAGTTTCAGGATACGGTATCCTTATCTAAAATACATATAAAATAGTAATTTTCTTGAAAAACAGATCATTCGTAAATATTGTGCAATCCATTGAGATTGACATCAGCCGACCATAAGCTGTTTAAATAACATACAAAAGAACGATGTGATCAAGCTCGTTCTTTTGTATGTTAATTGGCTACAGTCACAAAATCATTTAATAAAGTAACACTACCAGGGACGATAAAAACTTCATCATAAGCTTCTCCCCATTGTTCTTCACCAACAGACAATACACCAACGATGCGTTCTCCCGGTAAAAAGCTGTGATCTGTCAACTCTTTAAAAAAGCCTAAACGTCCATATCTTCCGTTGTTTGGCAGGGCAGGAAAAATGTCTTCTGCGGTCCATTTTTTATACGTATAAGGCACTCTTTGTGTCCCTTTCCTGACTACATCATAGGTATAAATTTTTCCTTCTGGCAGCGGGGGCAATTCAACGGTCACAAATGATTGTGATAGAGGTATGCTAACTCTTAGTTCCGGCTTTAAAAGTGTCACTTCTTCTGTCATTTGATCCCGTATATAAAAAACAAGATCCACATCCCCGCCTAAAAACGTGCTTTGTCCAAATTCGATTACGGGTTTGAATTTGAAAGTCAACGACATACCTTTTGGATTTTTTAAAGTAGGTAATGTCATGTTCTCAAGCACCTTTTCTCCGTCCAACAAGAATTTAAGTGTCTTATTTGAATCGGCATCCATGAGTGTTTTGTTAAAAATCACCTCATTCTTACCTTTAACTTTGACCGAAAGCTCTCTTTTTTGATCTTTATCTAAAGGAATTTCTAATTTACGGGTAAGTTGTCCACCAGAAAAGGTTTGAGCGACTATTTTACCATCTATAAAGAACTCGATGTCCCTATCAATTGGATTTACATATAAATTGTAAAATATACTTTTATCATATATTTTGCCATTATCATACAATATTCCAATTTGATGATTGAAAATAGCAGGGTCAATTTCATAACTTCTTAATATTGTAGTTTTCCCTTTTTCTCGAACTTGAACTTTTTGATCTCCTTT
>Ga0213825_1001552_pt1 | contig 15595 bp, 15 predicted proteins | sample MC6MC0900MG_FD_179896 | JGI IMG/M metagenome (GOLD analysis project Ga0213825, IMG submission 179896) | Enriched soil aggregate microbial communities from Iowa State University, Ames, United States - MC6-MC0900-MG | ecosystem: Environmental > Terrestrial > Soil > Unclassified | place: USA: Iowa... | reverse complement strand
TCCCATTGCCTTCATTTTTTCGGCTTGGTCAGTAGTTATTAAACCATCTAACATTTCATCTATATCTCCATCTAGGAAAGCTTCAAGCTTATAAAGAGTTAATCCTATTCTATGATCTGAAACCCTTCCTTGAGGATAGTTATAAGTTCTAATTCTTTCACTTCTATCTCCAGTTCCAACTTGACTCTTTCTATCATCAGCAATTCCTTTAGCTCTTTCTGCTTCTGCTGCTTCATATAGTCTAGCTCTTAATATTTTCATAGCCTTTTCCTTGTTTTTCAGCTGTGATTTTTCATCTTGGCATGAAACCACAAGTCCTGTTGGTAAGTGAGTCATTCTTACTGCTGAATCTGTTGTATTAACGCACTGTCCACCATTTCCTGAAGCTCTAAATACGTCTATTTTTATATCATTCATATTTATGTCAATATCTACATCTTCAACTTCTGGAAGTACTGCAACAGTAGCTGTAGAGGTATGGATTCTACCACTTGATTCTGTGTCAGGTACCCTTTGAACTCTATGAACTCCACTTTCATATTTTAATTTACTATAGGCTTTATCACCTTTAACCATGAATACTACTTCTTTAAATCCACCGATATCAGTTTCATTAGCACTCATTATTTCTACTTTCCATCTGTTACGTTCTGCATATCTTGTATACATTCTAAATAAGTTGGCTGCAAATAAAGCTGCTTCATCTCCCCCAGCTCCACCTCTTATTTCTATAAATACATTTTTATCATCATTAGGGTCTTTAGGTAACAATAATATTCTTATTTCTTCCTTAGCACGCTCACACTGTTCTATTAATGTCTTTATATCTTCTTGAATCATCTCTCTCATTTCTCTATCTGATTCTTCATTTAGCATTTCTTTATTTTCAACTAATGCATTTTCAGCATCTCTGTACTCTCTATACTTTCCTACTATTATCTCTAACTCTGCATGCTCTTTACAAAGCTTTTGCCATTCCTTTTGGTTAGCCATAATACTAGGATCACTAATTTTATTTGATAATTCATCATATTTGTTCTCTAAAAAATCTAATCTCTCTAACATATATTAACACTCTCCGTAATTTAATCATAAATCTTAATTTTTTACATCATTCCATTATACCATAAAAATATGATTTATGGTAACTTTCCAATGACAACGCGGTAATTTCCGCTCAAATCCCTTAAACTATATATATCAACAAATCCTTCATTTTTCATAATGCATTTTACTTCCATTTCCTGATCATTACCTATTTCAAAGCACAAATATCCACCAGGAGACAATACATCTTTTCCTTCTTTGCATATTCTTCTATAGAACTCAAGCCCATCTTGACCTCCCGAAAGAGCTAGATGCGGTTCATAGTCTTTAACATCTCCCATAAGTGTAGGAATTACTTCATCCTTAATATATGGTGGATTTGACACTATCATATTAAACTTTAAACCTTCTATTATTGGTAATTGAAATAAATCACTTTTATTTACATTGGCCTTTTCTCCTAAATTTAAATTTGAAATATTTTTTTTAGTTACATTTAGTGCTATATCACTTATGTCATATAACCACACTTTACTATTTTCTATATAATGGCCTATGGAAATTCCAATAGCTCCACTTCCACAGCACATATCACATATCGCATTTATACTATTTTTCTTTATTATAGAAATACACTCTTCCACTAAAATCTCTGTATCAGGTCTTGGTATCAAAACTCCCTCTTCTACGTAAAAGTTAATACCCATAAACTCAACTTTCCCTAGAATATACGCCATAGGTTTTTTGTTACTTCTTAAATCTACAAGTTCAAAAAACTCTTGCTCTTTATCTAAAGTTAATATTTCTGACCTGTTCATAATTATATACAGTTTTTCTACATTTAAAACCATACATAATAGAAGCTGTGCATCTATTATGTATGATTCAATATCACTATTTTTCAATATATTATATGCTTTTATTAACGCTTCGTTTATATTCATATTATTCCTCATTCACTATAATTCATTCTAAACCCTCTGCCGCCTTTAATGAAGTTATTGCAACTTCTAGCATAGATTCATCTGGTTCTTGTGTTGTTATCTTTTGCAAAAGTAGCCCTGGCCATGCAATGATTTTTGATATTTTACTATCACTCTTTCCTAGCCATTTTATAACCTCATAGGTTACTCCAGATACTATTGGTAGTAACAATACCCTTGAAACCACTCTTTGACCTATAGATTCCCATCCTGTGAATGAAAATATAATTATACTAATTACCATAACTAAAAATAAAAAATTAGTTCCACATCTTGGATGGAGTCTTTCAAACTTCTTCGCATTTTCTGTTGTTAACTCTATACCACTTTCATAGCAAAATATAGTTTTATGCTCAGCTCCGTGATATTGATATACTCTTTTTATGTCCTCTAATTTGCCAACAATAAATATATAGCTTATAAATATTATAACTCTTATTATTCCTTCTATAATATTTAAAACTAATACATTAGATGTTATTGTTTTTTTCACCAAACTAGTTAAGGCCGTTGGTAAAATAAAAAATAGTAATATAGAAAAACCTAGGGAAAGAACTAATGATATGCCCATAAGCACACTATTTCCTTTATCCTTAAAAATTTTATCAAACCATTTATCAAATTTAGATTCTTCCTCCTCCTCATCTTCAAAGAAAGAAGCCGAATATTCTAAGCTTTTTATACCTATAACTAAAGATTCTATAAGGGATACAAATCCTCTAATTATAGGAAATCCTAAAAATTTATTTTTTTTAGTCAGACTTTCACTTGTTTCTTTTTTCACTTCAATACTACCATCGGGAAGCCTTACAGCAGTAGCAAGTCCTTTAGAACCTCTCATCATTACACCCTCTATAACTGCCTGTCCCCCGACCGTTGTCTTCTTTTCCATTCTAACACCTACCTTCTACTTATTATTTCTAACTTCATAATATTATCTTAATATAAGTATCCTATTATCTTAGTTGTTATTTACTACTTGATGCTCCCTCTTCATACTTAATATAACATTCTGCACAAAGAGACTCGTACTCTACATTATCTTCATTATCAATAGCAACTTGATTACCTTCAAAGACAAATTTACCATTAATCTTTCTTCCATTTAGTATAGCTTTTTTACCACATTTACAAATTGTTTTAAGTTCCTCTAAACTATGGCTTATTAGTAAAAGTCTTTCACTACCTTCAAAGCCTTCCATCTGAAAATCTGTTCTTAAACCATAACATATCACTGGTATATTTAATTTAACAGCTATCATAAACATTTCATCAACTTGATTTTTTGTAAAAAACTGAACCTCGTCTGCTAGTATGCAGTGAATTTGTCCATTTTTCTTTATATGCTCTTCTACGGTAGTAAAAATATTCTCTCCTTCAGCAAAACTTAAATCTACTTCTTTTGTAACTCCAAGTCTAGATACAATTTTATTTTCTCCCTTTGTATCAGTCTTAGGTTTAATTATTATTACTTTCATTCCTCTTTCTTCATAATTATAAGCTACTTGAAGAAGGTTTGTAGACTTTCCACAATTCATTGCTCCATATCTAAAATACAGTTTACTCATAGTAATATTCCTCCAAAGTCAATTGATTAATCATATAATATTATTTTAGTAGAAAAAACTTCATTAATCAAATTAATATTATGAGTACATTTTCAAAAATAGATATTTTTTATATACCAATAATATATAATACAATTAATAATCATATTGACCTTATACTATCTCTATGTTATAATCTAGTAGTTGATAATACGGGTATGTATGTTATATCGAAAGAGGTGAAATGAAATGCAAGAAGGAATACATCCAAACTATAACGATGAAGCTGTAGTTAAGTGTGCTTGTGGAAATACTTTTGTAACAGGTTCTGTTAAATCAGAATTAAAAGTTGATATTTGTTCAAAATGTCATCCATTCTTTACAGGTAAGCAAAAGAATGTTGACGTTGGTGGAAGAGTTGACAAGTTTATGAAAAAATTCAACCTTAAAAGCGAATAATCATATATATTTTTATGTAGGAGAAGGTTACTTCTCCTATTTTTTTATATTCAAAAGCCATAGGTATAAACACCACCTATGGCTTTTAATATAATTTATTTTAATATGTCTTGATTTTTAGATACAATTTCAAAAAATTCTTCATTATTGTCAGTTTTTGATAAGATTCCTATAAGTTTTTCAGTAACTGCTTGAGGATTGCCTGTTTTATACATAATCTTTCTTATGTTATAGCTAACTTCAAGTTGTGATTTTGTAAGAAGCAGATCTTCTCTACGAGTTCCTGACTTATATATATCTAGCGCTGGGAATATTCTACGTTCTTGTAGTTGTCTATCAAGGTGTACTTCCATATTACCTGTACCCTTAAACTCTTCAAAAATCATATCATCCATTCTACTTCCAGTTTCAACCAGGGCCGTAGCAAGAATTGTTAAACTTCCGCCTTCCTCAACATTTCTAGCTGCACCAAAAAACTTTTTAGGCATAAGTAAAGCTCCTGTATCTAATCCACCTGATAGAGTTCTACCTGTTCTAGTTATTGTTAAGTTATAAGCTCTAGCTAATCTGGTTAAACTATCTAAAAGAATTATTACATCTTGTCCTTGTTCTACCATCCTCTTTGCTCTTTCAAGTACCATAGAAGCAACCTTAGCATGATGCTCTGGCTCTTCATCAAAGGTTGAATATATTACATCACCCTTTATAGACCTCTGCATATCTGTAACCTCTTCTGGTCTTTCATCAATAAGAAGTACTATAACCTTAACTTCTGGATGATTCACTGCTATACTATGAGCAATTTTCTTTAAGATAGAAGTTTTTCCCGCTTTAGGTGGAGCAACTATTACACCTCTTTGCCCTTTTCCTATAGGTGATAATATGTCCATTAATCTTGTTGATAAATCTTTAGAATCCTCAGTTTCTAACTTTAATCTCTCTGTAGGATATATAGGCGTTAATCTCTCAAAAGATGTTCTGCCAACAGCTTTCTCTGGATTTTCGCCATTTATTTTTGTTACTTGTAGAAGAGCTTGATATTTTTCCCCTTCTTTAGAACTCCTTACCTTACCTTCTACTTCATCACCAGTCTTAAGATTAAATCTTCTAACTTGAGATATTGAAACATATATATCATTATTTCCACTTAAATAGTTATTCATTCTAAGCAATCCAAAATTAGCATTATCACTTAATTCAAATACACCTTTAGATGTTTCAGATTCGCTTATTAAACTCTTTAATCTTTCACGTTTTTCTTCTATACTATCAACCTTTTCTTCCACTACAACTTCCTTAGTCTCCTTTGATTCTTCATTTTCCAAACCATTAATAGTATCTCTATTAATACTATTATCTTCTACTACTTCTTTCTTAGTAAGTTTCTCCTTAAGAATTATACCTTCTTTTTTTATTTGAGCAGGTTGTGTTTTTTCATCATCCTTATGATGGCCTTCTTCATCTTTAGTCTCATTAGATTTTAAAGATACTCTTTTAATTTCTTCAATTAATTCACTCTTTTTAAACCTAGTAACATTTTTTATTCCTAATTCCTTTGCAATACTCTTTAATTCTATAACACTCATGCTATGTAAATTTTCACTATTCAAAGGATCACCTCCTAATTGTATATTTCATTTAAATGTAACTTTGGGGAATAATGTTTATATGTTCAATATAAGTTGTTATTGTTTATAAATGATAGAAGTTTGAAGCTTTCTTTTAAAATGTATTAAAATTTTTATTTATATTGTATATTAAATCTATTGATATAATTACATATATAATTAAATTTGTTGTAGTTTAGATTTTACTATATAAGTATACACCATATTTTAAAAAAATCTATTAACAAGTAAAAATATTTATTCTAACGTCAATAAATAATCTACTTTATATGGCAAAACCCTAACCCATTAATTATAATTTTAACCAAATATATCTATATATATACAGACTTAAGATATTTAAGTAACTTATTATGACCTTAAACTACTTATAATTATCTATTAAATCCATTATATTATACTTAGCAATTTTATATTGAAGTGTTTGCCTTGGTATATTAAGAAATTTACTTGCTTTACTTACATTATTACTATAAATTATTAACGCTTCCTTTATATATTTACTTTCCATATCTTCAAGCTTTTCCTTAAGAGATAAACTTTCAATAGTGTTTCCCAATTGCAAATCAGACATTTCAATAATCCCATGCCTTTTACAATTTAAAGCGCCTTCGATTATATGTTCTAACTCTCTTATATTCCCATCGTAGTCTTTTTTCATTAAAACTTCTAATGCATAACTATCTATCCCACTAACACTAGCACCTAATCTTTTATTGTGCTTTTCTATAAATATTGATACAAGTAAAGGTATATCTTCTTTTCTAGCATTTAATTCAGGCATATTAATTCTTATAACATTAAGTCTATAATATAAATCCTTTCTCAATTTATTACTCTTAACTAAAAAATCAGGCTCCTCATTTACTGATGCTATTATCCTTATATCTGTTTTTCTAGTGTTAGTTTCACCAATTCTTCTAAATTCACCTTCTTGAAGAACCCTTAAGAACTTACTTTGGAAAACTATATTCATAGAATTTAACTCATCTAAATACAAAGTACCACCATTAGCTGCATCAAATAGACCTTCTGACTCTATAGCTCCAGTAAAACCACCTTTTCCTACTCCAAAGAAAATACTCTCTAATAAGTTATCTGGAATTGCAGCACAGTTCTGTGCTATAAAAGGCTTTTTTCTTCTTATAGAACAATTATGTATAGCTTGTACTATTAATTCTTTTCCTGTGCCAGTATCACCGTAAACGAAAATTGGAGATTTTGAATTACATACCTTCATAGCTAATTCCTTAACTTTTTTTATTTCTCTACTATTTCCAATTATATCTTCAAAGCTATACAAAATTTACAACTCCTTTAATAATAGAAGCTATGCATTATATAATTCTGCATAGCCTCTAAGTAAAATATATTTATATTTATTTAACATTTATGGTAGCTACAAGCTTAGTATTAATAATTTGGTCCTTGGCTATTATCACATCATAGTCAACTTTTACTTTTCCACCAGCTTCATTCATATCTATGTTTACATCATTAGTTTTAATTCTAATAGATAATCCACCATGAGGAGTATTATAAAGAATAGACGAACTACTCCCATTTTTAAACTCCATATTAGTATTTACGTCGCCTTCTCTTATAAGATTAAAATAATTTTTTCCTATTCTAAAAGTAGTTAATGTGTCCCCTAAACCTGAAAGTTCCGTTTCCTCATAAGTAACAACATACTCATCATCTTCTTTTAAAAATGACCCTGGACTAACAATTTCAATGCATTCATCCTCATCATTATTCTGTATACTACTTACTCTAATTATAGCATCCTTATCCATAATACTTCCCTCTATTCTTCCTTAGAATCTTATTTAAAATATATTTAAATTCTAAGATTAATATAAAACCTTGAAAAATAATAAGCTATCTTAACTTACTTTACTAAAAACCTTTCTATATAAGATAAGAATTTATTTCCTCGTCAGTTGCACAAGTCTCTTCTATAGTACTATGTTCTTTACTTCCAAACTCTGAATATCTAACTGTCGCCTTTGGTTCATCCTTACCTTTACTATATCTTATAGCAATCTTAGCTGCAACAGATATAACTTCCTCTGTAGCTTCCCCTACAATTACTATCATGGAACCATTGAAGTCCTGAACTAACAGTATTGTATCCCCTTCTTTAAGAAGACCTTTAATCATTTCTCCTTCTTCTTGAGTTCTTGTAGATATAACCTTAGCGTTAGGTGTAACTCTAAAATGACGACCTATTCTAAGTAATTCAAGCTCTCTCTCCTCTGGATTTGGGTTATGAGATAAAAGTTCTTTTAACCTAACAGAATAGTTTGGCTCTGTTAACTTACATCCCCCTGCTGGTGACGGATATTCCTTTATACCCCACTTCTCAGCAAGTTCCATTTGAACCTTTCTTCCTCTACCTTGAATATTTAAAAGTTTTTCTCTATCTACAAGTCCATTCTCTTCCATCTCTGTAGGCTTAAGATTTTTAGCACAAAGAGGACGAAGAATTTTACTTCCTATTCCACTTTCATTCTTAACTTTGTCTAATGCACTTCTATTTTGAGACATAGGTCTTTGATTTAAAACCTCTCCAGTAATAATAAAATCTGCATTTAATTTTTCTAAAAGCTCTCCACAGTACTTCATCATCATAGCATGACAATCAATACAAGGATTCATGTTTTTACCATATCCATTTTTAGGATTCTTAACCATCTCAAAATGCTCTTCCTTAAAATCTATTACCTCTAAAGGAATGTCTATCTGTTTTACCATTCTTCTTGCATTTTCTTCATTAAAGAAATAGGATTTAAAGCATATCCCAATAACATCAATTCCTTGATCCTTAATTAACTTCGCTGCAAGAATACTATCTAAACCACCTGAAACCATAGCTAATGCTCTTGTCATTTTTTTCTCCACCTAACTCTCTTAGTATTCTTTATCCTGTATCTTTTACTCTAATATATAGTATGTTAATCTATTCGTATCGCATTAACTTATATAACTATTTAAAATAAGACATACAATAATTTTACTATTTTATTTTATTACTATCAACTTGAAAGTAATGATTAATAATAATTTTAATTTACTAACCTCTATCAATTGCAAGTTTAATTAACTCATCTATAAGATTACTATATGATAATCCCGTAGCCCCCCACATTTTAGGATACATACTTATACTTGTGAATCCCGGTATAGTATTTACTTCATTTAGATATACTTCTCCGCTTTCCTTATCCACTAAGAAGTCTACTCTAGCCATACCTGCACAATCCAATTTTTTATAAATCTTAACAGATAGCTTTTTTATATTCTCCATTTCTTCTTCATCTAAATTAGCTGGAATTAGAAGTTTAGATTCTGCATTGGCATACTTAGCTTCATAATCATAAAATTCCTTAGCTGGAATTATCTCTCCTGGGATGGACGCTTTAGCATCATCATTACCAAGTACTGCAACTTCAATTTCTCTAGCATTTAGTCCTTCCTCTACAAGAATCTTTCTATCATGTTTTAAGGCCTCTATTAATCCATTTTTAAGACTCTCTCTATCATGAGCTTTAGTTATTCCTACAGAAGATCCACTATTTGCTGGTTTTACAAAACAAGGATATCCTAACTTATCCTCAATTTCATTTATAAATTTCTCACTACTTTTTCCATAATCAAAGGCATTTACCACTACGTATGCTGCTTGTTTTATGCCTTCATGTTCTAAAAGATATTTCGTATAAACCTTATCCATGCATACAGCTGAACTCATAACTGAAGGACCTACACATGGTAATTTCATTAATTTACATAGACCCTGAATAGTTCCATCCTCACCATACATACCATGAAGTACAGGAAATACTACATCTACCTCTTTATTTAATAATAATTTAATTCCATCTTCAACTTTATTCTTATGATCGTCTTCCCATTTTCCATTTCCTATATTCTCTATATCACCTTTGTAAAGAAACCATTTTCCCTCTTTAGTTATACCTACTGGAAATATACTATATTTTTCTTTATCTATATGATTCAGAACAGAAGTTGCCGATACTCTAGACACCTCATGTTCTGTTGATTGTCCTCCAAATAGTATTGCTACCTTCTTCATATTTATCACTCCTAACAATAATTTTATCCTTGGTACAATCTATTCATTGTAAAAATAAATAGTGAACATAAATAAATTATACTCCTTATATTTTATATATGTTCACTACCATATTCAATATTATTTAAACAGATTTTTCAATATATCCTCTATTTTAAACTTTATTACTATATTATCATCTTCAGTATTATCAGCTATAGCCTCACTAGCAACTTTAATTTCTTCTATCTTTTCACTATTAATATTTTTTGAATTAGTATTATCTACCATATTGAACTCTTCGTCATCTAGAACTTTTTTCATTTCTTCTTCTGTCTCCTCATAGGCAACTTCACCTTTAGTTATATCTACAAAACATATGGGAGGAAACATAACACACCACCAATTTTGACCTTCACCAGTTCCAATTATTATTCTATATGCTTCATATTCTCCTTGTGGTAAAGTAATATTACCATAGGTTTTAACAGGAAAATTCTCCTTACCTAAAGTAGATTCTACAGAATAATCATAACCATTTTCTTTTATAACCACTCTAGCTATATCAAGAATTTTTTCATTTTCCTTATTCAAAATTTCTCTCGATTCCTCTATACTCTTACTATCTTTTAAAAGTGGTTGTACATATTCTAAAACCTTATCTCTAACTTTAAGCTTTAGGCTTTGATCCTTTTCACTATCACTATTAGCAATAACGTGAAATCTAATTAACTTTCCTGATATATCTTCTGTTGAAACATTATCTTCCATCTTATTTTCAGAAACAGAATTAACTGCTTCAACTCCCTGCACCTTAACTAAAAGTGCAACTATAATAAATATGGTAACAATTGTAGATATAATTTTTTTCATTACTTCTTCCTCCTAAAACTTAAAATCATATCTTAATTGTTACCATATGGACAAGTTATATTCACTTTTATTTATATTTTATTATATAATACATAAACTGTTTAATAATTAATTTGATAATCCTATATTTCTTATATCATTATTTACTACAATAGATATTTCTGCATTTTGAAGAGCTGCTGGCCAGTTGTCTTTTACTTCATTCCAGATTCCTTTATGAAATCTTCTAATATCACTTCCAATATCCAATACATCTACTTTTAAATTATTTCCAGTAAAGTCTATAATCTCTTGGAAGTCCTTTTTCATAGACTCATTAAATTGTTGTTCAATTTCCTTTATAACATCGCTATCTAAAGGTTCTGCCTTAGCATAATATCCCTTCAAAGTCCCTTCTGTATTAATGGTATATTCCAACTTTAATTTATTATCTTCGAAAAATATATCTAAATCTCTATCTACATTTTTTATATAGTAGTCTATATTATGTCCTTCTTTATTCACAGCTTTTCTACAGGAACCAATATCTCCTCTAAGTATTTGAATATCTGTCATCTGATTATTATCTAAATAATCCTTTATGGTAAAATCTTTTATAATAGCCATACCTGTAAGCTGTATATCTTTTTCATTTTGAAGAGAAAAGGCGGGCAACACACTCATATTGTAAGATTTAACCATGTCGATGTATTTTGTTAAATTTATAGGTGCTACTGTCCCATTTTTACTGCTATTCCCCAAGAGACTAGTTATATAATTATCGATATTTTCTTCAGTTACAGGCTTAACTTCCACATAATCCTTTGCCTTTCCTTTAACTATAGCCATCATAATTGTTCTATTTAAACTTGGTTCTCTTTCAATATAATCCATTACTTCTTGTAAAACTTCAGGATACTTAAATAAGTCTTCACTTAAAAGTAAGAGTTTACTATGTCCAAAGTGGAGAGTTCTACTGCTCTTTCCAATGGCTTTAAAGTATGTATCTGTCATAGAATACCCTTCTACCGTTATAGAAAGTTCTGGAGCAGTACCCTTCTTAGGATCCATATTTCTAATGTCTGGAAATCCATAGGTTACTTTTAAAGTATTATTTTTTTCAATGCTCTCTTCTGATGTATTCTCTTTAGAATTTATTATTTCACTCCTAACTTTAATATCTTCACCTACATCTATTGCTATGGTAGATACAAAGGCTTTTTTATCAATCTCTACACTATCCCAGCATCCAGTAAGAAGTAAGGATATCATCATTATAGGAATAAGTTTTATTATCTTATTCTTCACTTTGCATCCTCCTTTTCTTTATATAGCTTAATAATAGAGTTATTCCTATTACAACTATAATTGTTGTAATAAAACCAATTCTTAAGTACCCAAATTTTAAATTTCTAACTTCTATAATACTGTTAGGTATCATAGAAGCTAAATATACTATAGGAACATATATCATAGACGATGTTCTAATATCATCTAAATTAAGACTCTCTTTTAATATGGAAGATGCAAAGTAATATATATTAGAAAATGATGTAAAATAAAATATTACCCACAATGCCATAACCAAACCATCCCATTTTTCCAAAAAACCACTTCTTGAGCCTATGGATTGTAGCATTGTTATGGTTGGAAATATACTTTCAGCAGTTTGTACTGATGATAAAGTAGCTGATACTAAGATAAATATTATCACATAGAACACACCTACAAAAATACTACTTCTTCTTAAAATAGAACTAATCTTTCCTTTTTCTCTTACATATGGTATCAAGATAAAAGCAATAGAAAAACCATTAAATAAAAATAACATTTCAAAACTAGATATAAAGTAATTTTTAATCGGAGAAGCACCTATCGGTAAAAGATTTTTAAAATTTGCTTCAGGTAAAGTTAACAATAAAATTATTGCTAAAGGTAAAAACATAACCCAAAAGGCTATTTCATTAAAATGTACCACATTAGCAAGTCCTCCACGACTTAAATACATTCCTGTAAATATAAATGTTATTATTATTACTTCAGTAGGTGTATTAACTAAAAGATACATAGTTATAACCTCAGAAAATACTCTAAGAGAAAATGATAATACAATTATTATCACCAATGAATATATTAGTGATATAATTGTTCCTAGAAATCCTCCATAAGTATCTTTTAATATGGGCGTAATATCCTTATATTTATTTAATTTTACTATTTCATATATACAAAAAAGAATTAAACAGATTGCAATTCCTGCTATTATTGCAGATATCCAGCTATCTGCACCTACATATTTAGCTACAATAGCGGGAGCATAAAAAACACCTACCCCTATCATTGATACTGATAAGCTAGCAAAGAGTGCAAATTCTTCAATAAATCCTTTATTTTTCATATTTTAACCTCCCAGCTATGGTAACACCTTATTTAGTACCACCTTGTCTTTTAGTTTTCTGCCTCTCTTGATCTCTTGGTTTTAAGAAATGAGGTCTATCTTTAAACACTTTAAGGGGCATTCTTACATACAAGTCTTTTAAATCACTCCAAACTAAATCTACAGCCGGAGCAAGATAAGGTATTCCAAAACTTTTTATTCTTGTTAAATGAATTATTAAGAATATAATACCTAGCATTATTCCGTACAAACCAAAAACTGCTGCTAGAACAATAATCATTATTCTAAAGTATGTAAAAGCCGAGGTTATAGTATAGTTAGGTATTAAAAACGTTGTTATTGCTGTAAGTCCTAAAACTATAACCATTATAGGACTTACTAATCCTGCTGTTACAGCTGATTGCCCTATTATAAGCCCTCCAACTATACCAATAGTAGAACCAACCGGCTTGGGTAACTTTATAATAGCTTCAATTAGAAATGCTAAACTAGCCTCCATGAGCAGTACTTCTACATAAGCAGCAAAAGGTACTCCCTCTCTAGATGAAGCTATGGCATAGGCTAATTTTGTAGGAATTAAGTCTGTATGAAATGTAGTTACTGCTACATATAAAGCTGGCAAAACTAAAGATACCAGTATTCCAGTAATTCTAATAAGCCTTACCATGCTTCCACTTATCCAGCTTGTATAGTAATCATCTGGTGATTGAAAGAAATCCGCTAACACTGCTGGAACAATTAATGCAAATGGTGATCCATCAACAATTATTCCTATCCTACCTTCATACAAAGCAGCAGCTACTACATCTGGTCTTTCTGTACTTTGCACTTGAGGAAATGGTGTTTTATCATTATCTTCAATAAATTGTTCAACATAACCACTATCTAAAATTGCATCAATATCAATTCTCTCTAATCTTTCTTTAAGTTCTTCTAGTACATCGGTATTTACTATATCATCTATGTATACTATAGCCATATCAGTTTTAGATCTACCACCACATTGTCTTGCCTCAATTTTAAGTCCTACATCTCTAATTCTTCTTCTAAGAAGTGCTGTATTAAACCTTATAGTTTCTGTAAATCCTTCTCTAGAACCACGTATTACAGTTTCTCCTGAAGGTTCACCAACTCCACGATTAGGCCAAGCTCTATTAGCAACTACTAAAGCTCCTGCTAAATTATCTATCAAAACTAAACTCTCACCTGATAATATTGCATTAATACCATCACTTAATTTATTAACTTCTCTCATATCAGATATAGCTATAATTGTATCTTTTATTTCATTAGCATCTATCACCTCTCCACTCATCTTCATCATAGGTTCAAGTAAAAAATCATTTAATAGTTCTTTATCTGCCATACCATCTATATAGATGACTCCACAAAGAATGTCTCCAAACTTAAATTCTCTAAATACCATATCGGATGTATCTTTAAATAATTTCTTAAGATAATCCATGTTCTCTCTTGTGCTGTTAGAAATATGTTCACGAATTTGATCCTTCATATAACTATCTCCTTCCTTAATGCAACATAATTTAAAATCTCATAACTTCTGTATTTATTTTCTAGATAAAAATCCCTCTTAGAATATACATCCCAACCACAACTAACATCATGGTTATTCCTATTACTAAACTTTGTGTTTTAGCTTTATGCTTATCTTCCCTTGAAAAATATCTTACATCACTACTTACCATCATATATCCAGATACTAATACTAGTATTACTAGGTATATATCAAATCTTTCAATTAAAACTCTCATCATAAATTATCATCCTTCAAATTTATATTTTAATTTATCAGCTATCTGCTGACCTTAATATTTCCCTGCTAACCTAGTTTTACCTTTGTATAAATTTTATATTCATAAAATTCTCAGCATGAATCCTTAAGGTCCTCAAACCATAATTTAATAAAAAAACAAGAGAGTAATTCCTCTTGAATCACTCTCTTATTCCTAATTATATTATGACCATTATTTAACTAAACAACTTCTAGATGGTTCTTGTAACAAAAACCTCTTTATACTTATCCCTTAATTCATCTGCACACTGATTTGCTTTATCAATATCATTAAAAAAACCAAAAACAGTAGGTCCACTTCCACTCATCATTGCTCCTAGAGCACCTTCATTACACATAAATTCTTTTATATCCTCAATTTCCTTATGTTCCTTTATTGTTACAAGCTCTAGTAAATTCATCATATTATTCGCTACATATTCAACATCATCCCTAGATAAGGCTTCTATAATACCTTCCACATCAGGATGAACTTTTACCTCATTAAGCTTAAAATTTTTATAAGTCTCCACTGTAGATACCCCAAAATTGGGCTTTACTACTACCATTAGTTTATCTTTAAAATCCTCAAGTGAAGTTATAACCTCTCCAATTCCTTCACATAGAGCGGTTCCCCCTTCTATACAGTAGGGTACATCTGCTCCCAACTTAACTCCAAGTAATCTAAGCTCTTCATTACTAATATTAGGTCTATATATATCTCTCATAGCTCTTAAAGCCGCTGCTGCATCAGTACTTCCACCCGCCATCCCAGCTTCTACTGGAATATTCTTTTCAATATGAACCTCCA
>Ga0213825_1001550_pt1 | contig 15602 bp, 13 predicted proteins | sample MC6MC0900MG_FD_179896 | JGI IMG/M metagenome (GOLD analysis project Ga0213825, IMG submission 179896) | Enriched soil aggregate microbial communities from Iowa State University, Ames, United States - MC6-MC0900-MG | ecosystem: Environmental > Terrestrial > Soil > Unclassified | place: USA: Iowa... | reverse complement strand
TCACTCAGTCTACACTCCAATCAACCACTGCACATAGTATGTTCTTCTGGCATTTCACACAAATTTATAGTGATAAATTTGAAGTCTTAGCCGTCACTATATTATGCAAAAATGGAGCTTTGATAACATTTTTCTATGCAAAAGCAGAGAGTACTTTATGTAAAGTTACAAAGTAGTTTTATACATAAAATTTAGGTTAACAGCTGTATAATTGTACCAATATTTTATTCATTTAATGATGGTGAGTAACATGCTTTTACTTTACTTTTGAGGGAAGAAAATATTTAAAGTTCTACACTATTGCTGATTGGAGTGCAAGGCTACTCGACTCCCGTGGGATAGCGAGACAGACGAGACCCTGCACGGAGCGTCAGCGTAGGAAGCGGCTCGTCGCTCGCCCACAGGAAAGCGAGTAGCCTGGAACGGAAATCACCTTCATTTTGACTAAATATTCACAAAGGTATCCTTGACCATTTAGTTTTTCAACACTATGACAGGAGAATCTGTTCTTTACAGATTCTCCTGTTATTTTTATATATAGAAAGTGTAGTCTTCTGGAATAACACGTTTAAGGAATTTTTTTGTCCGCTCTTCTTTTGGATTCACAAATATATCATGTGGACTTCCTTCCTCTACAACGACTCCACCATCCATAAATATCACTCGATTGGCTACATCCTTTGCAAAGCCCATTTCATGTGTGACAACAAGCATCGTTGTACCCTCAGCTGCTATGTTTTTCATGACCTGTAGTACCTCACCGACTAACTCTGGATCAAGTGCAGAGGTTGGTTCATCAAATAAAATAATATCTGGGTTTAATGCTACTGCTCGTGCGATCCCAACTCGTTGCTGTTGACCTCCAGACAACTGACTTGGATAGGCATCATACTTTTCCGAAAGCCCTACTTTATCAAGTGCCTTCTTACCAATCTCAATTGCCTGTGCTTTCGGTACCTTTCGACCAATGATAAGGCCCTCTGTCACGTTTTCCAAGGCTGTTTTATTAGTGAAGAGATTGTAGTTTTGAAAGACAAATGCTACACGCTGACGAATTGCATGTACGTCTTTTTTCTTTACATGTTGAAAATCGACTTGAATATCTCCAAATGTTGCATTTCCTTGATCAGCATTTTCTAAAAAATTAATGCATCGTAATAAGGTTGTTTTCCCTGAACCACTAGGACCTAAAATAACAACAACATCACCTTTATCAATGGCTAAATCGACGCCCTTTAAAATTTCATTATTACCAAATGATTTATGGATATTTTTAATCTCTAACATGCTTCATCACCCCTCAGGCATTTGCCGCTTTAAATTTACTTAAATGCTTTTCATATCGTTTAAAGAGAAATTCAACGGTACTACATAAAATTAAGTACACAATGAAAATATCAATATATGCTTCTACATAATTGTAACCAACATTGGCAGCTACCTTAGCCTTCAATGTGATTTCAGGTAAAGACATAGCATAGCCTAAAGATGTCGCTTTAATAAGATTAACAGTAGCTGTACAAATATTTGGCATAGCCACCACTAAGGCTTGTGGAATAATTATTCGGCGATATGCCTGAAATGTCGTTAAGCCCGTTGCATGCGCTGCCTCCAACTGGCCTTTTTCAATCGTACTTAAAGCAGAACGAAATACCTCAATTAAAATAGCTGTCGTACTAAAGGCAAAAACAATAAATGCATACCAAATAGGATTGATTTTATAAATATCATAGTTTATATTGTATTTTTCAAAAATAATTTTTAGCATTAACGGAATGCTACTATACATAATAAAAATTTGAATAATTATGGGTGTTCCTCTAACAAAGGAAACATAAATCTTTGCTAAATGATGAATAACTGGAATTTTATTAATCCGTGTTAATGCCAGTAAAAAACCAAGTGGCAAAGCAATGAGCAACGCAACAACTGTTACAAGGAGTGCAATAGGAACACCTGATAATGCTACAAAAAAGGTTTCAAGTAAAAATTGATAATTCATGGCTTCCCCTCCCTACGTTGTTTCTAATGTCTTTTTCCCTTTGCCAAAAAACTTTTCCAGCATAGCAAAGAATTTTTCAATAATAATTGAAAGCACCCAATATACAATAGCTAAAGCAATATATATCTCTAATGCATGTGCATTTATATTACTAGCAATAATTAAATTTGCCTTCCCAACAATATCAATTAAGCCAATCGTATAAGCAAGTGCCCCCTCCTGTAATAACGCAATCATACCGTTCCCAAAGTTTGGTAAGGCGACAACAAGTGCTTGAGGGAAAATAATACGTCGATAGGCTTGAATTGGCGTTAATCCTACACTAACAGCCGCTTCAAATTGACCTTTAGGAATTGCTAAATAGGCAGAACGAATCACTTCTGACATAATTGCAGCGAACTGCAACGTAAATGTCACAACAACAAAAATAGCTGTTTCAATCGAATGCAGATTTATGCCAACATTTTCTGCTAATGCCGGTACACCATAATAGACAAGAAATAACAGGACAATTGATGGTGTACAACGCATAATTGTTGTATATAGATTCGCTAATTTTTGTAACAATTTTACTGAGCTTAACTTTGCAGCTGCTAATAATAAGCCAAATATTGTGCCTAATACGATGGAAGATCCTGCAACTAAAAATGTCACTTTTAAAAAGGGCAATAATACAGGGATTGAATTCCAAATGTATGATGCATCAAAATACTTCTCCATTTCCTCACCAACTTTTATAAATATCTGATTATAGCGTAGTTCTTTGTATGAATAAAGACTGCTGAGTATACTGACTCAACAGCCTTTTATTGATAGTAGCAGCTGCTAACACCTTCTCTTCCGAAGAGAATTCATTAATTACCGCCTATTAACGGTTCACTTTTTCTAACACTTCAAATAAATCTCGTCCATAAAACTTTGTGCTTAATTCATTTGTTTTCTTCTGCTCTTTAATCTGTGCGATAGCTTTATCATATGCATCTGCAAATTCTTGTTCCTTTTTATTAAACAATGGCCATGTTTTGATAACAGCAAATTCATTGTAAACAACATCATCTTTTAAGTTATAGTAAGGACCATCCTCTGCCAAAACTTGTTGCTTAAATGGACCTTCAATCATAACACCGCCATCCACACGTTTTTCATTTACCCATTGCACCACATCAACCGTAAATGCATCTCCAGCCTGTAATTTTACTTTATTGTCAGGATGAGCTGTGTTGTACTCATCAATAATTGTATACTGGGCATTATTCGCAGCAATCGGTGCTAATGCATAGCCTTTTTTCGCGAAGTCTTCTAATGTTTTTATACCTTCATCTTCTTTTCGTAATACTAAGCCAGCACTACTTAATCCTAAAAATTCTTTCGGGAAAATAAACTTTTCTGTACGTTCCTGTGTAAAGAATGCATTTTTAACCCCTACTTGATATTTCCCTTGCTCAACACCAATCAATAAATCATCACTTGTTGTCCCTACATACTCAAACTTATATTCAGGTAATAATTCATCCACTAGCTTCATCACTTCAACATCATAGCCTGTTGGATTCCCTTTATCATCTATATAACTAATTGGCTTAGAAGCCTGATCAAAAGCAACTTTCACTGTACGTACTTTTACGCCATCAGCATCCGTTCCTTTATCTGATGAGGATTCTTCTGAATTACAGCCTGCTAAAATGGCAAGTGAAGCCAATCCTATTGCAGCGAATTTGAAAAACTTGTTCTTTTGTTTAAACATAGTCATTTCTCCTTATTTTCAATGGTTTTTCCATTAATTTTCCTTCAATTTTTGCTGTTCAATTGCCGCCGTTGCTAGCTTAATAATAGTCATATCATCCATTGGCGGATTATGCAGACCAGCACGAACATTTCGATAATAGCGTTGCAATGGATTTGTTAACTGCAAGCTCTTTGCCCCCACCACTCGCATTGCTTTGTCTACAACGTCAATCGCTAAATTCGTTACGGTATGTTTAGCCACAGCCATTTCATTTGTTAAAAATTCTCGTCTTGCTGGATCATCATAAGCCTCTGCTACACCGTATAAGACAAAGCGTGCCTGATGTAGCTTTAATTCTATGTTGCCTAGAAGCTGCTGGACATTGGGTAAAGTACTTATTGGAGCATTTAGGCTATTCGGTTGATGATGATTAGCAAAATATAGTGCATAGTCACGGGCTGCCTGCGCAATACCTAAGTAAGTTGCTGGAATATGTAGAATCCACCCATTTATTTTGCCACCGCTAGGATGACTAGGTAATTCTACTAAGTAATTACTAGGAACAACTACATCAGTTAGTACTAAATCATGGCTACTTGTTCCTCGCATTGCAGACATCTCCCAGTTTTCTTCAATGGAGAGACCTTTCACATCTTTATGAATCAAGAAGAAGCCAATTTGATTTTTTTCCTCAATCCATGCTGATGTTAAGAAATAATCGAGCACTGGAGAGGCTGTTGTAAAAATTTTACGCCCGTTCAATAGCCATCCTTGTTTTGTTGAAATAGCATTTGTTCCAGGTCGCCCTCCACGTGTTGGACTCCCTGTTGCTGCTTCACTAACAGCTCGATTGATAATAGCACCCTTTTTTATTTCTGGCGCAAGTAAATGCAGTGCATCATCTGTCCATAATTTTGTCTCATATATTTCTCCTACAACACCAAGTGTCCAACCTAATGAGAGGGAAGCATTTTCGTCATAGCTTGCTAATGTTTCTTGAATGAGTACCATATCATAAACTGATAAACCTTCACCGCCAAATTCCTTCGGTAAAGTTAGTCTCGGATAGCCGATTTGCAGAAGTAGTCTATGTGCTTCAAATGGAAAGCGAGATTGTTCATCTACCTCTTTAGCCTCTGTTCTAATCGGCTCTGCAATAGAAGCCAATTGATCGAGCCAATACTTTTGTTGCGCTGTTTTAATAAATAAATCCTTCAAGAAAATCTCCTTCTTCCCAAATTATATAAAACATATATATTTACTAAGAATTAACTTTTTAAAAAAATCTCTAACTACTTTTTTAGTAGTGAGATTTAAATTGGTACTGAATTTTCTGATTCGTTGACATTTATGATACTTTTCACAATAAAAAATGTCAATGGGTTAAATATAAGTTTTTTTGTAAGCTTTGTTGGCTTTATCTCAATTTTATTCACCAAGCTGTTTTTACAACATATGCTAGATGGTAGAAAGAGGTGTATGTATGACAAATAATATGAATCCGTCATTAGGTAATATCGCCATGGCACATCTAACTCCTGAGGTTATTCAAACAAAGTTTGGCGATATAAATGGAGATGGCATTTTAGAGACAGTCCTTTTAATAGGAACTAAAACCCCAGATAGCCCCCTGTGGAAAAATCTAACTTTGGGGATTTTTTATGGGCAAACACAAAAATTTGAAAAAGTAATACTAAAGCAAAATATTGGCTATAATCCAACTATTTTTCTAGGTGATTTCACTGGCAATCATCAAGATGATATTTTAGCTATTTCTGACACTGGAGGTAGTGGAGGAATTATCAATGGTGAAATCTTTGCCTCGATAAACGGGCAAGTTCGTTCTATTTTTGATACAGAATCTTTCACTAATAAATATACAGTCAATTATCAAGATCAGTACAAAGTAGCTGTTCGTAGCGCGAATCCTAAAAAGCAATATATTATTGATTTACAGTACAAGGGACCTGAATATTTAGCAGAAATCTATAATCAAGATGGTACGCTAAAACAGCCTATAGAGGGATGGGTTGATCCAATTAGTGGGTTGTACCCTGTTGATTATGAACGGGATGGAATATACGAAATTTTGGCGTATCAGGCTATTGCGGGGAGATATCATGCTGATGGATTAGGTTATGTAGAGAACATACTAAAATGGAACGGTAACAAATTTATTGTGGACCGCCAAACGGTATCGATTTATGGTGAGGACCTAAAATGAATTTTCTACTATAACTTAAAACGAGAATTTGCTCAAAAAAATTCTCGTTTTAGAGGTAGTAGTCGAAACTGTTATTTATTTTTCAACTAATGCGAAATAATTATCTTCATGATCAGCAAAATTAAATACTCTCCCCATTGGCATCATTATTAAATCCCCTACTATAACACCCTTTTCCTGAAAATCCTGATACAGATCTTCTATATGATCAGCGTAAAACATAATCGACGGTGTCCCTAAATTCAATTCAGGATGCATTTTTGCAATCATTTCTTTGTTGTGGAGAACGAAAGTCGTTTGAGCGTCTTTCGTTGGAGCAATTTCAATTGTTCGTATTCCTTCCTCTTCCCGTTCATCAACTACCAAAAAGCCGATTTTTTCTGTCCAAAACTTAACGCCTGCATCCTGGTCATTTACATATATCATGACTTGTCCAATTTGTTTAATCATGAACAATCCCCTCCTCTTTTGAACATTAGTATACAACAATTGTAAGCTTTCTATGTTCACTCATGAGTAATATTACTGCAAACATTCTGATAAAAAAGCATTTATGGAAAAACGCTTAACATTTAATTTATTTTTGATAAAATAAGCTAGTTAGTCTATTCTTTACCTATTGCGGAAAAGTATACAACTATAATATAAGAGTGAGGATAATTTAAGTGAAACAACTAAGTATAAGGAAAAAGCTCATTTTTTCATTTTTAGCAATGCTTCTCGTCCCAACACTATTAATTGGCATTATTTCTTACCAGAGTGCCGAACAGCAAATTTTAAAAGAACAACAAGCAAGCACAGCCGAAAGTATACGCATGCTTAATACGAATATTACAAACACCATTGATCCAAAAATAAAAGATATCCAATACTTCTCCAAAAAGCTGAATAAATCCTATACACAAGTAGATAAAGAACCAGAACTAAAGACGCTTTTCCGGGAATATATCAATATGCACCCCGAGGTAGAGCTCATCTATCTAGGAACGGCAGATGGTCGGTTATTAGATGAACCTACGCAAGTTTATCCAGATGACTTTGATTTACTTACCAGACCATGGTACAAGCAAGCTCTAGAAAATAATGACCAGGTGTCCATCACTGCACCATACATTTCTCAAGCTACAGGCGACATTGTCATAACAATTACACAAGCTTTACCTGACAGCTCTGGCGTAATTGGATTAGATTTAAACATTTCCACCCTTAGTACCATCACAAATGATATACGCATTGGGAAAACTGGTTTTGCCTCCCTTTTAGATAGCCATCAGGTATATATTGCTGACCAAAAGAACGAAAGTGGCTCAGAGGCAACTGAAAGCTATATCAAAAAAATATATGAACAAGATAGTGGCACAGTAAGAGAATCAAATAAGCAACTACAATTTGTTACTAATAAGCTAACAGGATGGAAGATTGTTGGTACAATGTTTACTGCCGAGGCCTCTAAAGCTGCCGCCTCCACCTTTAATATGAACTTAATAATCACTGCTGTTTCAATAATTGTTGGTATTATCTTTATGCTTTATATGATTAAATCCATAGTTAATCCAATTAATCGACTGAAACAAAGTGCTGTAACAATTAGTGAAGGTGATTTAACAGAGTTTATTGATATTCATTCTAAGGATGAAATTGGTCAACTGGCTGAAGCCTTTGTCTCTATGAAGGTAAGTTTAAAATCTTTAATACGTAATGTTGATCAAAGCTCTCAGCATGTACAAGCTGCTGCACAAGGTTTATCCGCCAATACAGAGCAAAATATTGCTGCTTCTGAGCAGGTGACAGAAGCGATGCAACAGGTGGCTATCAGTTCAGAGAAACAAACAACGGGAATTGACCAGAACGCAATATCAGTTGAGGAAATTGCTAAGGGAGTGGTTGAGGTCGCAGATAGCTCTATGCAAGTTTCAGATCTCACTAGCTATGCTATTCAATTGGCAGAGGAAGGTGGTCATTCTGTAGATCAAACGGTTCAGCAAATGCATTCCATTCACGAATCTGTAGCACTATCAGATAGGATGATAAAATCACTCTATGACCGAACAAAAGAAATTGGCTCTATATTAGAAATTATTAGTGCAATTTCTGATCAAACAAACCTTCTTGCCTTAAATGCTGCTATCGAAGCTGCCCGAGCAGGAGAGCACGGAAAAGGCTTTGCTGTAGTTGCAGATGAAGTTCGAAAATTAGCCGAACAATCACAGCATTCAGCAAAACAAATTTCTGAACTAATTACAGGTATTCAGCAAGAGACTGCCAAATCAGTACAAACAATGATAAAGGCTTCTACAGATGTACAGGATGGCTTACAGCTCACAGAAGATACAAGTAAAAAGTTTGCGCATATTATGACAAGCTTACGGGAAATGGCTCCGAAGATGGAGGACATATCTGCCTCTGCACAGGAAATGTCTGCAGTGGTTGAAGAAGTCTCTGCAACAGCTATTGAGCTAACAGACCACGCTAAATTAAATGCTGCTGCATCTGAAGAAGTGGCTGCATCTACAGAGCAAACATTATCATCCATGCAAGAAATGGCTAACGCTGCTAAAGTACTACTTGATATGGCTGATGAATTACAGAGCTATGTAGGCCGTTTTAAATATTGATGATTCATACGTCTGAGCTCAACATGCGATTGAGCTCAGATTTTTATTTTTGTATAGCTTAAATTTATCTGCACAGGAGTTTAAATTTTCTGATATTTTCGATAATTTCGTTGATTTAAATTCATTTTACTTTTAGAATCAGATTAAAACATTTGAACTATCAGTGAAGCAGTTTATAAGTGGAAAAACATTAACAAATTCCAATTTATTACATACAATTATACATTTTTCTGATAAAATAAGACAAATAACATTTTGGTAGTCCAATTTATTCATATATATAAATATTGTTATAAGGGGGAATTTATCTATGAAACGAATCAGCTTACGAAAAAAATTAATTTTTGCATTTTTAGCCATACTTCTCGTTCCAACTCTATTAATCGGATACACCTCCTTCAAAAGTACAAAAAGCCAAATTCTAAAGGAGCAACAAGCAAGTGCTACAGAAAGCGTACGCATGCTAAATACCAATATTACAAATACCATTTCTCCTAAAGTATTGGATATCGAATACTTTGCAAAAAAAGTAGATCAAACTTATCTATCGGGAGAAAAAAACAATGAACTAAAGGGTCTTTTCCAAGAATATATAAATACACACCCAGAGGTTGAATTACTTTATATAGGTACTGCGGATGGCAGAATAATAGATGAGCCTGTTCATGAGTATGAAAGTGACTATGATCCACGTGAACGATCTTGGTATAAAGAAGCAGTCGCTAACAAAGGACAAGTTACCATTACTTCACCCTATATATCAAAATCAACAAATAACATGGTTATTTCAGTTATGCAGACTCTTCCGGATGGATCTGGGGTAATTGCGTTAGATTTTAATATCTCTGTTCTAGGTGCAATTACAGAGGACGCTCGTATTGGAGAAACAGGATTTGCTTCCCTAATAGATAAGGATAAGCTATATGTTTCTCAGCGAGATAAAGAGAGCGGTTCTGAAGCAACAGAAAGCTATATTTCGAAGGTTTATGAGCAGGAGAAAGGAACAATAGTTGAAAATGACCGCCACTTACAGTTTGTCACAAATAAACTAACGGGCTGGAAGGTTATTGGTACGATGTTTACGGCTGAGGCTACAAATGCCGCTACTTCAACTTTTAAAATTATTTTAGTTATTACTTTCTTTTCAATAATTATAGGTCTGATATTCATGCTTTACATGATCAAGTCTATTGTTAAACCGCTTAAACTCCTTCAAAATAGCGCATTAAAAATTAGTGATGGCGATTTAACAGAGTATATTGAAGTACACACGAAAGATGAGATTGGTCAACTAGGTGAAGCCTTCATATCCATGAAGGTGAACTTAAAAAAATTAATCCGCAATGTCAATCAGAGTGCCGAGCATGTTCAAAAGTCAGCACAAGATCTATCTGCTAATTCGGAACAAAATATTGCTGCTTCAGAGCAGGTGACGGAAGCGATGCAACAGGTGGCTATTAGTACAGAAAAACAAACATCGAGTATTGATCAAAATGCAATTTCTATCGAGGAGATAGCTAAAGGAGTGGTCGAGGTTGCCGATAGCTCTATGCAGGTTCTAGACCTATCTAGCCACGCTATTAATTTGGCTGAAGAAGGCGGTCAATCAGTACAGCAAACGGTTAACCAAATGGTTTCTATTCACGAATCTGTTGCACAATCAGATGCTATGATTAAAACACTTTATGATCGAACAAAGGAAATTGGCTCTATTATTGAAATTATTAGTGCAATTTCAGACCAAACCAACCTACTTGCATTGAACGCAGCTATAGAAGCAGCACGTGCAGGTGAACACGGAAAAGGCTTTGCGGTAGTTGCTGATGAGGTTCGAAAACTAGCAGAGCAATCCCATCAATCGGCAGAGCAAATTTCTACGCTAATTACTGGTATTCAACAGGACACAGCGAATTCTGTTCAAACCATGACAAAGGCATCCTTAGACGTTCAGGATGGTCTAAAACTTTCCGAAGACACAAGTACGAAATTCGAGAGTATTATCGCAAGCCTAAGAAGTATTGCACCAAAAATGGAGGATATCTCTGCATCAACACAACAAATGTCTGCAGTGGTCGAAGAAGTTTCCGCTACTGCAATTGAGCTTTCTGATCATGCTAAGCTAAATGCTGCCGCATCTGAGGAAGTCGCTGCATCTACCGAGCAAACATTATCCTCCATGCAGGATATCGCCTCTGCTGCGAAAGCACTACTCGATATGGCCGATGAGCTCCAAGGCTTTGTAAACCAATTTAAATATTAAAAAATAGCACGATGATAAAGGACTATCATCGTGCTTTTACTTTTGTCACTATTTATTTTCCTCATGACTAAATTGCCATTCAATTCCGAATTTATCTGTAAGCGAGCCATAGCACTTACTCCAAAAAGTTTCTTGTAGCTCCATACTTACCTTGCCGCCATCCTTCAGATTTTCAAAGGCTTTACGCATCTTCTCTTCATCACTAGAAACAATAGCTAATGTTACATTGTTTCCACGTGTGAATGGCGATCCTGGGAATGTATCCGAGAACATTACTGTACTATCAAAAATCGAAAGTCGTGTATGCATGACAAGATCTTTGGCTTCCTCTGGTAATTGATAATTGGGATTTTGAGGTGAATCTCCAAAGGTCATAATTTCAGGCTTGTCCGTATTAAAAGCCTTCTCATAAAACGTTACAGCCTCTCGACAATTTCCATTAAAAATTAAATACACTTCTACTGCCATCTCCAACACTCCTTTGTCATTTTCTGAAACAATTCTATTGTACATGGATATCAAATAGTATGACAAATTTTAAATAAAATATAATAACATCCATCCTGCATGTATAGAATCGCTTTTATCACTTATTCTGCTGTTTTTCTATTTATTATGATAAAAGCTTTGACATTTACTCAAAAATCATGTAAATTACCAAATGACGAACGATTTAAATCAATTATTTAAAAATATTCGTATTTTAGGAGTGTATAGAATGGATAACGTATTTGACTATGAGGATATTCAATTAATTCCCGCAAAATGTATTGTAGAAAGTCGCTCTGAATGTGATACATCAGTTACTTTAGGTGGACATACATTCAAACTTCCTGTTGTTCCTGCAAACATGCAAACAATTATCGACGAAAGTCTTGCTGTGAAGCTTGCTGAAAACGGTTACTTTTATATCATGCATCGTTTCAACCCTGAAACTCGTGCGGATTTCATTAAAGATATGCAAGCACGTGGACTTATCGCGTCCATTAGTGTTGGAGTAAAAGATGAAGAGTATTCATTTATAGAAGAGTTAGCTGCTGTTAATCTAGTTCCCGATTTTATTACAATTGACATTGCTCACGGTCATTCTAATGCTGTCATTCGTATGATTCAACACATCAAAAAATACTTACCAAATAGTTTTGTCATTGCTGGTAATGTTGGTACGCCTGAAGCTGTACGTGAATTAGAAAATGCCGGCGCAGATGCTACAAAGGTTGGTATAGGACCAGGTAAAGTATGTATTACTAAAATTAAAACAGGCTTTGGTACAGGTGGCTGGCAGTTAGCTGCATTACGCTGGTGTGCGAAGGCTGCTACAAAGCCAATTATTGCGGATGGAGGAATCCGCACACATGGTGATATTGCAAAATCAGTTCGCTTCGGCGCATCCATGGTTATGATTGGATCATTATTTGCTGGCCATGAAGAATCACCTGGTGAAACAATCGAAATTGACGGTAAAATTGTCAAAGAATACTTCGGGTCTGCATCTGAATTCCAAAAAGGCGAACGCAAAAATGTGGAAGGCAAAAAAATGTACGTTGAACATAAGGGCAGCATCAAGGATACATTAATTGAAATGCAGCAGGACCTTCAATCCTCTATTTCCTATGCAGGTGGCAACAAGCTAGATGCCATTCGAAATGTAGATTATGTAATTGTGAAAAACTCTATTTTTAACGGCGATAAAGTATATTAATATTGCTAAAACCCAAACACTCTTGTTTGGGTTTTCGTAATTATAAAGCCTTTAGCCAGGCTGAATTTCCATTATTGCCTGAGCAATAATAGAGGCTACCAGAGCAGTTCCTTGAAGAACCTGAGCAGTTTTTTTGGGGAGCCGAGCTGTTTTGGGTCTCACCTGAGCGCTTCTTTCGGGGAGACGAGCTAGTTTGGGGCCTACCTGAGCGCTTCTTCCGGGGAGACGAGCAAATTTGGGCTCTACCTGAGCGCTTCTTCTGGGGAGACGAGCTAGTTTGGGGCCTACCTGAGCGCTTCTTCTGGGAAGCCGAGCTAGTTTGGGCACTACCTGAGCGCTTCTTCTAGGGAACCGAGCTAGTTTGGGGCCTACCTGAGCGCTTCTTCTGGGGAACCGAGCTGTTTTGGGCACTACCTGAGCGCTTCTTCTGGCGAGCCGAGCTAGTTTGGGGCCTACCTGAGCGCTTCTTTCGGGGAACCGAGCAAGTTTTAGCACTACCCGAGCGCTTCTTCTGGCGAGCCGAGCTAGTTTGGGCACTACCTGAGCGCTTCTTCTGGGGAGCCGAGCTATTTTCAGCCTTACCTGAGCGATTGATCCAGGGAACCGAGCTTTTTTGGGCCTTACCAAAGTGCTTCTTCTAGGGGAACCAAGTAGTTTTTCGCCTCACACGAATTGTTCTTCCTTAAACTGAGCAGTTTGTACCTCACCAATTATTTTTGACACTCAACTAAGCAATTTTCAGGGTCACAAATCCTCCATTCATCATAAAAGAATATAACATTGCCCTTATTTTAAAATATTATCGTTTAATTTTCGGAATTTTCTATTTTATTGAAATCCTTTGTATTATAATTAAATTAAGGATTTGTAAAACTTTGTATAATTAGACAGGAACGGAGGTTGTGCCCATGATGAAGTCAGTCCGTAACAAACTTGTCACATTAGCCATTATCGTCATTTTGATTCCTACAACTTTAGTTGGTACGGTAAATTACTTTGTGGCAAAAAGTGAAATTGATGAGGTAGGTAGACAAAGTCTAAAGAATGGGACATTGGGGATACTCGAAGTAATAGCTCAATTAGATGAGCAAGTTCAGCAAGGGAAGCTTACATTAGCCGAGGCTCAGGAGCGTGCTAGGACACAAATAGTAGGCAAGAAAACAGAGGATAATAAAAGATCTATTGATAACCCCATTAAATACGGTGAAAATTTCTATTTTTATGCCTTTAAAGCTGATGGAACAGTTGAAACTCACCCATCTCTTGAAGGGCAAAATATCTCAGACCTACAGACAACGGATGGTCGCTATTTTGTACGTGAAATGATTGATGAGGCTAAGGCAGGCGGGGGATATGTCCGTTATGACTGGGCATTGCCATCAAACCCTGATGTTGTTGCTCCTAAAATTACCTATGTAGCTACGGACAAGCATTGGGGATGGATTATCGCTGCTGGTACTTATGAAATGGATTTTAATGCAGGTACTAAAAATGTCCTTTACTACACAGTTGTTATGACTTTCCTTGCAACAATCATTGGCGTTGCCCTATATTGGTTCTTCTCTGGCAGAATGACTTCATACATACGCCGAATTATGGTGATGACCTCTGATATTGCTAAAGGGAAATTAACAGGCGAGGATATTCCTATAACTACAAAAGATGAATTGGGAATACTGGCTAGCAATGTGAATAATATGAAACACAGCTTAAATGAAATGGTTGATAACACGAAAGACAGTGCAGGCAAAATGAGAATTTCCTCAGAAATGCTTAGCGCTATTACTGAAGAAACAACCGCTTCTGCCGATGAGATTCATCAGGCTATTACTGAAATATCGAAAGGAGCTGTCATTCAGGCAGAAGAAGCAGAAATGGCCATAAGCAAGGTTGAAAAATTGTCTTCTCTTATTTCAAATGCAACAGAAAAATATGCTGAAATTACGGAGGATATGAATAACATTAATAGCTCACAGGAAAATGGTAGACAAAAGGTCGAAATATTACAGCAAAATTCACATGAATTTACACAAGTCATTGAAGAATTGAGATCGAACTTCTCAAGCTTAACAGGACAAATGGAGGAAATTCATAATGTTGTACAAACAATTACCTCCATCTCTGAACAGACTAATCTTTTAGCCTTAAATGCAAGTATTGAAGCAGCACGAGCAGGTGAACATGGAAAAGGTTTTGCCGTTGTAGCAGAAGAAGTTCGCAATTTATCAGAGGATACGAATGAGGCAACTAATCGTGTTAGAAATTTATTAAAACGTATCGAAATCGATACTGCTAGCTCAGACGCTAAGATGATGCACACCCTTCAGCTTTCACAGGGACAAGCTACTTCTATAAGTGAGGTAAAAAATGCTTTTACATTGTTAGCTGATTCCATCCAAGGCATTACTGCACATCTTGTGTCCCTTGATCAGGGTATGAGTGAAATGGCTGAAAATCGTTTAATTGTTATTAATGCTATTAATGAAATAGCAAGTGTTGCCACTGAATCTGCAGCAGCTACCGAGCAAATCAATGCTTCCATTGATGAACAGAAATCAGCGGTCACTTCTATTATGCATTCCTCAGTCGAGCTTCACTCAGAGGCAGAACGTATGCATGAATTAGTAGATCGTTTTACATGATATTAAAATCCCCTACAGTCTAAGCTATAGGGGATTTTATAATTACATTTAAGCATAATTATATAAATCTTAGAGAATTACAGTTTATTAATAACACCGTGTAAAGTTTCCTTTAATTCTGCATCATGGTCAGAAAGTTCTACAAGGTTTCCTAAACGTTCACGTAGCACAGGGCGTTCAATTACTAGCTTTTCATCAAGTACTTGTACTAGTAACTCAATAATAAGACGATCGCGAACATTTAACGCTTCTTCTAAACGTTCTGGTGTAATTTTTGCATTTGAATTTGCAGCTTTTGCCATTTTAAAAAACCCCTTTTATAATTTATATTCATGCACATCTATTTTAGCATACCGCTAAATTAATTTGAAAACATTCTTTCAATAAAATATACCAAAACTTTACAAAAATGTATAAAAACATTAACGATT
>Ga0213825_1001546_pt1 | contig 15619 bp, 13 predicted proteins | sample MC6MC0900MG_FD_179896 | JGI IMG/M metagenome (GOLD analysis project Ga0213825, IMG submission 179896) | Enriched soil aggregate microbial communities from Iowa State University, Ames, United States - MC6-MC0900-MG | ecosystem: Environmental > Terrestrial > Soil > Unclassified | place: USA: Iowa... | reverse complement strand
GCGTGCGAAGGCGCGCACGAAGGGTGCTGAGACTTTTGACGCTTGGGCTGAAAAATGGCTGCGCGGTTACCAAATGGCGGACTCGACGCGAGACATGCGCCGATCAGTCTATGAGCGAGAGTTGAAGTCGAAGTTTGGTAATCAGAAGCTGGTCGAAATCACCCAGGAGGATCTGCGAGCGCTGACAGATGCCATAGTGGAGCGGGGTGCCCCTGCAACCGCCGTCCACTCACGGGAGATCGTGCTGCAAGTCTTCCGTTGGGCTATTGAACGTGGCCAAAAGGTTGAAAACCCGGCAGATCTGGTACGGCCTGCCAGCATCGCGAAATTCGAGCCGCGCGACCGTGCGTTGACGCCCGATGAAATTGCGCTGATGTACCAGTACATGGACAGAATCGGCACCGCGACCTCTGTTCGTGCAGCGGCCAAACTCCTCCTGCTGACGATGGTGCGCAAAAGCGAGCTGACCAATGCGACGTGGGGTGAGATCAATTTCAGCGAAGCGTTATGGACCATCCCCAAAGAGCGGATGAAGCGTCGTAACCCCCATTTGGTGTTTCTGTCCCAGCAGGCGTTGGATTTCTTCATCGCGTTGAAAACCTTAGCAGGAGGTTCAGACTACGTTTTACCGTCACGCTACGACTCTGATTTGCCAATGAGTGCGGCCACGATCAACCAGGTACTGACACTCACCTATCGCCTTGCCCAAAAGGAGGGGGTGCCCCTAGGCAAGTTCGGTCCTCACGACCTGCGACGCACGGCTAGCACGCTGTTGCATGAGGCGGGCTACAACTCCGACTGGATCGAGAAGTGCCTCGCGCACGAGCAGAAAGGTGTGCGTGCCGTTTATAACAAGGCCGAGTACCGGGATCAGCGTCGTGCGATGTTGCAAGATTGGGCGGATATGATTGATGAGTGGACGTTTAAGAAATTTCGGAAAATAAATGGATAGCTTGTATGATCCCTCCCGTAATTTCAGCTATTCGCTTAAAGGAAAATTGTCCTGGACTTGATCGGGTCGCACGCATGGCTAAGGGGCGAAAGCGACCGTTTTCGACCGGCAGCGGACGGCCAAAATCGGACATTGCGAGTGCATCAAATAAATCTGCCCCTTTCTCTCCATAGACAATATTTTACAAGAAACGAGCTTAATCAAAAGAGCCGCATAACAAGGAGGTCAGGTACATGTTTTCAGAGCAATTTGTTTCACTAAGCGACATATATCTTGCCTATCGTAAGGCAAAATCAGAAGCTTTCTATGACAACCTTCACCCCAGCGCTATTTCATATGTAGAGTTCGAGAGGAGCTTGCAGAAAAATATTGAGTCCATTTACCAGTTGATAACAAATGGCTCTAGTGAGTGGTGGCAAAGCAAGGACTTAATTGGCGGTCATCTCTATGTTCCTAAGTCACTTGACGACACTCCTTGGAACAACATTGAGTCAGCGCACTTTCGTTCCATCGACCCTAATCTAGATTGGGAGCAAAGATTCTCTGACAACAATAAGCTCAGGCTCGAGGCGAAGTATCGGCTAATCATCACCCCAACAGTAGCTTTCCAAATAATTTCTGCTTTGTGGATAATAAAGGCTGGTCACAAATTTGAAGAAAAGCTAGATAAAAACCTATCTTTCGGAAACAGACTTCGACGTAAAAAGCATGCCCTCGAAGACTTCGGCCCATTTAATGGGCCAGTTAATGAGGATTCATCCGGTCTTTTTTCCCCTTACTTCTCGGCGTACAGAAACTGGCGCCAGAAGGGGCTGGATACGATGCAGCAACTGGTTAAGGCAGGGGGCTCTGTAACTGCTATCACCATGGACTTGGCAGGCTTTTACCATAATGCATCTCCAAACTTTCTGCTTAAACCGTCCTTCCTGAAAGCAATCAACGTAACACTGAGTCCTGATGAATTTAAGTTTACTCAGTTAATCCTAAAATCTATTGAATATTGGTACAAACAAACCCCGGACTTTATGGATCGACCGGAAGGGGCTTTGCCAGTGGGGCTATCTGCATCCAAGGTAATTTCAAACGTATTGCTATTCGAGCTAGATCAGCAAATACAAAGCGGAATTAATCCAGCTTACTACGGAAGGTATGTGGACGATATTTTCCTAGTGATAAACACGCCGGACTCATCGCCAAGCGGAAATCAAGTTCTTGAGTTTATATCAAAAAATGTGCAATGCATAAAAATTGATCGAGCAGCAGGCAAGCCGCCAGGATTAAAAATCAAATTTAACTACGCTTCAGATTCTGATTTAAGGTTTACAGCAAGTAAGCAAAAAATATTTAGCCTGTCATCCGAGCACGGCCTTGACTTGATCAATCAAATTTCAAGTCAAATTAGAGCGCAGTCAAGCGAGTATCGCATGCTACCTGAGGTGCCTAGATCCTCAGCCGAAATGGCAGACAAAGCACTGCTAGCATCTTCAGATGCGTCATTGATCGCAGATGCCTTACGAAAAGCAGATGTAGTATCAATTAAGCGACTTGGACTATCCCTACTCATAAGGGATATTGAAAGCTACTCATCCGACTTGGCTCGTCCTGAGTGGATGGAACTAAGAACACAATTTTACGGGCTCGCACACAGATACCTAGTTACACCAAGAGGGCTGTTTGAACTGTTCGGATACTATAAGAGGGTTTTCTCACTTATGGTTTCTAACTACGACTTCATTGAGGCTGAAAAATTCATCACTAATTTGTACTCATGCTTTGATCTCATACAAAAAACCACGACCCAAGAAAAGGGAAGAGCGCAACGTATACATCTATGCAAGGCTTACTTTGAAAAAGTCCTTCTTCAGGCTTCCTTGCAAGCCGCCGGGGCCAAAAATTTTGACAAATGGCCTCAGCTCCGTCTTTTGCTGAAAAAACTATTCGACCACTCGGATAGTCACAGAATAGATATAAAAAAGAAAAACCTTAAAGCACTAACTGAAAGTTTCCTGCTTGCAGACCTAGGAGGAAGGCCATATAAGGAATACTGGTACTATGGCCAGGATCAGGATATCAGAAAGGCGAGAGTTCCAAGAAGTATCGACGTTCGTCGAGTATTACGACTAGCGTCTATCCGTAAATTCCAGAAATCGGCTGATCTTAAATTGCCGCACTGGCCTGCTCTTGCATTTCCGACTCGTCCGCTAAATGTTCAGGAGATTGCGCTAATATCCCCCGCAACTCTAGATGATAATCTTCTTTTCCGTCGAAGTATTTGGGGGCTGCGGGGGGCAAAAGTCCGGACTAATAGTTTCATTGGACGCAACATAGGTGATGATGGCTATTACATATCTATCCCAGCAAAGAAAAAAGAAAAAACCTACGTTGCACTCACCAATTTTGAAACCACTGTACGTCAATTCCAAGGGGCTTTAGCAAAAGAGCCTGATAGAAGTCTTATTAGATATGAAAAAGTCAACCGATTAATAAATAGTATCTTGCGTGCAAGCCGGCAGTCAGACTATGTAGTCTTCCCTGAGTGTTCATTACCCAGGCGCTGGGCAATGAGCGTTGCTGCAAAGCTTGCCCAGCAGGGTATTTCTCTAATTGCGGGGGTTGAGTATTACGATCATAAAAATGGTGGTCGTATCATTAGAAATGACTCCCTTGTTTCGCTGGCAACTAGATGGCCAGGCTACCCAAGCAATATTGTGTTTATGCAGCCAAAATTGCGCCCTTCACACGGAGAGGCTGCACTTATTCGAAAAGCTAAAGCCCGACAATATATACCAAAAAAAGAGAATGAGATTTTGCCAGTCTATGAGCATGGAAAATTTCATTTCGGTGTACTCATTTGCAGTGACATGACTAACCCGGAAAACAGAGTTCGCTTTCAGGGAAAAGTAGATGGCCTATTTGTACTGGAGTGGAACCCTGACGTTAAAACATTTAGCTTCTTGGTTGAAGGGGCGGCGCATGATGTGCACGCCTTTATTGTCCAGGTAAACAATAGGCTATATGGTGACAGCAGGGTAAGAGCGCCATATAGAGTAGAGCATATGCGTGACTCGGTAAGAATAAAGGGTGGGATTGAAGACTATTTCGTTATAGCTGAACTTGATTTTAATTCCCTAAGAAAGTTTCAGCGGAAGCGAAATATGAATGACAAGGAGGCTGCTTTCAAACCAACCCCTATAGGATTTAAAATGTCACCTAGAAGAAAGAGATAAATAATTTCTAGAGTCATCCGTGCTGACTATCCGGATTTCGTCGCCTGTCATCTTGTGCGACCTGAAAGACAATTAGTCGGCAGGATGTATCTTGTGCCGTCATTTCGTGAAGGCTAAGTTTCTTCGATTTGAGACGTGATGTTTTTAGCTAGGCGAAATGAGAGTGGGTTTATTTAATCAGCTCGTAACTTCCATTTTTTGGCGCTAGCTACCTATAGTGGTAGCGGTCTTTGTCTATAATTCATGCGAAATACTGATCAGGCCGGGTGCAGGTTACTGTTTATGTTGAATGCTTAAGTGTGGCCACGTGCGTGTAATCACACTCCTGCGGTCGGAAGTCGAAAGCTATCAGGGATTGAGCGAATAGCTTTGGATACTGCTTGGCGCTCAATCTCCAATCTGCGAGCAATCTCTGACTGGTTGAAGCCAAATTTTTGAAGGACGAGGATTTGCTTTTTTCGGTCGGTTAGCTTCATATCCACCATCGCTCGAGCGAGATTTCTTAATTCCGCTTCGTCCGCTAGGTGTAGGGTTTGGCTAAGCATGTATCGAAAAATATACGCGTCGACGAGCTCGTCACCTGACTTTGCCTTGGGCTCTGCTCGTATCGCGCATTGTCTGCTCAATCTGGTCAGCTCTAGGTCGAACTGCGCTACAGATCTCATTGCTTGCCTGTATGCCGAGTTCCAGCGTCCATCTGGTGTCTTTGGGCGGTGGGTGGTGCAGTACAGGTTGCTCAGGCGTAGGTGTTCATCAAGGTCACGCTGACCTTCACCATCTGCGAACAATGCTAGCTCCGCTCGCGTGCCGCAAAATCTACAAAATCCCTTCAAGCGTTGACCGTTCAAACCGCCCATATCCTGGTTAGACGGTTGCTTGCGCTTACATGCCAGCACAAGTTCTATCAACGTCTCAAGCGTCGCAATGAAGCGGCGATCATCTCCTGACTGCTTGTCATGCGTCAGAACAAAAGCTCGTAGCAGTTGACGCTGTAGGCGGACCATGGCGGCAACACCAACCAGCTGCATGATCGCGCTGAACGCTACATTCGTTCCCGCTCCCGGTATATGGCCCTGATAACGCGATGGAAGCGTTTCGGCGTATGCCGCTACGGCAGGGTCGATAAGCTCTTCGACCAAGCGAACGATCGAATAGCGTTTAGATGCTGTGGAATAGGGCTCCCAGCGATCAAGGAATCGGTGTAGAGCCTCTTTGACGGAGGCGTCACACCCTTCCCAAATAGCTATGGTCGATTGTTTTTTCATGTCAACCATTCTAGCCAATCATTCTGTCGAAGCAAGAGGCACCTAAAGGCACGATCAGGCACACATTCGCTGTGACTGGTAGGGCCTAGCTATGCATCCATCGAGCAAAAAACTCATCGACAAAAAGACACTCTTGGCGATGATCCCGCTGTGTGAGCGCACGATCTATAACTTTGAAATGAAGGGAAAATTCCCACGTCGCATTGCGGTGAGTAGCCGTAAGGTAGTGTGGGATTTGGCCGAGGTAGAGCAATGGATTGATACATGCAGGGAGTCCGGACCCGCTCCAAGGCCGGGAATGGCAGTCTGAGCGGTGCGAGTCGGGCCTGAGGGAAGGTCGATATCGAGTCCTTGCTCAGACAATGCACCCGCTCTGGTAGAGCTGACTGGCGCAAGTTCACAGCTTGCGCTTTTCAGTTCTCAGGACGAAGCGCAGATGTATCACGATAGCAAGAGAGCGGGTTTTTTCTCGTTGCTCGTCGACTCCCAAGGCGAAAAGCGTCAGTCTTCTCATCGCTTAGCTGATATGCCAAAGGTACTCAGTTTGTTGGACAAAAAACGTGACACGTGGATGTCCCAAGCCGAGTTTATTCGACCTAATAGGCGAGTCGTTAACCTTTTGCGGCTTGGTCTGCTGTTCGCCGACCTTGATACCTACCGAGTGCCAGCGCTGGTCGGGCGTACGCCCGAGGCGCTGGCGGCATCTGTACTGTATTTTTGCGGCGAGGAAGGTTTGCCGCTTCCATCCGTGCTGATTTACAGCGGTCGGGGCATACAGGCCAAGTGGCTGCTGGAGGGCACGATTCCACGACAGGCCTTGCCCCGTTGGAATGCTTGTCAACGCTACCTTGTGGATCGTCTTGCGCACGTCGGCTCTGACCCGATGGCCAAGGACGCCAGCCGTGTGCTGCGCATCGTGGAGACGGTCAACAGCAAGAGCGGGGAAGTCTGCCGCGTTGTTCATGTCCAGAGCGGCGCTGACGGCGAACCGATTCGCTACAACTTCGAGTATCTGGCCGAGGCGCTGCTGCCTGGGGCACGCTGGACAATCGAGCAGCAGCGGCAGGAACTGGCCGAACAGCGTGAGCGGCGCGCCACGAAGAAGCCTTTCCTTTTGGTGCCCGGCGGCAAGGCCGGCAATCTGCGTGGGTTCTCCGGTAGACAGCTCGCATGGGATCGCCTCGAAGACCTGCGCAAGCTCCCTGAGCTGCGCGGCGGCGTCAGCGAAGGCAGCCGGATGCAACACCTGTTTTGGCGGCTAAATTTCCTACTGCTGTCAGGGGCGACCAACAGCAAGCAGATGTACCACGAAGCGGCCGCGCTGGCCCGCGAGCTTGACCCGCAATGGAATAGCCGCTCAAAAGAGCTTATGACGCTGTTCAGCAAGGCCAAAGCCTATGAGGCCGGGGAAAAGATCAGCTTTGGTGGTAAGGACTATGCGCCGCTCTACACGCCGCGAAACGACACGCTTATCAATTTGTTCGGGATCACCACCGACGAACAGCGTCAGCTTAAAACCATCGTCAGCCAGGCCGAGGCCGCGGAACGGCACAGGAAGCGCGAGGAAGGCCGCAGACGCGCCTCCGGTGCGGTAGACCGGGAAACCTATCTTGAAGCTGCGAATTCCAAGCAGGCGAAGGCACAGTCCCTCAGGCGCGAGGGCTTGAGCGTGCGAGCCATTGCTAAGCAAATGGCTGTATCAGTCATGGCGGTTTCTAGGTACATAAATGCACCGGCGATTCAGTGTACCAAGTCCGTGCGTATTACTAATGGCGAAGCCCCCGCGCATTAGATGGGGTCCTGTCCGAGCTGTTGGTCAAAGTGTTCAAAGTCCGTGCGTATTACTAATGGCAGAGTCTTCCGCACTTTTGATCAAGGCGTTCTGGGGGCGTCGTTTTGATGGAGTACCGGTAGGGGGCTTGTCCGAAAGGGTGAGCTGAGACAAGTCCGTGCGTACTACGTAGATTTGGTGTCTCCGGAAAACAAACCCCCGCACTCTGGCGGGGGATTGTAGGGTCAGCGGTTGCTGGGGGAGTCGAGCCTTTGGGCTTCCTGCGCCGCTCGGATCGCCATCAGAACTTGCTGGGTTTGAGCTGCATTGCTCTTGCTACCAAGCAATGGGAGGCGACTCAGGTGTTGCACTCCGGAAAACATGTGGAAGGAAGCCGAAAGGGCCAGCGGGCTAACTCGAAGCTGCAACGCGGTGCATTGTCGATCCAGTCTATCGAGCAATGGCCCGTAGCCTTTGCTTCGTAGCCAGCGGCCGAACGCCCATATGGCTATAGCCAAGGTGGAGGCGAGTACGGCGAATCCAGCGAACATCAGAATGCTATTCATGGTTATTTCTCCGGCTGGTCATTGCTTGAGGTTATGCTCGAAACGTCGGTGCGACCGGAATTCGAGCTGGTGTTCGTATCTGGTCGAATGACATTTGATTCCATACCTGGGGCTTCCGCTGTCGGCGCTGCGGATTTGAGCGAACTGGAGTCACCGTGAGCTGGCTGTATAAGACCAGCGCCAAGCGACGCTGAGTGTGCATTCTCCATGCCCGGGACTGTCAGCGAGGCGATTACGCCAAGCGCTTTTGCACCACCATTGGCCGCTTGGGACAGTGTGTTGCCGGAACTAACAGTTCCCCCTTTCGGTGTTGCTATCTGATCATTGTCATCGCCGCTCTGTGCGGCGTTCCTGGCTTGCTGGACGCCATTGCTTGGCGTAGCCGATGGATTGGCTGCAGCACCGCCAGTCCTCGCACCTGCGGAGCTTGCCCCCTTGGTCGCTGCGCCGCCGCCAGTGCTGGCCCCCACGCCGGAGGACGTTGCGCCACCTACAGACGAAGCGGCACCACCGGCAAAGCTGGAGTTGATAGCCCCTGCCAGACCGCCACTGCTGATGCTACCGGCACCCGCTGCACCGGCAGCACCACTGCTGCCTGCAGCACCGAGAGCACCGGCAGCGGCAGGAGCGGCCGCCCCGGCGGTGGCGATGGTCGCGATTGCCGCCGCTGCACCGGCAGCACCAGCCGCCGCCATACCACCGATGGCTGATCCACCACCCATCGAGGTGCCACTTATCATGCCGCCGATGAGGTCAGGAATGGTCTTTGTCAGATAGCAGCACACCAGGGCCAAACCAACCATCGTCATCAACGACGCTTCGTCATTGGTGTAGGCGGCCAACCACTGCTTGGCCGACTGAACGATTAGGCCGACAATCAGCGTTAAGACGAACAGCTTGGCTCCGATTGCGACGGTGAAACGCATTGGGGCGATTGCAAAATCACGCGTCCATTGTGAGCCGCCAAAGCCAAAGAACAGCACCGAAGCATTGATGATTACGTAAGACTCTACGAGCGTTACGAACATGAATGCAGCGATGAAGGCGAAACACGCCAATACAAGGATTGCGCAAACTGCGATCAGAAGTCCTTTCGCCGGCGAAAACACTGATATGCCCTTCACCATGGTGCGGCCAAAATCCAGCGCAACCGCCAGCATATCGCCGGGTTCTAACGCGCGCTCGAGGCCGCTCGCAGATGCCGCCGCATCGCGGAAACTATCGACAATGGCAGATGACGACTCCACCGAGTACTTCATAACGGCAAGGAAGAAACCGACCACCAGGACGAAGCGCAGCAGCTCGCCGACAATCTCGCCGAAGTCGGCTTGCTTCATGACCAGAGGCATGAACGTCCAGATGAACTGAATCGAGGCCAACAGCCAGAATAATCTGATCGCGTAGTCATACAGCTTTCCTGACCACTGGTGCGACTGCTGTAAAACGAGGTCGAGCAGGCCCTGCACCGATGTGTCAGCATGGGAAAGGTCGGTCGCGGCCATAGCATCTCCGCTCACGAATGCACTCGCTAAGGCGAGGAACAACAGTAGGCGAGTATCCATAGCTAGTACCCCTTAACGCCGTCGCGAGTGTTCGGGCGTGCTTCAAACGAGGTATCAGCGTCACGCTGTTGCTGTTGGTGCTCAGCCACCGAGCTACATTCGCTGTTGCTTTGAACTGCCATGGTGACCATAAAACCGGTTAGTGCTGAGCCGGAGCAGATCAACGCGATGAGCCATTTCGAAATAGTCATTCTCAGTACCCCTTCACGCCGCCGCGTGTGTTTTTGCGCGCTTCAAACTGGTGTTCGGTAGCTTCGCTGGCTGCTGTACGGTCACCCTGCTGAGCCAGATAGTTGCCCTGCATGTTGATTTGCGTAGCCACCAGATCGCGTAGCTTTTGCAACTGCTGTACGTTCTGTGAGGCTATTTCGTTGCCCGCCTGAAGTGCTTGCATCCGGCCCACAGCCGACTGTGAACGGGTCATCATGCGGTCAAGCTGCTCGCCCTCAGACTCAAAGGTGCTGGTATTGAGGTTCGCCGCTTCTAGCGCAGCTTTCACGTTATCGCGGCCTTGCTCAGACCACGTCTGGTAGCGATCTTGTGCCGGTGACTCAGCCGAGTTGGCAGCTTGATTCAGGTACGAATTGAAACCGGGGAAAGCCGTGTTGAACTGCGAATCCATGTTCTGGATTTGGCGGCCCAACGCCTGCGAGCGGTCGTAGATGTTCATCACGTTTTTAAGATCAGCCGCGATACTGCCGAACATCGAATCAGGCAAGCCCGTGCCCTGCGTGATCATGCTTTGATACTGCTGCACCTGGGTTTGCAGTTGCTCGGCAGTGTTCAGAGCCGTGTTAACCGCCTCAGCGTACTCGAAAATTTGCTGATAGAACGTTGAGCAGTTCGAGCAGTAGATTGCATAGGCCGGGGCCGGGGCCGGGGCGATGTATACGGCCATCGCTATAAAAGCGGCTCCGACTATTTTGGTGCTATAGGCTGCTTGGCGTAGGAATTTTTGGAGCGGAGAAGCGGGTGTTTCGTTCGAGATGTATTCTGACAGCGTTTTGTCTGTGAATAGGACTGCGAATATATTACGCATATGATTGACCTCGATCAGTCACTATTATTCGTGCCTGATCGTGCCCTGATATGCCAGTTGCATCGATAGAATGATTGGCTAGTTAGGTTGACATGGACGATATCGACTGTGATGAATGTCGCTGTGGTTCGCCCTAAAAATAATTAAACGCCAGACTGACCGTGATTTTCGGTCAGTCGGCACTGATCGTGTCCCAGGTAGGCACAGAAACTCATAAATTTTAGATGAGATCGTCACGATTGTTTCCGCTGCTTGGGTCATGCTGAAACCCAGGCTGACGTTTCGACATGGTGCTTGGTTGCGTTGGGTGAGCAGATTGCCTTTGCTCAAGCAACGGTGTCGTTGGGGGTTGTGTTCCGTCCGTCGCCCTTGTTCGCTGGGCTCCGCGTTTGGTCGGTGTGCGGATGTATTTACCAACGTATCGGGCGAACTGACTGTAGCTGAGACTCGTCTTATGTCCACCATGATTCTCGTATACGACCGTCACCGGCCAACCGGCCTGAATCAGGACTCGGAATTCCTCAAGACGCGCTAGAAATGCTACCCGACCCGCGCCGCTAAGTCCCTCTTTTGGTGTGTTCTTCATCGCAAGCTCCGCCTAAGCATGATTACGCAAGTATGCGCATAAAGTTGCATCTGTGCCATGCTCAAACTAGCGTATATATGCGTAAGTATGCTCAGTGGTACTATTTCAGAGCTGTTCGCAGAGATGCGCAGATGTTTGCGCTTCACTGGACGGCAAGATGTGTGTTGTACGGGTACGGGCAAGCCCATACCCATCCACCACCCGCCCCTTATTCGCCCTAGGCTCAACGGATCTTGCTCTGCGAGGCACACAGCCGCTGCGGCGTCTAAGAGCAAAAACACAGTGAAAATCAGGAGCGCCCATGACAGGCGGCACCAAAGAAAAGGCTCCAGCTCGCCGACGTGGCAAGCCAATTGAGGTTTGGGTTACCGATGAGGAGAAAGCGGTGATCACAGAACGCGCCGAAGAGGCTGGGATGTCACGATCTGGCTACCTTCGCGCCCTTGGGTTAAACACACCGATCAGGTCGGTTGTTGACCTGACTGCCGTGGCCGACTTGGCCAAGGTGAATGGCGACCTTGGGCGGGGCGCTGGACTGTTGAAACTTTGGCTCGCGGAGAAGCACGGTCAAGGTGCAGAACCTGTAGACGTTGAGAACTTGATGGTGAGTTTTCGAGATCTTCAAGCACAGGTTCGGGATTTAATGAGTCGGGTAGTTTATGAGCGGAAATAATAGACCTTAGGGTCATAGTGCTTGCCTAACAGCTAGATTCACCCCGAACAAAAAATTCAAACGGTTATTTGTTTTAGAGAAAAATTAATGGATCTACAGGAAATCATTAAGCAAAGTAAAATGCTTAAGCCTAAAAGTCAAAGAAAGATGGGCGAAAACTTGCTTCATTTGATAGATCAAATAGAAAGCTCCGTAATATTAGAGGGGCCTTACCGCTTGGTTATAGATTCCAATATAATTATGCGATTAGAATCATATCGACAAGGGGTTATCTCCGAAGGGCTACTTTCGATTCTATTGGCGTTTATGCTTATTAGACGATTACCTTACCGTTTCGATATGGTGGTAAGGCCAACGGTTTTCTATGAATATCTCAGGCAAAAAAATCTGACAAGCAGCCATGAGCACTGGCGTAAGTTCAAAGAATTAAAAGATCTAGTCGAGGAGGAGCTAGGTGCTAAGCTATTTTTTGATGGAATTGAGACATATCAAGGCACTGAGCATTATCTAAAGTTGATACAGAGTGACTCAGACAAAATCGCTAAAGCCCTAAGGTTGTATCAAGAAAAAAACTGGAGGTTCAATTTCGTTCAGCAGGCAGGCCGCGGTTTTGCAGGCATGCTGTTATCTGATCCAAGGTTCATATTAGTCCCGCCGGCGTTCGCTGCTGAAGCTCTATACTCCCCCTTAGGCTTGGAGTATTTCGACGAGCGAAAAGCTAGTCGTTTCTTTATCGAATATATTGAAAAGAATCTCATTGAGTGTGAGCATAATGACAAGGAGGTTATTGAAAGATATAGCGATAAAAAAGATTTTTTGTTCACCAAAATTCTGAGGCTTACTCCTAAAGGGAACTTGGTGGGGTTGGCGGATCTAGATATATACACCACATGCAATGTTCAAAATCAATTTTCGGATCAGAGCCACTCTCGTTATGCGCCAGCATCGGCAGGCCTCACAATCGATAAAAATCTAGCTCTAGCATTGAGAGGGGCGACCTCACACCACATCACGTCGGGAGAAATCAACTGCGGACCTGATAATGAAAACGACATTGATGCAAAAATGGACGCGTTCCAGGAAGAGCATAAGCGCATGCGGGAAAGTGAAAAACGCCATCGTTTAGCGTGGGAAACAAGTAAAGAATTTATGGTAGATATTTTGGCAAAAGGCGCTTTTAGATCGTAGAGTTTTTATGTTGGTAATAAGATTGCCTATTAGTGAAGGTGTTATGGGGCTGTATTTGTGCAATGAAAAGTTTAACCTTGCGAGCCTGCTCTTATAATAGGGGTGGGTGCGATAAATTTATTGCGTGCTCTTATATTGATGCTTGCTGAGGCAATTGAAAGTAGTGGGTTGTTTTGACCTCGGAAGTGCTTGGTTCTATAATTAAAAAAGGCAGATTTAAAGTGACAAAATGAAAGAAAAATCCGTTAAAGATCAATGCCATGATGAATCTATGGCGCAGAAATTTTGCTCTGACCCGAATTACCTAGCTAGCCTTGTTGAGGCAGTTCTGCTTGATGGTGCTGAGGGTGAAGTTGATATTTTGCGTCGCCAAGTCGAAATTGCGCTGGGAGAATGTGATACAAAAGGTGGAGAAAGCGAATCCGTTAAAAAGAAGCTTATCCAAAGCAGTTTTCTCCTGTGGAAGAGGTAGCTCAATTTTTTGAGGTTGATACAGGCACTTAAGCAGGTTCAAATCGCAAAAGTGCCGTCATTTTTAAAAAGGCTTGAGTGTCAGTCAATGTCAGCCTTCGAGGCCGACTCTTTTGGCATGGCGTTGATAAGTACGATGTGTTTTGTGTCGGATAAACCATTCTTGGTCATAATTCTCTGTACTTTATCTCGCTCGCTGAAATTAAAGTATAGAATAGCCATAATTGGCGGATTGCTTGCTCTGGCAGCGTCGCTGTATATTTTAGCCTGATTGCGCAAGTTTTTTTCCATATGCGAGTTTTTGGCTAATTTGAATTCAATTATTGACTTGTCTTGACTGCCATAAGATACTAGGAAATCAGCTGGTCCCCGGCCATTGTTCACCTCTGCGTCAGCGCTAAACTTAGAAGCAAACCACGTAAGTTTAAACATAATTTGCAAATCGCTTTCGCGTGAAATTGGGACGCCTTTGATGTAAAAAAGGCGGTAGCCGTCCTGTTTTTCAATGACATGCTTGAGAAACTGGACTCGTTGCATGCCCGCTTCGTAGCTATTGGGTTCAGCATCATAGAACTTAGTTTTGTCTAGTAGTGCTACTAGTCTCAGCAAGTTCTCTTCAAATAGCTTCTGGGCCAAAGAGACTTTTTCGAAGCTAGACGAACTTGCAGCATCCTTGTTGGCCTCCTGTAGACTAACGTAAACATCCATCAGCTGAGGGTATTGCAAAATGGTTTTTTCGAAAGCGATAGCCCTTTCATCTTTCGTAGGGTCTGCCGGCATAACCTTAGTCAAGTATGAGTTTATTTGGTCGCGCAGCTGATCATTGGGTACGCTGCCAACTACTTGGCTGAAGTCTTCGATAAATCCTTTGTGAGATATCCACGCCTCGTCTTTAGTTAAAATATCCACTGGAGTAAGCAATACATGCTCACCCCCGAATTTGGGTAGCAAATACTGTTTTGACTTCCACGATTCAGTTGCGTAATTAAACTCCGCTTTTTTAATGGTAAATTTCTGAAGCTTGGTCGGGTCGATGTATTTCTTTGCGAATTTCTCTGTGTATTCAGCCAAAAATCCATGAATTAAGTTGCAGGTAAAGTCACTAATTTGGTCTTTTCCAACTCCGTGTTTGACTAGTGTGAGCTTGCCTATATGAGTTGCCCCGTTCGTTTCATTACCAAAATCAGAGAACACACCTTTGAAATTCACTTGCAGAGATTTAGCGAAAGATGGGCCTAGCCCGCGCCCACTATTTCCCGACTTGCTAAACCCAAACCAATTTTGCTTGACTTCAGGGAATAGATACCAGCTCTTTATTAGGCCGGAAGGTAACGCTAAAGAAGACTTGCTTTTTAAGAAAAGCATATATTGAATTATTTTTTTATGCAGTTCCTGATAGGTTGTATCGTCACTATTGAACAGCAAAAATGGATCCACAAACAAGGGTAGGTCATTGATTAGGGAGATATTGAATGCCCCATAAGATTCAATCTTTTCCCGGCTCACATCGAAAAAATCTGAAAAATAAATTCGAATTTTTCGTTTGGTCGCATCCATACTTTAACCCTTAAATGATCTGTCAATAGGTTGGAACGCTTCAGCAACGCATAGGCAGTAGGCTGATGATGGTGTGCTCATTCCCTGTGAGCTCCTGATTTTGAGATCTCATAATGCCATCACTGAGGGCTTATCTCGATAGCTTCAGGGTTTTTTTCGCTGAACCAGCTAGGCGAGCGAAGCGTTCGAGCCTCGAGCCTCGAGCCTGCGTATTGGGGCCTTAGTGTTATCTGTTTTCCCGCCATCATGCTTTGCGGCTTGTGTAATCACGCACGGGGCAAGTCAGAATGTGGTTATTCCAATCGCTCTTGACGCGGGCAAAGCCGTTCTACTGGATGTTGCCGGAATTCTCCTCCACACAGGTCAACCTGTACCGCGTCAAGTGAACACTCGAAGCTAGACACGAGGCTTCTGAAGGGATGGGATACGCTTAGGCTCGACGGCAGGAGCTACTTGAGATCGTTAAAGAGGCTTGGCTCAGTCAGTCACGGCCACATGGGTGGATCTTCCCTTGCTGCACTCAGAGGTAGATCTATGCAGATCCATATATGGTATTATTCGTGGTCTTATTATATCCATGCTTCATAAGTATCTGATTTTTATAGGATAAATCAAATTATTGATAATAGAGTGGGATAAGTTGAGCCACAAGGGCGCCGCAAGGCGCCCTTGTCGTATCTGCGCCTTGCCTGGCTCAAGGAGCAATGTGTTGCATGCCGCGTAATCTCAGCCGGGCATGAAGCTCGGCAAGGTTTTGAAAGC
>Ga0213825_1001533_pt1 | contig 15698 bp, 10 predicted proteins | sample MC6MC0900MG_FD_179896 | JGI IMG/M metagenome (GOLD analysis project Ga0213825, IMG submission 179896) | Enriched soil aggregate microbial communities from Iowa State University, Ames, United States - MC6-MC0900-MG | ecosystem: Environmental > Terrestrial > Soil > Unclassified | place: USA: Iowa... | reverse complement strand
GCTTATAGTATTTTTATTTTAAAATCTTGTTTTAAATTAATAATCATTGACCATAATATTAGATAATTTTAGCACTTAACATTATTATACTAATTTATAAGATTTTAAATTACAAAAATGTAAGATAAGTGTAAGTTACTTCGATAACATATAAAAACTAAGAGGAGTATAATAAACTTATAAGGAGGAGTTGCAATGAAGAAGTTATTAGTTAAGATTGCTTTAGGATTTATTGTTTTTATGACAATAATTGGAGTTTTCGTTTTTCAAGATGGATATTCTTTATATAGAGCTGCTACCTCTGAAATAGGGGTACAAGAAAAAATAAATAGTATAAGAAGTAGCGAGGATTATACAACTATAGATGGAATCTCTAAGGACTTCTTAGATGCCATAGTATCTGTAGAAGATCATAGATTTTATAATCATAATGGAATAGATCTAATAGCCATAGGAAGGTCAGTTATTAGCAATATTGATGCTGGAAAAATAGTTATGGGTGGAAGCACAATAACTCAACAATTGGCTAAAAACTTATTTTTTACCCATGAACAAAAATTAGAAAGAAAAATTGCAGAAGTTTTTGTAGTTAGAGAATTAGAAAAGAATTATTCTAAGAAAGAAATATTAGAGTTATACGTAAATGTAATATATTATGGTGACGGATATTCAGGAATTAAACAAGCCTCTATGGGGTATTTCAATACACCACCAAGTAAAATAACTTTATCACAGTCACTATTGCTGGCTGGATTACCACAATCACCAGAGAACTATGCTTTATCTAAAAATTATGAAAAGGCAAAGAAAAGAAGCGAAATTGTATTAATGTCTATGATAAGAAATAATGTTATTTCAAGAGAAGAAGTAGAGTTACTATGTAATGATAATACAGAAGAAAACTTAGATAAAGCCATATTAGTTTCAGAAACTATAAATTAATGATTAACAAAAGCCATAAATTAAGACTTATAGGTTGTACTTTAATAATATTAAGTACAATCTATATTTTTGTACTTTTAAAGTGGTATGATTAGTATATATAATTATGGAAGTACATTTTTAATTATTATCTAATTGCAAATAAACCAGGGTAATTTTATTTGCAATTACTAGTTATATAGGGGGGCATTATGGAAATTAAAGATCAAGAAGTAGAAAAGAGTGTGAATAAAAAAAGGAGGATAATTATCGGAAGTGTGATTGTAATTAGCGCTTTGCTAATTATATATTTAAGTACATCTTTGTATTTTGTGAAGAGATTTTATTTTGGATCCATGATTAATGGAGTTAGTGTTACTGGAAAAACTGCAGAAGATATAGAAGCTGATATATTAGCAGAAAGTGAAGCTTATATACTAAAATTGAAGGAAAGAGGTAATGTTGAGGAAAATATTAACGGAAGTAATATTGAATATAAGTATAATTTAGAAAATAAAATTAAGGATTTGAAGGATGGTCAAAGTGCTTTTGGATGGATTTATGGAGTCTTTAATACCAGTGACTACAAATTAGAAAAAGAAGTATCTTATAATGATGAAGTGTTAAAGGAGAAGTTTGATAGTTTAAATTGCTTTAACGATGACAATATAATTAAACCTGAGAATGCTAAAATAGAATATGAAAATAATGAATACGTAATTAAAGAAGAAGTTCAAGGAAATGAGGTAAATAAAGATACACTATACAAGGAAGTTAAGGAAGCTCTTAATAATATGGTGGATGAAATAAATCTAGAAGAAATTCAATGTTATGAAAAACCAGAGTATACTGCTGATTCAAAGGAAGTTTTAGAGGCTAAAAATACCCTTGATAAATATATAGTTTCATCAATTACTCATGATTTTGGCGGGCAGAAAGAAGTATTAAATAGAGATGCTATTCATAGTTGGTTTGCTGTTGATAAAAACTTTGAGGTGTCTATTGATGAAGAAAAGGCAAGAGAATATGTAAATTCACTGTCTGCTAAATATGATACTTATCAATCTACAAGAAATTTTAAAACATCGCTAGGTACAACAGTAAATGTTAGAGGAGGCAACTATGGGTGGTGGATTAATTACGATGAAGAGATACAAGCTTTATTAAATGCTATAAAAGAAGGTAAAAGTGAAGAAAGGCAACCTATATATGCTCAAACAGCTGCATCCTATGGGCCAAATGATTTTGGAAACACTTATGTAGAAATTAATTTAACAACTCAGCATATATGGCTTTATAAAGATGGCGTATTAATGGTAGAAGGTCCTATTGTTAGTGGAACTGCAAATAGTAAGCATGCCACACCAGAAGGCACTTATGGTTTAACTTATAAAGAAAAAAATGCAATTTTGCGAGGAGAGAATTATGCAGCACCGGTAAGTTACTGGATGCCTTTTAATCAAGATATAGGTATTCATGATGCCACTTGGCGTTCGAAATTTGGAGAGCAAATCTATATAACAGATGGATCCCATGGATGTATAAATACACCTTATAATGTTGCTAGCACAATATTTGAATATATAAATCAAGGTTCACCGGTAATATGTTATTTCTAATTTGTTTATATAATTAAACCCTAGAACTCTTTTTAGTGAAATCGAATATTATAATTACTATAGAACTAAAAGGAGTTGAGCCTGGTTGATTAGAGAAGTGAAAGCTGTGCAGCCAAATAATCCTACAGATGAAGAGAGACATATGATGCTGAAACTTGCTTTAACAGAATCAAATCGTATAGAAGACTATGATAATTTAATTGAATTACTTAGTCCACCAAAGGTCATTACAACTATATTATCGCCAGGTCAGTGTAAGGGGATTAATGTAGGTATAATAGGAGGAGGAATTGCAGGTTTATCTGCTGCTTTTGAGCTTAGAAAATTGGGCTTTGACATAACTATATTTGAACAACAAAAGGAGCGTATTGGAGGAAGAATCTACACGTATTATTTTGATGAAAATAAGAGGTTTTATGGTGAAATTGGGGCTATGAGAATACCAGTAAGTCATGAAGCTACATGGAGTTATATAAATTTATTTAATTTACAAACAACGCCCTTCATTACAAACAATGATAACGCCCTGATTTATGTAAGGAATAAAAGAGCTATAAATGATCCAGATGGAATAAGTGTTATGGAGAAAATATATCCTGAATTTAACTTAGCACCATGGGAAAGAAGAGAACCGTGGCAAAAGTTAGTAAGCTATGGGTTAGGAGCTAGCTTATTAGAAATTAGCCCAGATATTAGAAGAGAATTATTAGAAAATAAAAAGAAATACTCTCCGGAAATTGAATATTTTGATAGCATAAGTATAAGGAGAGAACTTGAAGAAAGGGGACTAAGTGAGGGAGCTATAGAATTAATATCTTGCATTGCAACCTTCCCAGGATGGCTCTATGATAATAGTTATATTGAAAGTCTCCAAGAACAGTATGCTGTAGATGATGCTTTTAGGTATCAAATAGATGGAGGAATGGTTAAGTTACCTCTTGCTATGTATCGCTCATTAATGTCAGTAAATCCAAGCGAATACAGAAATATTTCAGAGGATCAGTTGGGTAAGGTAATTTGGAAGAATGGAAACAGAGTAAAAGGTATATATAGAAATAATGAAGACAATAAGGTTATTTTAGAATATAGTAGTGAAGGTGAAACCAATAGTAGTCATCAGAGTTTTGATTTTGTAGTATGTACTATTCCTTTTTCTAGTCTTCGTAATATAACTGTATATCCTATGTTTAGTACAAGTAAAATGCAAGCAATTAAAGAGGTTAATTATATAGCAGGACAAAAAACTATTTTTATGTGCAAGGAGAGATTTTGGGAAGAAGAGGGACCTAGTAAAGCAATAATAGGTGGAGGTTCTTATACAGATTTACCAATAGGAAGTATATGGTATCCATCCTATAATATTAACTATAATATTACTAACATAGAAAACCAAGTATTACCTATCGTCAGAAGAGAGTATAAAAACTATGAAGATGGTGGGGTGCTTATGGCATCCTATAATTTAACTAGGGATGCAGTGCGTCTTGGTAATTTAGATCCAATAACTAGGTTGGAATCAATAAAAAGACAAGTAGAGCATGTTCAGGGGCTTAAAAAAGGATATCTTGATGACATAGTATTAGAGAATAGAACAATACAATGGGATAATGAGCAAGGATTTTTTGGAGCTATCTGCTATTACATGCCTAGCCAAAAAAGGCTATTTGCATATACATCTAGTAAGCCTGAATATGATAATAGAGTATATTTTGCGGGAGAGCATATTTCACAGGAGCATGGATGGATACAAGGAGCGGTAAAAAGTGCTATGATAGCTGCAAATGACATAGCAGAGCATTGTAAAAATTAAATTAAAGCAAATATAAAGTAAAGGTAAGAGGTTATATCAAAATAAATTAAATCTTAAATTAATTTAAGGTTAATGGATTATTTTGATATAACCTTTTCTAAGAATTTAAATAATTTAATGAGACAACACGGAAATATATCAGATGAAATTAGATTAGTAAAAGAAATGATAAATAAAAATATTATAGAATTAAAAGCTATAGAGACAAGAATTACTAAGGAAGAAAATGAATTATATAAAATGATAAATGTTAATTAGAACTATAAATTTATCTAGATTTTATTATTATAAATAGAATTAATTGATATAATTTTGGTTATTTGTACAGGAAATGTAATAATACAAGTATTATGTTCCAATAAATTACTTTGACGTAAATAAAATATAAAATAAATATAAATTCATAAAATATTATCTTGTGAAATTGAAAATACATATAAATATATGATAAATTATGAAAAGAATAGCTCAATACAAGGGTTTTGAGATGATTTAGAATGGTTTAAATAGAACTGTTTTAAATCGTTTTTTCTATTTAAATAAAAATATTTGCAAGTATAAAAAAATAAAATTTCAGTTGTGCACATTAATTTTATTAAAAATGCTATACTTAATAATAAATGTGTGATATAATTAAAAACATGTTATTGGAATCCAATTATTTTGGTTAAAAGATTATATTTTGCATAAACTAAAGATTATATATTGCATAAACTTATAAAGTTTTTAGTTAAAAAGAATAAAAGATGGTGGTGTTTTTTTATGACTAAGAAAAAATTTAAAAGAGTATTAGTAGCAAATAGAGGAGAAATTGCAATAAGAATATTTAGAGCTTGTCATGAGCTTGGAATAAGAACTGTTGCTATATATTCTGAGGAGGATAAGCTTTCTCTTTTCAGAACAAAGGCCCATGAAGCATATCAGATTGGAAAGAATAAAAGTCCTGTTGATGCTTATTTAAATATTGATGAAATAATTAATCTTGCATTAAAAAAGCATGTAGATGCCATCCATCCAGGTTATGGATTCCTATCTGAAAATCCTGAATTTGCTAGAAAGTGTAAAGAGGCAGGTATAGAGTTTATAGGACCTAAATCAGAAATGATGGATAGGTTAGGAGATAAAATAAAATCTAAGATTGTAGCAAAAGAAGTAGGGGTACCTGTAATACCAGGAGTTGAAAAACCAATTACTTCAGAGGCTGAAGCAATCAAATTTGCAAAAGAATGTGGATATCCAATCATGCTAAAGGCTGCTGCCGGTGGTGGTGGAAGAGGTATGAGGATAGTAAGAAAAGAAGAAGAACTTTTAGAGTCTTTTAAAAGTGCTAAAAATGAGGCGAAAAAGGCTTTTGGAATAGATGATATATTTATAGAAAAATATCTAGAAGGACCTAAACATATTGAGATTCAAGTGCTTGGAGATAAGCATGGTAATATAGTTCATCTTTATGAAAGAGATTGTTCAATACAAAGAAGACATCAAAAGGTTATTGAGTTTAGCCCAGCAGTATCACTAAGTGAAGAAAAGAGACAGGTTATATGTGAGGATGCTTTAAAGATTGCAAAATCTGTAGGATACATAAGTGCAGGAACTTTAGAGTTCTTAGTAGATATCCATGGTAATCACTATTTTATTGAGATGAATCCAAGAATACAAGTAGAGCATACTGTTAGTGAAATGACTACAGGAATAGATATAGTTCAAAGTCAAATTTTAATAGCACAGGGATATAGTTTAGATTCTAAGGAAATAGGTATCTTTTCACAGGAGGATGTAAAACCAAGAGGTTTTGCAATCCAATGTAGGGTAACTACAGAAGATCCTTCAAATAACTTTTCTCCAGATACAGGGAAAATAGATGTTTATAGAACAGGTTCAGGATTTGGTATAAGACTAGATGGAGGAAATGGATTTAGTGGAGCTGTAATTAGTCCTTATTATGATAGTTTACTTGTAAAGACAACAGCTTATTCTAGAACCTTTGAGGATACAATTAGAAAATCCATACGTTCCATTAAGGAGTTAAATATTACTGGAATTAAAACTAATATAGATTTCCTTATAAACGTATTAAACAACGAAACATTTAGAAGAGGAGAGTGTGATACTAATTTCATAGCAGACAATCCTCAATTATTTGATATAAAGCCTAGAACTGATGAAGAATATAAGGTTTTAAAAATCATTGGAGAAAAAATAGTAAACGAAACTAAAGGAAATAAGAAAGAATTTGATGTGCCAGCTATACCAGTTATAGACTCTTTAGAAGGTATACAAGGTACAAAGAAAATATTAGATGAACAAGGCCCAGAGGGTGTTGTTAATTGGATCAAGAATCAGAAAAAACTATTAATCACTGATACAACTATGAGGGATGCACAGCAATCTTTAATGGCTACAAGAGTGAGAAGTAGAGATATGTTTAATATTGCAAAGGCAACCTCAGCCTATGGAAGAGATTTATTTTCTCTTGAGATGTGGGGTGGAGCTACCTTTGATACAGCTTACAGATTCTTAAAAGAATCTCCATGGGAAAGACTTGAAGAATTAAGAAAAAGAATTCCTAATGTTATGTTCCAAATGCTAATAAGAGGAGCTAATGGAGTAGGATATAAAAATTATCCAGATAACGTAATAAGAGAATTTATAAGAGAATCTTCAAAGAGTGGTATAGACATATTTAGGATTTTTGATTCACTTAACTGGCTAAAGGGTATAGAGACATCTCTAGATGAAGTTTTAAACTGTGGAAAATTAGCAGAAGTAGCTCTATGTTATACTGGAGATATTTTAGATGTAACTAGGGATAAATATAGTCTTGAATACTATGTAAATAAGGCTAAAGAAATAGAAAAAATGGGAGCTCATATACTTGCTATAAAAGATATGTCTGCATTACTTAAACCTTATGCAGCTAAGAAGCTTATAAAAGCATTAAAAAATGAGATTTCAATTCCTATTCATTTACATACCCATGACACTACTGGAAATGGTGTAGCAACTGTGCTTATGGCAGCAGATGCTGGAGTAGATATTGTAGATACAACCTTTAATAGTATGTCTGGCTTAACTAGCCAACCAGCTCTAAACTCTGTAGTAGCAGCTCTTGAAAATACAGACAGAGATACTGGTATAAATGTAAGTGAAATTCAAAAGTTATCAAATTATTGGGATGCAGTAAGACCAGTATATGAACAGTTTGAATCAGGACTTAAGTCAGGAAGAGCAGAAATTTATAAATATGAGATTCCAGGGGGACAATATTCAAACCTAAAACCTCAGGTAGAAAGTTTTGGACTTGGTCATAGATTTGAGGAAGTTAAATCTATGTACAAAGAGGTAAATAATATGGTAGGGGATATAATAAAAGTTACACCTTCTTCGAAAATGGTAGGGGACATGGCTATTTTCATGGTTCAAAATGGGTTAACTTCTGAAAATATCTGCGAAAAAGGAAGAAATATGGCTTTCCCAGATTCAGCAGTATCTTATTTCAAAGGAATGATGGGTCAACCAGAAGGTGGATTCCCAGAGGAACTACAAAAAATAATTTTAAAGGGTGAAAAGGCTATAACTGGTAGACCAGGAGAGCTATTACCACCAGAAGACTTTAATAAAATTGAAGAATATCTAAAGGATAAATATAAATATACTCCATCTAAAAAGGATGTTATTAGTTATGCTTTATATCCTGAAGTATTTGAAGACTTCTTAAAATTTGTTTTAGAGTACGGTGATGTAAGCCGTATGGGTAGTGATGTATTCTTCCATGGACTTGCAGAAGGCGAAACCTGTGAAGTTGAAGTTGCAGAAGGAAAGACACTTATAGTTCAATTTATAGAAATAGGTAAATTAGATTCAGAGGGTTATAGAACTCTAGCCTTTGAGATTAATGGAAATAGAAGAGAAATTAAAATAAAAGATAAAACAGCAAGTGCTTTAAAGAGTAATGGTAAAGATAGCTCTATAAAGATGGCTAATGCTGAAGATAAGCTAGAAATTGGAGCAAGTATTCCTGGAACTATAATTAAAGTCTTAGTAGAAAAAGGACAACAAGTTAAAGAAGGAGACAGCTTACTGACAATAGAAGCTATGAAGATGGAAACTAATATAGTGGCTTCTATAGATGGTACTATTGACTCTATCCTTGTTTCAGAAGGACAACAAGTAAAAACAGGACAATTACTAGTGAAATTAAAGTAATAATATCTTCTTAAGTTGTAGTAAAATATATTGCCTATAAAAAATTTATATATATTAAAAAAAGACTTACTTAATGTTCTATCAATAAGTAAGTCTTTTGCATTTTCATTATATTAACTAAGAATTATAATGAATAATCAATTTCTATATTAAGCAGTAGTTGGTGGAGTGAAAACTCTTGTAGCAAGCTCTTCATCTAACATATATAAAGCTGCTGGATTATTTTCAGCTCTTTTAATCTTTTTAAGAAGAGTATTGAAGGTATTTTCCTCTTCAACTTGCTCATCAATGAACCATCTAAGTAAGCTTATAGTTGCATGTTCCTTTTCGTCGGAAGCAATATCTGCTAACTTATAAATTCTACTTGTAACTAGTTGTTCATGTTTATAACCAGTTTCAAATACATCTACTATACTTTCGTATTTACCCTCTGGTTTGTCAATTTTCTCTAATTCAACAACACCATTTTTTTGAAATATATAGTCGTAAAGTTTCATTGCATGGAATAATTCCTCTTGAGCTTGAACTCTAAAAAAATTAGCAATTCCGCTTAAATCAACAGATTCAGCATAGGCTGACATAGCTAAATAAGTGTAAGATGAATAAAATTCAAAGTTTACTTGATCATTAAGATTTTTTAATAAATTTTCGCTTAACATTAGTATACCTCCTTATAATCCTTGGTTTATTATAGCGGTTTAAATATTTATTACTATTCTACATGATTTACCATAGTTAATCAAATTATAACAACTAAAATAATTTAATAATAGGAATAAATATAATTATATTTAAATAGTTGAAGGTTTCCAAGTACCCTTATAATAAAAGTATACAGATAAAGCAGTTCCTACTAACCAACCAAGAGGGAATGACCACCAGATGCCAGAATAACCAATTATTGATGCTAAAATAAAGGAAAAGGCTACCCTTAATATTAAATCAGAGAAGGTGGAAAACATAAAGTCTTTCATAGCACCAGCTCCGCGAAGGACGCCATCACATACCATCTTAAGTCCTACTATTAAATAAAAAGGTGCTAGGGTTCTTAGAAACTCAGTACCCACATTAATTACATCTATACTTTCACTGGAATCTACAAATAATCCAATTAATTTTGGTGCAAATATAAAAAATAGAATAAGGATTCCACCACAAATACTTAAGGTGATAGCTACTGCAGCTTTATATCCTTCTTTCACACGAGAAATTTTCTTTGCACCTATGTTTTGAGCAGTAAAGCTAGAAAGTGCACTAGACATAGTACTCATAGAAGTAAGCGCTATGGTATGAACTCTAAAGGCAGCAGAATATCCTGCTACAACTATGGCTCCATAACTATTAACTAAACCTTGTACACAAATTTGTCCTATAGATATAAAGGATTGTTGCATTATACTTGGAATAGCAATTCTACATATACGTTTTAAAATATAATTACTAAAATAAGGATATTTTTCAGTTGCTTCAATCTTACGGAGTCTCATAATAAGACATATTATAGCTAATATAGAAGAAAGACCTTGAGCAATAAAAGTAGCCCAGGCAACTCCAGATACACCCATTTTAAAAACTATAACAAATACTAGGTCTAAAATAATATTAAATATAGAAGAGAAAATTAAAAGATATAAAGGTGTTTTAGAATCTCCTAAACCGTTAAATATGGCAGTGGCAGTATTATATAAAAATAAAAATATAATCCCACATATGTATATTTGCAAATAGAGGGCAGAATCGGAAAATATATTTTCTGGAGTATGAAGAAGTCTCATAAGAGGCTTACAAAAAATGCTGCCAAGAATAGTTAAAATAATACTAAGACTAGTTAGAGATATTATAGCTGTTGAAATTGCAGACTTCATAGTAGTATATTTTTTCGAACCAAATATTTGTGCAACTACTACAGAACATCCCATGCTAGACCCCACGGCTACAGCTATAAATAGTGCAGTTATAGGATAAGAAGCACCTACAGCAGCTAAAGCATTTACTCCTATAAATTTCCCTGCCACAATACTATCTACAATATTATAAAGCTGTTGAAATAGTGAACTAAGTAGCATGGGAAGAGAAAAAGCCCATAAAATTTTAAAAGGGTTTCCAATGGTCATATCAGTGATAGAACTATCTTTAACCTTATTATCCCTTTTAGTGATAGCTTCAGAATTCATAATAGTTTACCTCCCAAATGATATAAGTATAGGTGTTAACCTAAAATTTATAATTTAAAACTAAATTTATATACTGGTTAGATTTACCCGATGACTACCTGCTCTAATACTCTCATCTTTTTCAAAGTGGGAGTAAAGAGCTGCTACGTCCCTGGATAAGGATTTCTCCTAAAGGACAACGATTTCTAAGTATCAAAAATAATGATACTAAGAATTCTGTTAGTAAGCTTCATAGGGAATAAAACCTTCCTCTGAAGCAAAGAACTCTGTTTATAAAAGTCCCCTTATCATTATAGGATGTATATAAAAGAAGAACAATTAAGGATATATATAGGAATATTGTGATAAAATTAGATTTATAGGGTACATTGGATGTAATTGATGATTTTTACTGTTTTAAAAGTGAATAAAAAATACATGAATTAGGCTTCAGTAAAATAATTAAAGGTTTATGAAAATTAGTATAAAATATCAAATTAATGGAGTGATAATATAATGAAAATATTACTTATGCGCGTTACGCTAAGAGCATCATGGGTACATTCTTTAAAGGAAAAGAGAATGGTTATAAAAAGTTTAATGCAAAGACTAAGAAATAAATTTAATATTTCTGTTGGTGAAGTTGATGAACAAGATATACATCAAACATTGGTTATAGGTATTGCAGGAATTTGTGGAACATCAGCACAAGTAGATTCTACAATGGAAAGTATAATAACATTTATAGAAGAAAATACAGATGCAGAAATAATTAAAATTGAGAATGAAGAAGATGTGTTTTGATGTGGTATTAAATGGTGAAAGATTTTAGAAGATGTTTAAAAGAGGAAAGTTGCAACATGCATAGAGAAAATAAAATAATAAACATTAATAACTCTTTATGTAATTGTATTCACGGTTATAAATTCCATTGACTTCATAGTTAAGCTGTGGGTATTATATTCTAATAGTGGTAAATAATTAAAGTTAATTATAGAACAAATAATTAAATTATTAATTTATATTATTAGTATTAAAAAATATTTACAAAGGAGGAATTATAAAATGAAATTAATTTTAAAATACTTAAAAAATTATAAAGTGCTTCTTATGATTAATATAATATCAGTGTTTGGCTTTGCCTTAGTTGAACTTGGAATACCAACTATTATGGCTAAAGTTATTGACAAGGGAATAGCTAATGGTGATATAGAATATATAAAAACCATGGGACTCATAATTGTAGTTATTTCTATAATAGGTGTTTTAGGAACAATTTTATTAGGATATTGTTCATCTAAAATATCTACTAATATAACTAGAGATATTAGAAATGATATATTTAAGAAATCACAAGAGTTTTCTCATAGTGAATATGACAGATTTGGTATATCATCTATGATTACTAGAACTACAAACGATGCATTCCAAGTAATGCAATTTATAAATATATTACTGAGATTAGCGTTGATTACACCAGTAATGTTTATAGTAAGCTTAGTGATGATACTTAAAACAAGTTCATCCTTATCAAGTATATTAGCTGTTACATTACCATTTATAATTATTGGTGTATTCATAATAGCTAAAATTTCTCATCCATGGTCAGAGATACAACAGAAAAATTTAGATAAGTTAAACAGAATATCTAGAGAAAATCTTACAGGAATAAGGGTAATAAGAGCCTTCGGTAATGATGATCATGAAAGAGAAAGATTTGCTGAAACTAATAAGGATTATACTCAGATTTCAAAGAAGCTTTTCAAGCTTATGTCTATATCTCAGCCAAGCTTCTTCTTAATACTTAATTTAGCAGTTATAGCCATATTTTGGATTTCCGGTAATATGATAAATGTGGGAGATCTTCAAGTTGGACAATTAGTTGCTTTTATAGAGTACTTATTCCATGCTATGTTTTCACTTATGTTATTTTCAACTGTATTTGTTATGTATCCAAAAGCACAAGTTTCAGCTAATAGAATACAAGAGCTATTAGATGCTGAACCTATTATTAAGAATCATGAGAATGGAATTAAAAAAAGTAATAATGAAGGAACTGTAGAATTTGATAAAGTTACCTTTACTTACCCAGATGGAGAGGAGCCTGTTCTTAAAGATATTTCATTTAAAGCTAAAAAAGGAGAAACAATTGCCTTTATAGGAAGTACTGGTAGTGGAAAGAGCACGCTGATAAACCTAATTCCTAGATTTTATGATGTTACTGAAGGAAGCATAAAGATAAATGGAATAGATATTAGAGAATATGATTTAAAATTTTTACGTAAAAAGCTTGGATTTATTCCTCAAAAGACCAGATTATTTACAGGAAGTATAGATACAAATATTAGATTTGGTAAAAAGAAAGCTACTGTAGAAGAGGTTGAATATTCTTCAAAGGTGGCCCAAGCCTATGACTTTATAATTAAAAAGCCTAATAAATTTGAGGAACTAATAAGTGAAGGTGGAGCTAATGTATCTGGAGGTCAAAAGCAAAGAATATCTATTGCAAGAGCTATAATAAGACGACCTGAAATATATATCTTTGATGATAGCTTTTCTGCCTTAGATTTTAGAACAGATGCAGCACTTAGAGGTAAGCTTAAAAAAGAAACTAAGAATTCAGTAGTTTTAATAGTTGCTCAAAGAATAAGCTCTATTATGGATGCTAATAAAATTATAGTATTAAATGAAGGTGAAGTAGTTGGAATAGGAACTCATAAAGAACTACTTAGAAACTGTGATATATACAAAGAAATAGCATCATCACAATTAACAAAGGAGGAGTTGGCATAATGAAGAAGATTAAAAATACAGTAAGTAAAATTTCTCCCTTTGTAAAACCATATAAATGGCCTTTTATAGGTGCCATAATATTTGTAATTATAGCAGCGATTTTCACTGCTCTAGCTCCCATGACAGAAGGGTTAATTATAACTCAGCTTACCAAGGATGCCTTTGATATGGCGAAAGGAGTAGTAGGAGCTTCAGTAAACTTTGATTATATAATAAAAATACTGATAGTTTTAGCAGTCATATATATAGGAGGTACAGCATCAACCTATACAGCTAGCTTTCTATTAACTAATGCAATTCAAAATACCATGAGAGACTTAAGAAATACTGTTCAAGATAAAATTAGGAGATTACCAGTAAGTTATTTTGATAAAAATAGTTATGGAGATATATTAAGTCGTATTACAAATGATATAGATACCATATCTAATGCATTGCAGCAAAGTTTTGTTCAAGTAGTTAATGCAGTCCTTTCATTAACTTTAGCCTTAATAATGATGTTTACAATAAATGTGAAGATGACATTAGTGGCTATACTCATAATACCTATAAGCTATATTATATCTAGATTTATAGTTGTTAGGTCTCAGAAACTGTTTTATAGTCAACAAAAGTCTTTAGGAAACCTAAATGGTAAGGTTCAAGAGATGTATACTGGCTTCAATGAGATAAAACTATATGGAAAGCAAGATGATGCTATAAGAGAATTTGGAGATATCAATCAAGAACTTTGTAGTACTGGATTTAAAGCTCAATTTATATCAAGTATAATGTCACCCCTAGTGTCTCTAGTAAGTTATTTAGGAATCGCAGCCATTGGAGTGTTAGGTGCAATTAATGCTATAGCCGGTGTGATTACTGTAGGAAATCTACAAGCATTTATTCGTTATATATGGCAGATAAACCAACCTCTTTCTCAAGTAACACAGTTATCTTCAGCTATACAATCAGCCTTTGCTGCAGTAGATCGTGTATTTGAGATATTAAATGAAGAGGAGGAAATTCCAGATAAAGAGGATTCAATAAAATTAGAAAATCCACGTGGTAATGTTACCTTTGAACATGTTAAGTTTGGATATAGTGATGACAAACCATTAATAAAGGACTTAAGTGCAGAGGTTAAGAGTGGACAGATGGTAGCTATTGTAGGTCCTACAGGAGCAGGTAAAACTACTCTTATAAACTTACTTATGAGATTCTATGATGTCAAAGGTGGGGCTATAAAGATAGATGGAGTAGACATTAGAGATATGAAGAGAGAAGATTTGCGTTCAATCTTTGGAATGGTACTTCAAGATACATGGCTATATAATGGTACAATTTACGATAACATAAAGTATGGTAGATTTGATGCTACTAAAGAGGAAGTAATAGAAGCTGCTAAGGTAGCTAATGTACATCACTTTATAAAAACCCTTCCTGATGGTTATAACATGTTTCTTAATGAAGAAGCATCTAATATATCTCAAGGTGAAAAGCAACTGTTAACTATAGCCAGAGCTATAATATCAGATCCAGCTATACTAATATTAGATGAAGCAACAAGTTCTGTAGATACTAGACTAGAGCTATTACTTCAAAAAGCTATGCAAAATATAATGAATGGAAGAACAAGCTTTGTTATCGCCCACAGACTTTCAACTATTCGTAACGCAGATTTAATTTTAGTTATAGATGAAGGTAATATTATAGAGCAAGGAAATCATGAAGAATTAATGGCAAAGGGTGGTTTCTATGAGAAACTTTATAATAGTCAATTTAGAAATAATGAAGAAATAAGTAGTTAAATATTATTAGAAAACGTCTCTTTTTAAGAGACGTTTTTATATGTTTTAAATATACATATATGGCTCAATATAACTTTAAATATAGATTTAATTTTATAATTTAAGCAACTAGATATCGTGAAACCCGCACAGTGACAACAACTATTTAACTAGTTAAATAGTTCTATATTTAAATAGGAATATAGTTTTATAGCTTCATATTTAAATAGTTTATAGTTAAAACTCATTGAATTTTTATATTTAATTTATAATTAAATTATTTTGTTATGAAATATATTACTAAATAAACATAAAACTATTGAAAAGTAAAATAATGGAGAATACAATATAAGATATAAGGAATATGGCATACTATGTTCCTTATTAAATTTATTAAATTATATTTAATTTATAATTAAATTATTTTGTT
>Ga0213825_1001523_pt1 | contig 15765 bp, 17 predicted proteins | sample MC6MC0900MG_FD_179896 | JGI IMG/M metagenome (GOLD analysis project Ga0213825, IMG submission 179896) | Enriched soil aggregate microbial communities from Iowa State University, Ames, United States - MC6-MC0900-MG | ecosystem: Environmental > Terrestrial > Soil > Unclassified | place: USA: Iowa... | reverse complement strand
TTCAGGAAAAGAAAAATGTGAAATTAGAATAAGGCGGCGCATCTGTAAGAAAATGGTGCGCCGCCTTTTCTTTGTTCCATAAGAGAGTATGAGGTGGGAGAAAGAAAGAGGGCGTGTTACAGTTGTCGATAGAAACAATTGTAAAAATGGAGAAAGAACATGAATCGAAATTTACGAAAACAATGGATCGTAACGCCTGACCAGCTTCCAATTATTATACGAAGATGCCCGAAATGTGGGAAAAAGACGGATTTTATAAACAGCGGAAAATTCAGGGTCAATGCCAATGGCCGCCTCATAGATGTCTGGATGATTTACCGATGTGAACAATGTAATACTTCCTGGAATATGGCCATATGGGAGAGAAGATCGGCAGGCAGCCTGGAGAAAGAAGAATATGAGGGATTTTTAAATAATGATCCTGATCTGGCGGCAAAATACGGGAATGACAGGGATTTATTTGCGAGAAACAAGGCAGAGGCAGCTGCCTCAAAGGCGGAATATCACGTGACAACCGTTGATACTGCATTACCCTGTGGGGAGGATCATGCTATGGAGACCGAGATAAGGATTCCGCCTGGATTTGATTTGAGGGCAGATATTTTTTTAATGCAGCAGCTGTCCGTATCCAGGAGCAGGATAAAAAAGTGGTGTGAGGACGGGCTGATTCTAAGCAGTGGACAGGTATTGTCTCCGAAAGAGAAAATCAAGGACGGGATGCTTCTGCAGATAAAAAAGGAAGCCTACCGTTCGGAACAGGAAGAAGCTATTAAGATGATTCAGTATCATATGATCTAAATTCCTGCTTTTCCAGCTTTTTCTCGCCTGATCCGGTACTTTTTGCAAGAAGAAACAAAGTCGTAAAAATCGTATATCCGATCAATAATGCTCCTGCAGTCAGCCATAACCCGGATATAGCAATCCGGTCTACAAACAGACTGCAAAAAAGGGACGCACACATGGAGCCTGTCTGCAGAAGAAAAGAACCTAAAGAAAGAACACTTGCTCTGAAATACCCCGGAGTATATTGATTGATCAGGGTGTTTTCAGCTACACTTCCGGTTCCGAGGAGGAGATAAATACTGCCATATCCCAGGATAAAGAGCCAAACATTTTTATGAAGAGCCAGAACAAACAGGGCGCAGCCAAGGAAAAACCGGCTGATGCTGTAAATCCGCCATTGGCGGCCGGGAAATTTCTTCAACAGCCTTTGGCAGAAGGAATTTCCCATCGCTGCCAGTAAAAATCCGGCAAAGGACAGAATGCCCAAGACCCAGGTTCCTTCTGTAAGTTTTGAAATCTTAAGATAAGCCGGCTGCCAGTAGGTCTCAATGGAGATGAGGAAAAAACCGGTAAACAGCATACCAGTCAAAATCAGAGGAAAGTCCTGTTTCGACAGGACTGTTTTTACGCCTCTCTTTATATGACTGGTGAGGGGAATCCTTTCTCCCCGGCGGCCGCAGATTTTATCCTCCCGGATGCCAAACAGGCAGAGTCCGAAGGTAACTGCTGTAAATACACCACGGGTCAGTATATTTCCGGTGAAAGAATCTCCTATACAGGAAAGAAAGCCACCAAGGATACATCCAGCCGCAAGCCCGGCCTCTTCCAGAATCCCAAGGCGGGCAGCTATTGCAGGAAGACAAGCTTCCCCCTTTTCCGACAGAGCCTGATCCACGATGAGGGCATCCAGACTTCCCGTAGAGAAGGCTCTGCTGATTCCATTAAGAAGAATGTAAAACAACAGCCAAATCCAGTTGTCCGCAAACAGAAGCAGGATCAGAGAGAGCATCTGACAAGCACCGGAAATAAGGAAAACTGTCTTTCGTCCGTACAAATCCGCACAGATCCCGCTGGGAAGTTCGAAGCAAAGAACTGCAGCGGAATATGCAGCGATCAAAAGAGGCAGTGTCTTTAGATCAGCTCCCCGGTTTAAAAGAATTAAGTTTAACACTGGCAGAAGAATTCCCAGGGATGCATAATTGAGAAAAATAACTAGCTGCTTTGTCTTACTCATGAGGATTCTCCTCCGCATTGTAAAGAATAAACGCATATTCCCAGGGGGATTTTTCCGCAGAAGGAATGGCATGCCGGTCCAGATAATCCGTGATCATCATCAAAAGCTCTTTGCCTTCTCCTTCGGATAGATGTATGACACCGGTCAAGATATCCCCTAAATTCCACGTACTTTCCGGCCCGGCAGAATCGTAACGTTCCAGATACTTTTTTTTCTGAGTCAGAAATCCCTCATAGGTTCTTGCGATCTGCTCTTGGACCAGAACTTCCTTCTGCATATTGTTCTCATCGGGATGATCCAGTCCAATCTGGACATTGACATAGGTAGGTTTGTAATATCTGGCGGTAATTCCATTGATCAGTTCAGTATGATCCAATTCCACGACTCCCAAAGAACTTAGTTTTTTAATATGATGTTGGACGCTGGAGGGGGATATCTCCAGTTTATCCGACAGCTGTTTGGGTGTCATAGGGGTTTTGGACCGCCCCAATAGTCTAAGAAGTTTCTGCCTTACAGGATTCATGTAAATTTCCAGTTCCTTTTTTGTAGATAGCGTAATTTTGTCCATATTCCCTTCTCTCCTTATTTTTGTTTTATCATTACATAGATTGTAACATTACATATTATGTAACGTCAAGGGGAAAGTGAAACTGGTCTTATAAGTTTCGCAAATACATATCTTAAGTATTGATGAATGAGCAAATATGAATTAACATTTTTGTAAAAGCTACTTGACAATTAGGGAATAATATTATATTATAAATACAGTTGATAATGATAATTATTACTGATATTATTTATCAATAAGGTGAAGCGGATATTCTTCTTTCTCTTTGCCATAGTCGAAACATACACACAGCGATACAGCTGTTTTCGCGGGGGCTTGGCCACCACGGAAAAAGTACAGTTTTCGCCCATTGAAAAAGCGGAAATTCCTGATAAGTTCATATTAAACAAAAAATAAAAATCATAGGAGGTAATTTATTATGTCATTAATCGGAAGCGAAGTAAAACCATTCAAAGCACAGGCTTATCATAACGGAAAGTTTGTTGAGGTCACAGAAGAAGACTTTAAGGGTAAGTGGAGCATCATCTGCTTTTATCCTGCGGACTTCACGTTTGTTTGCCCGACAGAGCTGGAAGATTTGCAGAACAATTATGAGACATTTAAGAATCTGGGAGCGGAAGTTTATTCTGTATCTACGGATACTCATTATACCCACAAGGCTTGGCATGACAATTCAGAGGCCATACGAAAATTAACCTATGTTATGATTGGAGATCCTTCACACACAATTTCCCGTAATTTCGACGTACTGATCGAAGCAGATGGACTTGCGGACCGTGGTACTTTTATCGTTGACCCGGACGGCATCATTCAGTCGGTAGAGATCAATGCCGGAAACATTGGCCGTGATGCAAACATTCTTATTGATAAGATTAAGGCTGCCCAGTACGTAAGAAAGAATCCTGGCGAAGTTTGCCCGGCAAAATGGAAAGAGGGCGGAGCAACACTGAAACCAAGTCTTGATCTGGTAGGAAAAATTTAAGGAGTAAAGATTATGATGCTGGATGATGATATAAAGAAACAACTGGCTGAGTATCTCCAGCTTCTGGAAAACGATGTGCTAATCAAAATCAGCACAGGATCTGACAGTATATCAAACGACATGGCGGCTCTGATGGATGAGCTGACCGCACTGTCACCGAGAATAAAGACAGAACAGGTGAAACTGCCCAGAACACCCAGTTTTACCATTAACCGAATGGAAGAAGACTTTGGGGTCACTTTTGCAGGCATCCCTTTGGGCCATGAATTTACTTCCCTTATACTGGCTCTTTTACAGGTAAGCGGGAGGGCCCCCAAAGTTGACGCTAAACTAATTGACCAAGTAAAGAGCATCAATGGCGAATACCATTTTGAAACCTACATCAGCTTAAGTTGTCATAATTGCCCGGAGGTGGTGCAGGCTCTTAACTTAATGAGTGTTTTAAATCCTGGCATCACCCATACAATGATTGACGGTGCAGCCTTTAAAGAAGAGGCGGAGAGTAAAAATATTATGGCTGTGCCTACGGTTTTGTTAAACGGTGAGGAATTTGGCAGCGGGCGCATGACACTGGAAGAGATTCTTGGGAAATTAGGCAGCGGGCCTGATATGTCAGAATTTGAGAAGAAAGAGCCGTTTGATATACTTGTAATCGGAGGTGGTCCCGCAGGAGCCAGTGCAGCCATTTATGCGGCGCGCAAAGGCATACGTACCGGGATTGTGGCGGAGCGCTTCGGCGGTCAGGTAAGAGAGACACTGGGAATTGAGAATCTGATCAGTGTCGGATATACCGAAGGCCCCAGATTAGCAGAAGTTCTGGAGCAGCATGTTAGTAATTATGATGTAGATATTATGAGTGCACAGCGTGCCAGACGCTTAGAAAGAAAAGAACTCATCGAGGTGGAACTGGAAAACGGCGCTGTCTTAAAAAGCAAGGCGGTAATCCTTTCCACAGGAGCCCGCTGGAGAAATGTGGGGATACCGGGAGAGGAGGAATTCAAGAACAAGGGAGTTGCTTATTGCACTCATTGTGACGGACCCCTTTACAAAGGAAAGCATGTGGCAGTAATTGGAGGCGGTAATTCAGGCATTGAGGCTGCAATTGACCTTGCAGGGATTGCCAGCCATGTAACGGTGTTTGAATTTATGCCTGAGCTGAAAGCGGATGACATACTACAGAAACGACTTTACAGTCTGCCTAATATAACAGTCTTAAAGAATGTTCAAACAAAAGAAATTACCGGTACCGATAAGGTAAACGGTATCACCTATATGGAGCGTGAGTCCGGAGCAGTCCATCATATGGAATTGCAAGGAGTATTTGTTCAGATCGGTCTTATAGCAAATACAGACTGGCTGGGTGAAACCATTGAACGCAACCGCATTGGTGAGGTTATTGTTGATAGCCGCAATGCAACCAGCCTGCCGGGAGTTTTTGCAGCAGGAGACTGCACGGACAGTGCTTATAAACAGATTGTAATATCAATGGGATCCGGGGCCAGTGCTGCATTAAGTGCTTTTGATTATTTGATTCGAAATTGATTTTGAGTAAGGTGATACCCGTGTAACCCGTAGCATTAGCGGTTATAAATTTGACAAGCCGGACTAGAAACGGTATAAGATACTTAACAAGAGAGCCGAAAGCCAGATGAACTTAGCCGCCGGTAGTATGTACTATAAAAATAGCGCCTTACTTTACCAGAGCAGGGGCGCTATTTTTTGTGCTTAACAAGTGCTGCCCGAAACCTTGACATGTCCTGCCTGTAACGGTATAATTTTATATGGACAGGATTGGAAAATGACTGGAGTGATTAATATGCAATATAGCGCATTAGAGCAGATGCTCATGAACTCAATAAAAGAAGTACAGATAAAATTAGGATATGAAAAAGAACCGATTCGCTTCTATTACCCTGAACGCGCACTGGTGAACATTCTGAAAATCCGCGAAGGCTCTCCTCAGGAGACAAAAGCCGCCATGGAAGGCTTTAAGGAATATGTGAAAGAGCGTTTGGGAGACATCAGGATCACAAAAAGTCAGGAACGCTTTTGCTTTGAGATTCCTCAGGAAGGAATCGAATACGTATATTACCATAAAAAAGACAATGGCTTCTTAAAAGAATTCATTGAAACTGTAGAAAAAACCAATACGACCTTAGAGGATATCTTGAAAGTCTTTCATAAATTCGCCGACGGCAAGGTTGCCTGCATAAAATCGCAGGAAGAAGATTTTGATTACATTATATTTTTTGAGGATTCCTCGATAGACAATTACCGGTATTATATTAAATTTCATGGAAATCACGCCACATACCACAGATTCTTATCTGAAGATGCAGCGGATATGGGCATATAACGATAACATATCAGGAGAAAAAACAATGCAGAGAAAAAGGTGGATTGTAACCCTGTTTACGGGCCTTGTATTTATAGCCTCTAATAGTTTTACTGCCAAAGCAGATACGGCCGCCAATATGGTAATTCCCCTCGTGGCACCGCCGCCCTTTGAGCAGCAGACTGGTCCTGGAGTAGGCGGGGGAAAAGAATTTTCCCAGACAGCGCCGGATATTTACACAGGTACAGGAGAACAGGTTGTGGCTTTTGCAAAGCAGTTTCTTGGGAATCCGTATGTATATGGCGGGACAAGCCTTACATCAGGTGCAGACTGTTCCGGTTTTGTACTAAGCGTTTATAATCAGTTCGGCATTAACCTCCCAAGGACCTCCGAAGCCCAGGGAGAGGCAGGATTTGATGTAGGCGGAATCGAAAATGCCCGGCCAGGCGATGTGGTATATTACATAGGGCATACCGGAATTTACATAGGGCAGAATCAGCTGATCCATGCAAGCGGCCCAAAGGATGGAATTAAAATATCCGCTGTGGATTTTATGCCAATTGTATCAATCAGAAGAATACTAGGGAATGAAACAAAATAAGGTTATCTTTGAGCTTATTCAGATGCTTCGTCAGAATCATCGGGAATAAGCTTTTTTTTATGCACCTGCGTGACGGAATGCCTTTCATGAAGCCAAAAGTTTTTCAGTCATAATTTGTCCCACCTCACATATATTGAGGTAAGAGGAGGGATGAAGGTGGAGAGGAAAGACGAGCTTATCAATATATTTTCCAGGAGCATAAGAGAAATTTTAAACCGGGTGACAATTGACTTTGACGAGGTTCAGGAAATCAGGCTCCGGGTAGGGGCTCCTCTTTTAATGGTATACCGGAATGAAGAGTATTATGTGACTCTTAAGGGTTCTCTGAATAAGGAAGGAAAGGATGCCTATATCGTCTCGAAAAATGAACTTAAGGAAACCATGGAGTACATGAGTAACTATTCTCTGTATGCTTTTGAGGAAGAGATGAAGCAGGGGTTTATTACCATTCAGGGAGGACATCGGATCGGAATCGCAGGAAAAACCATTTTAGATGAATCCGGGATTAAAACCATGAAATACATATCTTTTATCAACGTCCGGCTGTCCCATCAGGTGAGGGGCTGTGCCTCTGAGGTTTTGCCTTATCTTTATGAGGAAGGGAGAGAAATCTATCACACTCTGATCATTTCCCCTCCCAGATGCGGGAAGACCACTCTGCTGAGAGATTTGATCCGCCAGGTTTCCAACGGTTCTGAAGAGCATGCAGGCCTTACTGTGGGTGTGGTTGATGAACGTTCTGAGATTGGGGCCTGTTATCAGGGGATCCCTCAGAATGAACTGGGGATCCGTACCGATATCTTGGACTGCTGTCCAAAGGCAAGAGGAATGATGATGCTGATACGGACCATGTCCCCCAGGGTGATTGCCGTGGACGAGATCGGAAGCCGGGAGGATCTGGAAGCAATGGAATACGTAATGAACTGCGGCTGTAAATTGATTGCTACGGTTCACGGAAACTCTATAGATGATTTAAAACAGAAGCCGATTTTAAGAAAGTTAGTAGAGGAGCGGATCTTTGAGAGGTATGTGGTCTTAAACAACTTAGGCAGGATCGGAAACATCGACCAGATTTATGACTCCAGGGGAACGCAGCTCTACAAGGCGCAGGTACATCAGATGGGAATACGGTGGGACAGGCAGGAGTGCATGGCTTATGGATAATACATGGCTGCGGATAATAGGTGCGCTTTTAGTCATTATATCATGCTCTGGCCTTGGGTTTTTTATGGCAGCCCAATGGAATGAGCATTTAAGGACTGTAGAAAAGCTTCGAAAAATGATTTTTTTATTAAAAGGCGAGATTGTTTATGCTAATTCCCCTCTGACTGAGGCCTTTGAACGGACCGGCAGAAAGGCTGGGGGCGAGATCGGTGTTTTGTTTGAGAATGTGTCGGAAAGACTTTCCGGACAACAGGGAGAAACCTTTTATACCATTTGGCAGGAGGAGATTGACAAGCTTCCTAAGGAGGTCTGCTTGTCCAAAGAGGACAAACAGAATTTAAAAGGTCTGGGAGAGCATCTGGGCTACTTAGACATGGACATGCAGGAACGGAATATCCTTTTATATCTGGAACAGCTGGACTTAACAATCGGTTATCTGAGAAAACATAAGCAGGAAAAGAGCCGCCTTTATACCAGCCTGGGTATCATGGGCGGTTTATTCCTAACAATCGTAATGTATTAAGGAGGATCGCATGGGAGTCAATTTGATTTTTAAAATTGCAGCAGTTGGAATCCTGGTTTCCGTCATCTGCCAGGTTTTAAAACACAGCGGACGGGAAGAACAGGCATTCTTAACAAGCCTTGCGGGGCTGATCCTGGTACTTTTCTGGCTGGTGCCTTATATTTATCAGTTGTTTGAATCTATTAAAAATTTGTTTGCATTGTAGGTGAGCGCATGACCGTAGTGACCATAGCCATAACAGGAATCGTTGCAGTGCTTTTAGCGGTTTCGTTAAAGGGGATGAAGGGGGAATATGGGACCTATCTGGTCATGGCGGCGGGCTTTTTTATCTTTTTTTACGGCATGGGAAAGCTCACCACCATTCTGGATACCATGAAGGAAATCCAGACCTATATTAAGATTAACAGCATTTATTTAACCACATTGGTAAAGATGATAGGAATTACCTATATTGCAGAATTTGCCGCAGGAATATGCAAGGATGCCGGATATGGAGCAGTAGGGACTCAGATTGAAATATTTGGAAAGCTTTCCGTTTTGGCGGTCAGCATGCCCATTCTCCTTGCGCTTATCGAGACACTGCAGGTATTTTTATCATGACGGGAGGGATAAGGACTATGAAAAGAACCGCCTTTTTCCTGCTGTGCCTTATTAGTTTAATGCTGCTGTTTTTTTGCAAGGACAGCCTGGGAGCGGAAGAATCTTCAGGACAGGAAGCATCCGTTCCGGCGGATTTAAATCTGGATCAATATGATTTAACGGATATCCAGAATTTCCTGGACCGGTCAAAGGGGGATCAGGGCATGAACCTTTCCTTTAAAACGCTTATGAAAGATCTGATGGATGGAAAACTAAACGAGGTCATGGGACAGGTCGGTAAGGCACTAAAAGATCTGTTGGTGGGGGAAGTAAGAAACAGCGGGCATATGATGGGACAAATCATGGTCCTTGGAATCATTGGAGCAGTATTTTCCAATTTTTCCAGCGTATTTACCGGAAGCCAGATTTCAGAAACCGGCTTTTTTGTCACCTACCTGCTTCTGTTTACCTATCTGGCGGCCAGCTTTTTCACAAGCGTAACCATTACGGGGAATGTGGTGGGGCAGATTCTGGATTTTACCAAAGTATTGATGCCTGCCTATTTCCTGGCGGCGGCATTTGCGGGAAGCAGTGCATCAGCCGCAGCTTCCTATGAGTTCACATTGTTTGTCATCGTTGTCGCTCAGTGGCTTTTGGGACAGGTACTTTTAGCACTCATAAGAGTCTATGCTCTTTTGGTCATGGCAGGCCATATTGCAAAGGAAGAAATGCTTTCAAAGCTTACGGAACTGTTGGAGCAGGTGGTTTCCTGGAGCTTAAAAACCCTGGTAGGAGTTGTGCTTGGGTTTCATCTCATTCAGTCCATGGTTCTGCCTTATGTGGATTCCATGAAAACGGGAGCCATTCAGAAGCTGATCGGAGCCATTCCGGGAATCGGCCAGGGTGTTAATTCGGTTGCCCAAATGGTTCTTGGTTCCGGGGTACTTATAAAAAACACCATTGGTGCTGCCGGTATTATCGTACTTCTTATCCTTTCCGTGATTCCTCTGATTAAACTGGCGGTGCTCATGGTTTTATACCAGTGCGTTGCAGCTCTTTTGCAGCCGGTCTGTGATAAAAGGATCGTTTCCTGCATTTCAGAAATGGCCAAAGGCCATAAAATGCTGCTGTCTGTAGCAGCATCTGCAGTGATTCTCTTTGTTGTTACCATAGCGCTTGTATGCGCTTCTACCAATGTGACCTATTATACCGGGTGAGTGGCATGGACGAATTGTTTAGCTGGATACGTAATATAACCTATTACCTGATTTTTATAACTGTGGTGGGGAACCTCCTGCCAAATAAAAAATATGAAAAATACATAAAATTATTTGCTGGCATGGTACTGATTCTTTTGGTGTTAAAACCAATCACAGGGGGCTTAAGGCTCGATGATACCCTGGCTTACTATTTTGAGTCAATAAGCCTTAAAAAGGAAGCCGGAGAACTGACAGGGAAGCTTTCAGATATGGAAGGGAAAAGGCTGGAAAGCATGATTGCCAGATACGAAGAGGCGGTTGGAACGGATTTAAAATCCATGGCTGAGACCGACGGTTTTACCTGTAGGGAATCCAGGGCAGTGATTGACCAGAATCAGGAAAGCAGTACCTTTGGCCATGTGGTGCGGGTGACCATGATCCTGACACCGGGGGGGACCGGAGAAGAGGGAACAGATATTGCGGTTTCCGGTAATGGAAGTCCGCCTGTAAAAAAGGTACAGGAAGTGGAAGAAGTGAAAATAGCCGGCCAAGAACCGGAACAGAGTGAGGACAAGGGACTGGAGGCCGTGAGAAAACAGAAGCAGGAAGAAAATTCACGGCTTTCTGGTCTTAGAAGGCGGATTGCGGAATATTATGATTTGGAGGAACAGGATATTGAAATTCAAATGGAAGATGGGAAAGGATAAATGGCTGATCCTGCTGGCGGTTGGAATGATTATCCTGATCCTTACATTTCCCTCCGGTTCGGGTATGGCTGCCAGGGTAGAGAAGACAGCGGAAAGCAAAAACCAGACGGCACTGCAGAAAGGGATTGTGACAGAGCCTGCAGATGGGGAAGCGGCTGTTGCGGCAGGAGCAGACCGGACCTATGAGGAACAACTGGAGGCGAGGGTGAAGAGAATCTTAAAAACCGTGGATGGGGTCGGTCAGGTAGAGGTAATGATCGTACTGAAATCCTCAGAAGAGAAGGTACTCCGTGTCGATAAGGACAGTTCGGATTCATCTACTGAGGAAAAGGACAGCTCCGGGGGAACCAGAAAGATCACCAGCGCAGATCGCAAGGAAAACACGATTCTGACCGGTTCAGGTGAAAATACATCTCCCATTGTGGAGAAAGAGATACGTCCGGAAATAGAAGGAATCATCATCAGTGCCCAGGGCGGTGGCAGTCCTACGGTAAAAGCTGAAATTTCCGGTGCCATGGAAGCATTATTTAACCTGCCCCCACATAAAATTAAAGTATTAAAGAGGGTGGAATAAAAAGGAGTGTCATGTATGAGAAGTTGGAAAACAAGCAATGAGCCCAAAGTCCCTAGGACCCCAAAGAAAATGGATATGAAGAAACTATTCCGAAGAAACCAGATTATTATCACCACCTTAGCCGTTATGATAGCTGCTGCTGGATATTTAAACTATGCAGGAAAACAGGAGGCCGCTTCCGGGACAGACGTCTTCGAGGCTGGCATGACTGATATTTCTGAAGAAGATATTTTAGCGGAAAACCAGTCCCTTACCGGTAGTGATAATCAGGAAATTGCAAGCCTTGACCAGGATGCAGAGGATATTGATAAACTGGCGGCAGCAGAAACCGATGCGGCTTTGCAAAGCGATGGATCGGTGGACTTAGCGGCAAATGAGACACAGGCGGCCCAAACCGGCCTTGACAACCCTGGAGAAGCAGTGCTTACCAGCGGAATGAACGTATCAGAATACATATCCAGCGTACAGTTAAATCGTGAGCAGGTAAGGGCAAAGAATAAGGAAACCTTAATGAACTTAATCAACAATCCAAACATTGAAGAAGCAGCAAAACAGCAGGCCATTCAGGAAATGATCGATATGACGGCTGTTGCTGAAAAAGAAAATGCAGCGGAAACGCTGCTGCTTGCCAAAGGATTTGCAGATCCAGTGGTCAGCATTTCCAGCGGGAAAGTGGATGTTGTCATCAACGCTCCCAGCATTACTGATCCTCAGCGAGCTCAGATTGAGGACATCGTAAAGAGAAAAACGGAAGTGGGAGCGGAAAGTATCGTAATCACTCTTATGAAATTGGAAGAGTAAAAAGCCTTTGCAAACTGCAGACAGTTTTGCTATAATGATTCCAGAGCCTAAAGGTTATACAAATATGAGTACAGGAGGGAATTGCTGTGGCAGAAATGGAAAGCAGAAATACTCACAAGGTATATGAAAAAGATAAAATTGGCGAAGTACAAATTGCGGACGATGTGGTGGCTATCATCGCAGGTCTTGCAGCAACCGAGGTAGAAGGTGTAGATTCCATGGCCGGCAATATCACCAATGAGTTGGTGTCAAAGCTGGGCATGAAAAATTTATCCAAGGGCGTTAAGGTGGAGCTGACAGAAGAACATGTATCTGTGGATTTATCCTTAAACATCAAATACGGTTACAGCATACCTGCAGTCAGTGAGAAGGTTCAGGAAAAGGTGCAGAACGCCATTGAGAACATGACAGGCTTAACGGTACTTGATGTAAACATCAAGATTGCCGGTGTGGCATTGGAAGAGAATAAATAGATGATAGGTCTATCGCGGGGGCGAACCGGGAAAAGGTTCATGCCCCCGCTTTTCTTTGTGTATAAAAAAATATATCGTTATTGACATGATTCGGGACTTATAAAAGGACAGGTGTTTTCATATATGATGGCTGATAAGGAGAAAGACCGCTACTCGCTGAGGGTAATGATTTTGCTTGGTCTGGTGGTATCGGTAATTATAGGGATATTCGCTTTAAACATTTATTACTTCAAAGAGGTGGAAAAAAGTCTGATAGAGCAGACTTACCAGGATTTAAAAACAGAGAATGATGAAGCATTTACCAATCTTCAGGGTATGATCCGGGAGAGATTTAAAATGCTGGAGGTATTTTCTGCATACAGTGATCTGCCGGAGAAATCGGAAAATGGCATACGGATTGGAGTTTTCGATGACAAGGAAATCATGTATTACAGGAATCATAAGTCCCAGGCATTAAACGCAGAAAACAGCATTACCAGGCTGCCTTCGGAGGACTTTATCGGTCAGTCAGGGATCGCTCTGTCCGTTCCTGCGGTTAGGGATGGCCAGGCAAGGGGGGCGGTCTGTATGGTGTATACTGCTGAAGAACTGGGGAAATATCTAAACAGTACAGAGTTAAGCCCATATGGTGACAATCTGATTTTCACAAGGTCCGGAGAACTGGTAGTCTCGTGTCACGGGTATGAAAATTATGCCAATGTTTATGATATACTGAAAACCATGGAATTTAGAGACGAACAGTCTTTTGAGAAGATGAAAAAGGCAGTAGGGAGCGGAACTTCCGGATATGCCGCCTATTATCACAAGGGCAGCGGGGAGCTTCTTTATTATCAGCCGGCGGGAGTTGAAGACTGGATGGTTGCTACCATGGTGAAAACAGAAGGTTATGAGAGCGCTCTTTACAAGATCAGAAAGCTGTCAAAAGTCTTTATTGCGAGCTCAACAGTCATGGTGGTCTGTACGGTCCTTCTCATTGTTTGTATTATTTATTTACGTAAAAAGGAATCGAAACAGGCACAAAAGGATTATTTGACAGGTGTTTATAACAGAGAAACAGCTAGAAAATTGGTGGAGCAGAGACTGAAGGGCGGAGGGAAAAAGAGGTTTTATGCCTGCATGTTCCTTGATATTGATGATTTCAAGAAAATTAATGACACCTTCGGCCATCATAAGGGAGATCTGGTTTTAACCCAGGCAGGACAGATCTTAAGTGCCTGTACAAGAAAAGAGGATGTGATTGTCCGTTTTGGCGGAGATGAATTCTGCATCTGGCTGTATGGTTTTAGCGTAAGGAAACAGCCGGAGGCTATTGCGAGACGGATATTAAATGCGTTTCACGCTTCCGGAACCATACATGCAAGCATTGGAATCACCCTGGTAGGAGAGAATGAGACGGAATACGACGCCATTTTACGACGGGCTGATCAGGCATTATATCTGGCAAAGGGAAAAGGAAAAAATCAGTTTGCATTCCAGCTTTAAACCTTAAGGAAACCACAAGGTTTCCACTCCTTGAAAGTCCTTCTGATTTCGGGTATAATGAAGGTTAATGTTTTTAAAATTACTAAAAGGAGAAAAGCATGAATAAGCTTAGACTTGGAATTATTGGAAACGGTTATCTGGGAGAAATTATTGCCGGAGCATGGAGAGATGGTTTATTGCCTGAGTATGAGTTGGTGGGGATCGTCGGGAGGACAAAGGAAAAGACGGATGCCCTGACAAAGGAAATGGGATGCAGCTCCTGTGCAGGTATCGATGACCTGCTGGAATTAAAACCGGATTACATCGCCGAGGCGGCATCTGGGGATTCAGTAAGAGACATGGCGGAGAAGATCCTCGCAAATGGCTGTAATCTCATCGTGCTGTCCATTGGCGCTTTTGCGGACAAAGAATTCTATGAGAAAGTGAAGGCTACGGCCGTAAAACATAATACCAAGGTATATATCGCTTCAGGAGCGGTGGGCGGTTTTGATGTGCTTCGTACGGTTTCTCTCATGGGAGAGGCCACAGCCGGGATTGAGACGAGAAAAGGTCCGGGATCCTTAATGCATACCCCTCTTTTTGAGGAACATTTAATGACCGATGAAGAAAGCACCATGGTGTTTGACGGAAATGCAATAGAGGCAATCGGGCTACTTCCTACAAAAGTAAATGTTGCGGTAGCGTCTTCCCTGGCAACTGTCGGGCCGGATAAAACCAGGGTGAACATTCATAGCGTTCCGGGAATGATTGGGGATGACCATAAGATCACTGCGGAAATTGAAGGCGTGAAGGCAGTTGTGGATATTTATTCAAGCACCAGCGCCATTGCCGGATGGAGTGTTGTGGCTGTCCTGCAGAATATTGTGTCACCAATCGTTTTTTAACCTTTTCAAGTAACTGCGATAGCAGCTATGAGGTTATGAGCAAGTAGCGAAGCGGATTGCGAATATAGAGTTATAGGGAGCTTACAGGAGGATAAGAAGATGTTTGAGAAGTTGGTTGCCATAGAACCGGTGAGTTTGGTAGAAGAAGCGGAGAAGGAGCTTTTCCGATATGCGAAACAGGTGGTGATGTATGACGATAATCCCTGCGACGACGAGGAAATCATAAGGAGAATCGGAGATGCGGATGGGGTGCTTTTAAGCTATACCTCCAGAATCAGTCAATTTATCTTTGAACGGTGTCCTAATATCAAATATGTGGGAATGTGCTGCAGCCTTTATTCAAAGGAGAGCGCAAACGTGGACATTGCCTACGCAGAACAGCATGGAATTACAGTTATGGGTATCCGCGATTACGGCGATGTTGGTGTGGTGGAATACGCAATCTGTGAACTGGTGCGCTTTCTTCATGGATATGACAGGCCTATGTGGAAGGATATGCCGGTAGAGATTACCGGATTAAAGGTAGGAATTGTGGGAATGGGTGTTTCCGGTGGTATGATCGCAAATGCTTTAAAGTTTCTTGGGGCAGATGTTTCCTATTACAGCAGAAGCAGAAAACCACAGTATGAGGAGAATGGAATCGGGTACCATCCATTAGGAGAGCTTTTGGAGAGCAGCGAAGTGGTATTTACCTGTTTGAATAAGAATGTGATCCTGCTCCGCGAAGAGGAATTCGAAAAGCTGGGAAATGGAAAAATCCTGTTTAATACATCCATTGGACCTGCCTTTGAACCGGAAGATTTGAAAAAATGGCTGAATTCCGGAGACAACCGGTTTGCCTGTGATACGGCAGGAGCTGCCGGGGACGGGGAGCTG
>Ga0213825_1001522_pt1 | contig 15767 bp, 13 predicted proteins | sample MC6MC0900MG_FD_179896 | JGI IMG/M metagenome (GOLD analysis project Ga0213825, IMG submission 179896) | Enriched soil aggregate microbial communities from Iowa State University, Ames, United States - MC6-MC0900-MG | ecosystem: Environmental > Terrestrial > Soil > Unclassified | place: USA: Iowa... | reverse complement strand
ATGTCGTTTATGACGTTTTATGCAAAAGAGCTTCATTTAGTAACAGCAGGCAGTTATTTCTTTATCGTCTATGCACTCGTCATTTTAGCTAGTCGACCTTTTACGGGGAAATTGCTTGATGCAAGAGGTGCTAATATTATTATTTATCCATGTCTTGTGTTATTTGCGATTGGTATGTATGCGTTTAGTTCAGCTACAAGCACTGTTGTATTTTTAATAGCTGGGGCTTTAATTGGTATTGGCTATGGCAATTTCAACTCAGTTGCACAAGCAATAGCTATTAAAGTTACACCAAATGAACGACTAGGACTAGCAACGTCAACCTATTTTATTTTATATGATTTAGGGCTTGGTGTTGGCCCTTATTTCTTAGGATTTTTCGTACCGGCAATGGGATATAGCGCTATCTTCTTAGCGATGGTTGCCGTAATTTTCCTTTCAATCGTCCTTTATTATTTCTTATATGGAAAAAATGAAAAGATGAAACAAGTCAATATTTAGTAGATTAGAATCATTATATTGTAGAAAAAGCGTTATTTTGCTTGTTGTAAAGAAAATTCAACTGCAAAATGACGTTTTTTTCTTAATTTAAAAATACTTCTTGCAATCAAATTTGATAATGATTATCATTCACGTTAGAGACTATTTCGGGAAGTAGGTATTTAGCATGAAAAACAAATCAGTATTGTCAATATTAGTAGCAGGTGGCCTCCTTATGGCTGGTTGCGGAAATGTAGATGAAGGGAAGAAAGAGGACCAGCCATCAACAGAGCAAACAACACAAAAGGCAGCTGTAGATTTAACTACGGAACTAGCAGCCTATCAACAATTTGCATTAGAGCAAATGGATCAATTCTTGCTAAGTACAGAAAAATTTGTGAACCTGTTTAAAGCGGGTGATATTGAAGGGGCAAAAGCAGCATATGCGCCAGCACGTATGTATTTTGAGCGTTCAGAACCAATTGCGGAAAGCTTCGGCGACCTTGACCCACGCATCGATGGCCGTTTAGCTGATATCGAAGAAGAAGGGAAAGGCAAAGAGGAGTGGACTGGCTACCATAAGCTTGAACATGCACTGTGGGTAGAAAATAAAACAGCGGGCTATGAAGCTGTGGCAGACCAACTACTAGCAGATGCGAAGGAATTACATGCCCTCGTTCAAACAGTAGAAGTAACACCTGACTTAATGATTACAGGGGCAGTCGATTTATTAAATGAAGTGTCCACATCAAAAATAACAGGTGAAGAAGAAATTTACTCACATACAGACCTTTACGATTTTAAAGCCAATATTGAAGGGGCAGAAAAAATCTTTGAAATTCTTCGTACAAAATTAGAAGCAAAAGATAAAGAATTAGTTGCAACATTGGATGAAAAATTCAAAGCAGTAGATGATTTATTAGAACAACATGCAACCGCTGATGGTGGCTATATTTCTTACGAGGAATTAACAGCAGATAATACGAAAGCACTTGCAGCTGCTGTGAACCAATTAGGTGAACCTTTAAGTCAAATGGGCATTATTTTGGAGTGATGAAACATGACAACGTCAAATGAAGAAAAATGGATCGATAAAAAAATATCGCGCCGTGATATGTTAAAACTAACAGGCATGGGTGTTGCCGGTATAGCGATTGGTGCTTCTGGCTTTGGGGGCGTTATGAAAGCGATGGGCTATGATGTATTCGAGCCTGTTGCAGATAGCTCAACGGCAAAGAACAAAGTGAATTTTTATGGCAAACATCAGTCGGGTATAACTACACCTGTTCAAAAAAATATTTATTTCGCTTCTTTAACTGTCTTAGTGACAACGAAAGAAGAGCTTCAAGCGTTGTTTAAAAAATGGACACCATTAATGGTTCGCTTAATGAATGGTGAATCAATGGTAGACTTAACAACAAATACAAGAGTTCCGACTGGCGATACAGGAGAAGCAGAAGGATTAAATGCTGCCAATTTATCGATTACGGTTGGTGTCGGTCCTGCTTTATTTGATAAGCTTGGTATGGCGCATTTAAAACCTGCTGAATTAGCCGATTTACCACATTTTCCAAAGGATCAGTTGCAAAAGGAATATACAGGCGGTGATCTTTGTATTCAAGCATGTGCTGATGATCCGCAAGTGGCGTTCCATGCTGTCCGTAATTTAGTGCGTGCAGCTTCCGGAAAAGTGGAGATTAAATGGTCACAAGCGGGCTTTAACTCTTTCCCAGCAGAGGGGGGGACACCGCGTAATTTATTTGCCTTCAAGGATGGCACAGTTAATCCTTCCATTACAGATGAACAAGACTTAAATAAAGTTGTATGGGTCGATAAAGGGTGGCTAAAGGGTGGCTCCTATTTAGTTGCTCGCAAAGTGCAAATGCATCTTGAAACTTGGGATCGAACGTCTTTAAAAGATCAAGAAGCAACGTTTGGTCGTCATCGTGATAGTGGTGCTCCTTTAGGTAAAACAAAGGAATTTGATGATTTCAAAATAGATGAAAAAGATAGCAACGGCGAGTATATAATGCCAGAAACATCACATGTTCATCTAGCACGTAAAGCAGGTGCCCGAATTTTACGACGCTCGTATTCTTATGCATCAGGTGTCATGTCCAATACAGGGGCTCATGATGCAGGGCTTATCTTTATATCGTTCCAAAAAGATCCAGCGCAATTTATTACTGTTCAAAACAGTTTAGGACGAATGGATAAGATGAATGAATATATTACCCATCGAGGCAGTGCGGTGTTTGCTTGCTTCCCTGGCGTACAAAAGGGGAGTTATTTAGGTGAAGCACTTTTTAATGCGCTGTAGCTTAATTGTTTGCTTGTTAGTGTCACTTGCTGTACCAGTGCAAGCAGCAGGGTCATACAGTAATTTATATATTTCCATTAGTGATGCACTAATGAATACAAAGCAAGATAAAGATGCAGAAGCAAATTATGCACTAGAACAATTTGCATCAGACTGGTCTACTGTTACATCTGAGCAAACAGAAGCAAAAAAAGAAGTCGATCAAATTCTCGACCAAGCAGTAAATGCTTCAACAAAAGAAGAACGTTTAACTGCATTGTCTGCTCTTTCCAATGCTCTACGTGCTTTAGAAAAACTTGAAAACCCTGTCGATGAAGTGGCACAGCGAGCAGAGTTTGGACAAAAGTTTAAACCGAATATGAAAACATTTGAAGATGCTTTAGCAAGTGGAAACATAGCTGCTATTAATGATGCTTATAAAGATTTCAATACAAAATGGAAAAAAATAGAACGCCCCGTGCGTGAACAAAGCATCGCGATGTACGGTCAAATTGAAACACAAATGGCATTTATTCGAATAACACTTGCTTCTGAAGAGCCAGATGTAGCTTTGATGGAAACACAATATGCAGAATTAAAGAAAACCATTGAAGATTTTGTAGCAGGAAAGGATACCGCCGAAGTTGTAAAAGGCGACTATTCTTTAGCTTCTTTAATTGCTTATATTGATGAGGCTAATGATTTTATTGATGAAGGAAATTACAAAGCGGCTTCCGAAAAAATTCGTGAATTCATTACGATTTGGCCAAGCGTAGAAATCGAAATTTCCACTCGCAACGGCAGTCTTTATACAAAAATAGAAAGTGATATGCCGATTTTAGTAAGTGACTTATTAAAAACTCAGGTCGATGTTAAAGCCATTAAAAGTAAGCTAGAGCAATTCCGAACTGAAATTGAATTAATACAAGGCAATTCAGATTATACTATTTGGGATTCAGCTTTAATCTTACTGCGTGAGGGCTTAGAGGCATTACTTATTATTTTGGCATTAGTATCATTTTTAAATAAATCAGGGCAAAAATCTTTACGTAAATGGATTTATGTAGGGGCGTTAGCTGGGATTGTACTATCAGCAGTTGCGGCAATATTTATGTCTACGATTTTCAATTCTGCAACAGTTGATGCAAACCGGGAATTGATGGAAGGTTATGTAGGGCTGATTGCTGCGGCGATGATGATTGGTGTCGGTATTTGGCTGCATAGCAAATCGAGCGTTGCAAGTTGGAATCGTTATATTTCAAAACAAATGGGCAATGCCATTTCCAGCGGATCGGTCTTTGCAATGGCATCTGTTAGCTTTTTATCGGTGTTCCGTGAAGGCGCAGAAACACTTGTTTTCTATGCCGGAATAGCCCCGAAAATGGCAACGTCTCAATTTATCTTTGGCATCATTCTTGCACTTGCTATTTTAGCGGTCATTGCGATTATATTATTTAAAGCAAGTGGCAAAATTGCCATTCATAAGCTTTTTGCTGTGGCCACGGTGTTAATTTATGTATTGGCCTTTAAAATTATTGGTGTTAGCTTGCATACATTACAACTGCGAGATAGCGTGCCAACGACAATTGTTGATGGTTTACCAGTGATTAGCTTTATCGGCTTCTATCCAACTATTGAAACAATCATTGGACAAGCTATTTTACTTGTGCTTGTCATAGGAACGATTTTTTATAAAAAGAAACAAGCAAAATAATAATAAAGGACAGATGGAAGCGTGAGAGTCTTCTAATCTGTCCTTTGTTTTCGTATCCAATGGGGCGGTATCCTTAAATAATAAGGTAGCTTTGTGTCGCTATTTCCTAACGTTGAATTAATTTGCATTTGCGTTAAAAACATTGCCGTCGAAAGATTTGCACCACATACATTGGCATCTCGTAAATCCGCCCCGATAAAATCTACTTCTCTTAAATCGGCATTTTCTAAGTTTGCAGCAATTAAATAGGCGCCTCTTAAATCGGTTGCCCTTAAATCTTTGCCCTTTAAATTTTTGGCAATCCAGTTGGCTCCTCGATAATTAGTTTTGTGTCTAATGTTTAATGCATGCTTTTGGCGAATTTCTTCACTTGTCTTTAACAATAGAGCATTAACAGGTAGTCGTATAGGAAGGATGTCGATTGTTAATAGTGCTTTTGGGTCTAATTTAGTTAAGCGTTGCAATATTTCCAACTGATCATGTAAGTGATTGTACAAGTGCAGTGAAATTTCATAGGACATTGCTTCCGCTACATAAGCAATCATTTCAAATAACTGCTCCATTATCGGGAATACTTGAAACATTGTATTAGCTATGTCAGCGTCATTACGCCAATCTTGTCCATGAAATGTCGTTTGAGATACCCATTGACCAGCTCCTAAACAATCATATACAGTACAGCCTTTAAAGCCTTTGTTTCTTAATTCATGATGGATTTGACAGCTAAAGTTAGATTGTAAGTTTGAACAAGGCACACCAGCAGGTTTATTTATTGCAAAATCACTCGACGGGACAATATTTAATGCGGTGCAGCATAAGCCAAAACAGTTTTGACAATCAGCTTGCATGCTTTTACGGACTTCTTTAGGTAAAAGATTCGTTTTTTCTGACATGGTCATTCCCCTCACTACAATTTCACAGAGTATTTCTCATTTTATCATGATATAACCTTTTTATGGATAATTTACTGCTAAATATATGTAAATTTCACAGTCTACAAGCAAGAAATAACGATAGCATATATATAAAATTCGTGAAAAATGTCTATTTTTGAAATATTATGTCGAATATGATACCCTCTTTCATAAGGTATCATCAATTAAGATACGAATATAGTTTAATAGTATACAAATTTTTAACAAAGTAGTGGTGACGAAATATGGGGGTAACGGTAAATGATTTGCTTCAATTACCATCCTTTAGAGGAGCAGAAGTATTAACAGGTCGCAATAATGTTAGTCGAACGGTTTCCTCTTTATCTGTTTTAGAAGTTTCGGATGGAGATTTTTGTTCAAAAATTGTCCAAACAGTGCAAGAAGAGTGGTATGCGGAAGAACTTGTCATTAGCTCTTTTTACTCGATTCGAAATAGTGTGGAGAAACAATGTGAAACTATTCGATATTTACATGACCTAGGTGAATTAGGGTTAATTTTATACTATGTTGGTATTGTTTTACCAAGCATTCCAAAAGAAGTGTTGCAACTTGCAGAAGAGCTAGATTTTCTAATTATTTGTATGCCTAAAAATGATTATTCTCTCAGATATAATGAAGTCATTTATGAAGTGATGGAAACTATTATTCGCAACCAAGCTGTCAATGACCATTTTGTAAAAGAAACATTAGAAAAGGTGTCGTTGCTACCAGAGCATTTAAGAAGTGTGGAAATTACGCTAAAAATGTTAGCTGATCGACTGAAAGCAAATATTGTTTTAACCAATACAAATTTTGAAGTTGTCAACCAAGTGATGTGGCCTAGAAACTCTTCACTAGATGTATCGAAAATCATCTTCGAAGTTTCACGTAATTTACACAACCGAACGAAAGGTGAAATGGAGCTATTCAATAATGAGGTTGCTTGTATAATTGAATATAAAAGTGTTCAACAAAAAAATGGCGAGCTACTATACTTGTTCCTTATTAAAGAAAATACGAGACTACCTATGAGAACAATGGAAAAAGTTAGTGAAGTAGTACAAGTGGCCATTAATCTCTGGGGAGATAAGCATGATGATGTAAGTGAGTATGCGTTAGTCAAAGCGATTATTAATGATGAAAGTGATAAAATGCGACGATTGGCGAATGTCCTTCATATCGATGTTTCAGCTGTGCAAATGATGTGGTTAGTGACCATAAATGATTTAACAAAAGAAAAATGTATACGAGATGAATTGAATGAACAGCTTTCGAAATATTACAAAACAAGAGTGATACAATGCATTGATCATTGCATCATTGTGTTATTAGGTAATTGTTTATATAAATACAATGAATTTGAAATAGCGAGTGAATTTATTCAGACAACAAATTTCGACGCATCTATTGATGAACTTATTTATTCGCCAAAAATGAAAAATACGAAAGCTGTTCGACAAATGTATCAATTAGTAAATCATGTTGGTCAAAAAGTCCATGCCATTTTCCCATTGCGCAATTTGTATACAGCGGCTGAAATAAGATCCATCAAAAGGGCGATAGATTTAAGTATACAAGGGGAAGAAATGATGGAAGAGTCCTTGTCTGTCATTGAACCTATATTGGATGATACAGATTTGTTGAAAACATTAATGGCGTTTTTATTAGATGCCAATGGCAATTTTGACGACTGTAGTAAAATTTTATATATTCATAAAAATACGGTTAAATACCGCATTAAAAAAATAAGTGAATTAATCGGCAATGATGTAACGATTTACTCGGAGTTTTATGATGTCTATATGGCTTGCATGCTTTACCGCTTAATTAACGATTAGAAAAATCTGAAATTTTGTTCAAATTGACAAAATTTCAGATTCTTTTTTTTATTTATGAAAAAGACGAACCTTGACCGTGTCTCTTATAATTAGATTCATTCAAGAAACAAGGTAGTAAAAGGAGGGCGTATGATGAAAAATGAAGGCAACGAGCAGTCCTGGTATAGTTTAGGCATTATTTGGGCTGGCGCGATGATTTGTATACCGAGTTTACTAGTAGGGAACACACTTATTTCGAGTATGACTTTACCGATGGCACTTGCTGTAGCGTTAGTTGGCTATGCCATTGTCGTGATCATCATGGTTTTGCAAGGTATGCAAAGCAGTGATTTAGGAAAGCCAACCGTCCATATTGCAGGACAAGTATTTGGCAAAGCAGGATCGCGTACAATCTTATCCATTATATTAGCGATTGCCTGCTTAGGCTGGTTTGGTATTCAGGCCAATGTTTGTGGGGTAGCGTTAGCAAATTTATTAGCGCATTTTAATGTCTTTATACCTACACCATTCGCTTCGTTCCTGAGTGGGTTAGTTATGGTTATTTCAGCGATTTATGGCATGAAAGTGTTACGTGTATTAAGTTATATTGCGGTGCCATTATTAGTCGTTATTTGTGTAGTTGGTTTGGTCCAAACATTAACGGGAGATCATCTACAAATGATTTTGGATTACAAACCGCAACAAACGATGAGCTTTATGGATGGTTTAGCCGTTACAATCGGTTCATTTGCTTTAGGAGCCGTAATAGCAGGTGACTATTCGCAATTTTCGAAAAAGCGTGGCGATGTAGTAAAAGCGGCTACTTTCGGCATTATTCCAGCTGGTATTTTAATGATTGGCGTTGGAGCTGTATTAACAATCGCTTATCAAACAAGTGATATTACGGCAGTCTTTTTAAATATTGCGACACCATTTATTGGTGGGGTGGCGTTAATTTTAGCGACATGGAAAACAAATTTGGTCAATGCGATTTCCGGAGGGATTGCTTTAATTAATGTGTTTAATGTGACCAAGGAAAAAGAAAAACTGGCAATCGTCATTGCGGGGACTGTCGGCACAATACTAGCTGTTGTGGGCATTCTTAATTACTTTACACCGATCATGTCGGTCTTATCAGCAATGATTCCACCTGTTGCAGGTGTCATGATTGCATCTTATTGGGTGCTGCATAAAGGCGATAAAAATAGTTGGCATGAAGTAGATGGCGTGAATCGTTTAGGTGTCTTTTCGTGGTTAGCTGGAGCAGTTATTGCTAGTGCACCAGTTATTTGTTCCTTATTCCCTGCATTACCGCAAATACCGAATCAGCCATTAATCGGCATTGTGATTTCATTTGTTATTTATTATGTAGGACATCGTTTAGCTGGACAAAAATCAATACTATTGGAGGAAAATAGATGAGATATTTAGATAAAGAAGCAATTGAAAATATTGCAATTGGCGCAGCATTTTTAGGCACTGGCGGAGGCGGTGATCCTTATATTGGAAAGCTAATGGCACTTTCTGCTATTGAAAAAAATGGACCGGTTAAATTGTATTCAGTTGAGGAAATCGCAGATGGAGACTTTTTTATTCCTGCTGCAATGATGGGAGCACCTTCTGTTTTAGTGGAGAAGTTTCCACGTGGTGATGAATTCGTAAAAGTTTTCCAAAAGCTTGCACAGTATTTAGGAAAAGACAAAATTGCAGGTACGTACCCGATGGAAGCGGGTGGCGTGAACTCCATGATTCCAATTGTTGTAGCTGCACAACTCGGTTTACCATTGATTGATTGTGATGGTATGGGTCGTGCCTTTCCGGAATTGCAAATGGTGACATTCCATTTAGATGGGATTTCAGCAACGCCGATGGCCATTACTGATGAAAAAGGTAATATCGGTATTTTTGAAACAATTGATAATAAATGGACAGAACGTTTAGCACGAACTGCGACAGTCGAAATGGGCGCAAGTGCTTTAGTGAGCTTATATCCTACGACGGGTGCACAAATGAAGCAAAGTGGTGTGCATCACATTATTACACTTTCTGAAAAAATCGGAGAAATTATTGCATCTAAAAATAAAGAAGTGAAAGACAAGCTCCAAGAACTTTTAAACCTTGTGTCAGGCTTTGAATTATTCCAAGGTAAAATTGTCGATGTTATTCGAGAAACAAAAGGTGGCTTTAACCTCGGAAAAATGAACTTAGAAGGCATCGATGCCAATAAAGAAGAGCAAATGAAAGTTCATTTCCAAAATGAAAATCTTATTGCAGAAAAGAATGACCAAGTCATTGCCATGACACCTGATTTAATTTGTTTAGTAGATTATGAAACATTACTACCTGTCACAACAGAAAGTTTAAAATACGGTAAACGTGTGCGTGTCATCGGCTTGCCTGCTAATGATAAATGGCGTACAGCAAAAGGTATTGAAACAGCAGGTCCAAGATATTTTGGCTATGATTATGACTATGAGCCAATTGAAGAAATCGTCAAAAAGGAGGTAGCAAAGCATGTATAAGATTGGAATTGATGTAGGGGGCACCAATACAGATGCCATTCTATTAGATAATAATAATCAGTTGATTCATAGTGTGAAATCACCAACAAGCTTAGATATTAAAACAGGGATTGAAACATCTTTACGCAATTTATTGCAAGATTTAGCGATTGATAAATCACAAATTAGCCATGCGATGTTAGGGACAACACAATGTACCAATGCCATTGTTGAACGGAAAAAACTAGCGAAAGTCGGCGTCATTCGTCTTGGCTATCCTGCGACGGCATCAGTATTACCGTATACTGCTTGGCCGCAAGATATGGTTGAAAACCTTTCCGGCAATTATGCATTAGTGCATGGTGGCTACGAATATGATGGGCAAGTTTTAAGTCAGCTTGACGACGATGAAATCCGTTCGCTATTAGAGGGCTGGCGACACGAGGTAGAATCGATCGCCATCGTTGGGGTCTTTTCATCGATTAAAAATGATCAAGAATTGAAAGTGCGTGAGATGATACAGCAAGTATATGGTGAAGATTTCCCCATTTCTTGTTCGTCACTAATTGGATCTGTCGGCTTAATTGAACGTGAAAATGCAACCATTTTAAATGCAGCTCTTTGCAAAGTCATTGAAACGACAACACAAGGCTTTGTTCATGCATTGCAAGCTGAGGGAATTAGTAATGTAGAAGTGTATTTATGTCAAAACGATGGTACGTTGATGTCGATTGATTATGCAAAACAATTCCCTATTTTAACAATTGCATGTGGACCGACAAACAGTATTCGTGGTGCTTCCTATTTATCACAAATTAAAAATACAATGGTGTTGGATGTTGGCGGCACTACTTCTGATATTGGTGTCCTACAAGATGGATTTCCAAGAGAATCGTCTGTCGCTGTAGAAGTAGGGGATATCCGTACAAACTTTAGAATGCCTGATATTATTTCAGTTGGACTAGGCGGAGGTAGTATCGTCCGTGTTAACGATGGCAAGATTACAGTTGGTCCTGATAGTGTAGGCTATAAAATTAGCCAAGAAGCACTTGTTTTTGGAGGCAACACACTAACAGCAACCGATATTGCCGTTCGTTTAGGCCTTGCAGATGTAGGAGATCGCAGTTTAGTAGCCCATCTTGATGAAGCATTTGCGAAAGAAGTGCAAAAAGTTATGGCAGCTTTACTTGAGCAAGCTATTGATAAAATGAAAACTTCATCAGAAGATGTACAACTCGTGTTAGTTGGCGGTGGTGGTGTGATTGTACCTGAAACGTTACGAGGGGTAGCGAATATTATTAAAAATGAACATGGCAGTGTGGCCAATGCAATTGGCGCATCCATTGCGCAAATTAGTGGCCAGTATGAACAAATATATATTTATGCAAAAGAACCACGCGAAGAATCGCTAAAAGATGCGCAACATAAAGCTGTGAAGCAAGCGGTATTAGCTGGTGCGCTTGCAGAGACAATCGAATTAGTAGAAGTGGAAGAAACACCACTTGCTTATCATCCAGAAAATGCTACAAGATTAAAAGTAAAAGTTGTTGGCAAAATGGCATAAAGAAGGAAGTTCCTTTTAATAGGCTCTTCGCAGACTATAGACAAACTCGCAAAGTACGAGATTGTCTATAGTCTTTTTTATATAGTCGTTGAATGCAATAATCGCGGGTAAAGTAGCTCAAATCGCGGGTGAAACCGAGAGAATCGCGGGTAAAGAAGCCCGAATCGCGGGTAAACCCGAGAGAATCGCGGATAAAGTAGCTCAAATCGCGGGTAAAACCGAGAGAATCGCGGATAAACTTAGCAGAACCTCTAGAATAAAAATGGCAAGGCCGCGAAATAACACTCGAAAATAAATAAGAAAGTCTCCGCTTATTGCGGTAAACTAAAAGGAACAATAGAGTGAAAGAGTGATCGCATGCTACAAGTAAATGTGGAGGATTCAAGTTTAATATTGGAAGGTGGAACGTTTCGTACATTGTTTACATCTGGTGTACTCGATGCTTTTTTAGAGCATGATATTATGATGCCCTATGTTGTAGGCATTTCAGCAGGTGCTATCAATGCCTGCTCCTATGTGTCACAGCAAAAGGAGCGTTCCTTACGTGTTTTAATGGATTACCGCCATGATAAACGTTATATGGGCTGGAAAAATTTCTTGAAAGAAAAAAGCTTATTTGGCTTAGATTTTGCCTATAATGTGATTCCGAATGAGCTAGATATTTTTGATTGGACTACATATCAGCAATACGAAGGGCAATTACTTTTTGGCGTAACGAATGCGGCAACAGGGCAAGTTGAATATATGGATGCAAAAGACATGGATCGCCACTGTATGATGTTGCGTGCTACTTGTGCCATCCCCATCCTATTCCCTGAAATAAAATTGAATAATACGCCCTATTACGATGGTGGTTTAGCCGAGCCTATTCCGATACTTCATAGTGTCGAACAAGGATTTAACAAGCATGTGCTTGTATTAACACGACCTAAAGGCTATCGTAAACAACTGGATCGCCAAAGCAAGTGGGCGATGAAACTGTTAGCAAAACGCTACCCTAATTTAGTGAAAAGTATGCAAAAGCGTGCAGAACACTATAATGCCTCACTAGAGTATTGCGAAAAGCTAGAGGCTCAAGGACAAGCATTTATTTTTCGCCCAACACAAGCACTGAATAGCTTTGAGAAAAATCCAGAGCAAATGCGCAAAAATTACGATATGGGCTATGAGCAAGCGCTGCAACAAATAGAGGCTTTAAAGCAATTTTTAAACACATAGATATCGCAATGTAGAAGGGGAGAAACCGCTTATTACAAGCTCTCTCCTTTATGATGCAACAAAATGGTTTTAAGTTCCAATGCAATTTCGTTATACTAAATGAAAAATAGAAGAGGCATAGTCTATGGAAACAGAATGGTTACGCACGTTTATCGCTGCTGCAAAAACAGAAAATTTTCGAGAGGCTGCTGAAAGTCGCTTTATTACACAATCAACGGTCTCCAAACATATCCAGCATTTAGAAAAGGCATTACAAACATCACTTTTTGAACGGCATGTTAAACATGTAAAATTAAATCATTTAGGGGCCCACTTTTTACGGCAAGCTGAAAAAATAGTGGCTACCGTGGATGAAGCATACCAAAGTACACAGGCATTGAAAAGCGGTTTTACATCACAATTAACGATTGGTGTAGCGCCTCAAATTGCCAATTCTACATTACCAGCAATCATTGAGCGCTTTCAGCAACAAAAACCTGCTATTCAACTTTCCATAGAACTGCTAAAATCCAATGAAATCGGAGAAGCGGTTTATGCAGGAGCTGTCGATATCGGATTATCGAAACTAACGTCTACACGTGATATTCAAACGAAAATACTTGCCAAAGAGCCACTGCAACTCATCGTACCGATAGGCAAAAAAAATATTGACCCTATGATGCTTTTACAGCAAGAAACGATTTTAACCCATGAATATGCGCCGTATTGGCAAGAAGTACAGCAAGTGCTACAACAATTACCAAGCTATAAAAGTATGCAATTAAATCAAACAGAAGTGATTAAAAATTTTGTCAAGCAAGGTTTGGGTATTGCCTTTTTGCCGCAAAGTGTTATTGAATCTGTCTATCAAGAGCAATTGCTGCATCGTTATTCGGTAAAAGCATTTTCACATATTGTGTCTAATACTTATTTTTTAAGTAAATTCGTAACTGCCAATAGCGAAGCATTTTTGGCAGTATGTACTGCTATGTATAAAAACAGGGGATAAGAAGGTGAGTGTGTGTATCGTTTCATGTCAGATATTAGTCAAATCATCAGTGGACCTATCACTTTATTTTTAAATTCCTATGAACATTCTCCACTTATTATTGCATTACTACTAGGATTAGTTGGCGCACTCGCACCTTGTCAATTAACCGGTAATTTGAGTGCCATTACGTTCTATGGGAATCGAACAATTCAAATGAAAGACAATTTCGGAGAAGTATTATTCTTTATGAGCGGTAAAGTCGTAGTTTTTAGTGTTATTGGTTTATGTGCATGGCTATTTGGACAATCATTTGAAACGACTATGACTAGCTATTTTCCGATTTTTCGCAAGGCAATTGGGCCAATGATGTTGTTGACCGGACTTGTTCTAATAGGCCTATTGAAATTAACATGGCTAAACAAACTGTCAACGCGTATCCCATTAGTATTAAATAGAGGAAAGCTTGGATCATTTATGATGGGGGCTTGTTTTGCTATTGCCTTTTGCCCAACGATGTTTGTGCTATTTTTCGTTTGGCTTATGCCTACAGTCGTTACAACGCCATATGGGTTTATTTTGCCAGCAATCTTTGGTATTGCTACGTCAGTGCCCCTCATTGTGATGCTCACACTACTCCATTTGTTTGATGCAAAACGTTTCATTATGAAATCTAGCATGAAAATGGCAAGAGTGATACAAGTCGTTGCGGGTGTTTTATTACTAATGATCGGCGTCACAGACACACTTACATATTGGGGCTCCTAACAGTGGGGCATTGTCTTTTTTTGAAGTCTTAAAAATTGTATAAGGAGAAAAATGAAAGAATGATTTACGCAACTATTTTATTTATTATAGCAGGCATTGGCGAAATTGGAGGAGGCTATTTAATTTGGCTTTGGCTCAGAGAAGGTAAACCATTTTATTGGGGCATTTTAGGTGGTGTTGCATTAGCATTATATGGGGTCGTAGCAACATTTCAATCATTCCCAACGTTTGGTAGAGTCTATGCAGCATATGGAGGGGTCTTTATTGTGCTCTCCGTCTTGTGGGGGTGGGGAATAGATAAGCAAAAGCCAGATATATTAGATGTAATAGGTGCAGGCATTTGTATAATAGGGGTTATCGTCATGTTATGGCCCCGTTCATAAGATGAAACGCAAAAGTGTTAGATTGATCACGATCAATCCAACACTTTTTTGCTATGAACGTTATGGTCAGCTACGGTGGAACTTGTTAAACGTTTGGTGGCGATTTCTACTGTCTTTGTGGCGATTGCAGAACATTTACTGGCGATTATACCTACTTTAGTGGCGAAACATGGACATTTACTGGCGATTAATGACACTAACGTTATGTCCTAGCTCGTTTAACTATTTCGTCGCCACAAAACGTAAACGCCAATAATCAGCAATCCATTGTTTATTTTGATAATTGGTTGGTTTTAACAGTTCTTCACATTTCGCATATACTAGCTCCTTGTCATGGTCACTTAAATGCTGGAGGATGTTGTTGGAAAACATGACTAACCAATTACGTAAACCATCGTCACCTTGAAGCGGGGTAGGACGCTTATATAATGTCATCATTTGCACAGTAAAGCCCGCATTTTCGAGCATTGCTTGATAATCCTCAGCAGCTGGAAAAAACCAAGGAAAATATTGCTCTTTATAGGGTAGCTGTAGCTCTTCCATACTTTGTCGAAGTGCTCCAACGATGGAAGCGATATTTCCTTGTCCGCCCATTTCAGCAACAAAACGGCCATGAGGTTTTAGTGCGCGATAAATATTAGCAATTACTTTTTCTTGTTGTTTCATCCAATGAAGAGCGGCGTTGGAAAAGACTGCGTCAAATTGATTGAAGTAGTTCATTGTAGCCGCATCCTGTGTTTCGAACGCAAGCGTCGGATATTTTTGCTGTGCGCTTCCAATCATTTCTTTTGATGCATCAATTCCTCTAACGATAGCACCTGAACGAGCAATTTCATTGGCTAAATCACCTGTACCACAGCCCACATCTAATATTTGTTCCTGTGTTTGTGGTGCAAGGACATCCACTAAATTTGCGCCGAATTTTGACACAAAGTCGTGCTTTTGATCGTAAAGACTGGCATTCCATTGAGTTGTCATGAGTAGTCATCTCCTTTGTTTTTAGCATAACAAAGGACTTGATAGAACGAAAATGCAAAAAAATGGTTGTTTTGATTCCGATTTGGAATGATAAAAATCAAAAAGAATCTACTAGCAGTACAATAATCGTAGTAAGCTAGTAGATTCAATAAAGTACAGTTTAT